>Ga0307442_1000367_pt1 | contig 21730 bp, 26 predicted proteins | sample SalMarWE160430MG_FD_202143 | JGI IMG/M metagenome (GOLD analysis project Ga0307442, IMG submission 202143) | Salt marsh sediment microbial communities from the Plum Island Ecosystem LTER, Massachusetts, United States - WE1604-30 | ecosystem: Environmental > Aquatic > Marine > Intertidal zone >...
TCGGAGATCACGCTCGTCGTCGGGGAGGAGGTCCACGCGACCGTTTTGAAGGTCATCGGGATGCTTGGCCTCGGGAAGGGGAGGGTGAAGCGCGTTCCGGTCGATCGCCAGGGCCGTATGCAGGCCGATCGCCTGCCCGAAGTCGACGGGCCGACCATCGTCTGCATCCAGGCCGGCAACGTGAACTCCGGCGCCTTCGATCCGGCCGAGCCGCTCGTATCCTGGGCGCGGCAGAGAGGCGCCTGGGTGCATGTCGACGGAGCGTTCGGCCTTTGGGCGAGGGCGTCGCGCGAGCTGGCGCCGTTGGCCGAAGGCCTCGAAGCGGCAGATTCCTGGGCCACCGACGCGCATAAGTGGCTGAACGTGCCCTACGACTGCGGAATCGCCTTCGTGCGGTCGCCGATGGCGCTCAGCGCGGCGCTCTCGACGAGCGGCGCCTATCTGCTGCGCTCCGACCGCCGCGACGCCATCGACGTGACGCCGGAAAGCTCGCGCCGCGCGCGCGCCGTCGACGTATGGGCGGCGCTCAAGTCTCTTGGCCGATCCGGTCTTGCCGAGATGATCGAGCGCAATTGCCGGCAGGCGAGGTGGCTCGCCGACAAGCTCGTCGAGGCGGGAATCGAGGTCATGAACGACGTGGTGCTGAACCAGATCGTCGTTTCGTTCGGCGATGACGAGCGGACCAAGAAGGCGATCGCGGCTTTGCAGAGCTCGGGCGAGTGCTGGTGCGGCGGAACGAACTGGCAGGGCCGCGAGGCGATGCGCATCAGCTTGAGCTCCTGGGCCACGTCGCAAGCCGATCTGGAGAGGACGCTGAAGGCGATCCTGGCGGCGCGCCTGGCTCAATAACCGCGCGCGACTCGCCCTTGGACCTGCCGCCTAACGGTGCCGCAGATCGGCCGCCACCTTGGCGAACACCGCCTCGAACATCTCCGGCGTCAGCCGGCCGGTGTTCGTGTTGTAGCGGGAGCAGTGATAGCTGTCGTAGAGGCGGATCTTTCCGACATCATGGGCTGCGGCGTGCGCGAAGGGGAAGCGCGCGGGCTTCTCGCCGAGCGCGCGGAGCGTCGTCTCGTGGGCGATGCGGCCGAGCGCGACGATGGCGCGGATCGCCGGCCGCGCCTCGATCCGCGCGGCAAGGAACTGCCGGCAGGTATTGATCTCCGCCGGGGTCGGCTTGTTCTCCGGTGGCACGCAGGCGACGGCGTTGCCGATGGCGCAATCGACGAGCTTCAGCCCGTCGTTCGGGTCGGCGCGATAGACGCCGCGAGCAAAGCCAAATTTCAGCAGCGTCGAATAGAGAAGATCGCCGGCATAGTCGCCCGTGAAGGGACGGCCGGTGCGGTTGGCGCCGCGAAGGCCCGGCGCCAGCCCGACGATGAGGAGCTTCGGGTTGCGCGCGCCGAAGGCGCGCACCGGGGCGTTGTGCCAAGTCGGCTCGCGCTCGCGCCAGAGCTCACGAAAAGCAACGAGACGCGGGCAGAGCGGACAATCGTGCGGCGGATCGCCGGCGTCGAGCGCGGCTGCGCTCACAGCTCCTCGTATTCGTACTCGTCTTCCTCGTCGTCGGCCGGGCGCACCTGCCGCTGCTGCCGGGTCGCCGGATCGCGGCCGACGGTCTCGGCGAGCGACGAAAGCTCGAGGAAATGATCGGCTTGGCGCCTGAGGTCGTCGGCGATCATCGGCGGATTGGTGCGAAGCGTCGAGGCGACGGTCACCTTCTTGCCCTTGCGCTGCAAAGCTTCGACAAGGCTGCGGAAATCGCCGTCGCCGGAGAAGAGCACGAAATGGTCGATATGATCGGCCATCTCCATGGCATCGACTGCGAGCTCGATGTCCATGTTTCCCTTCACCTTGCGGCGCCCTTGCGAGTCGGTGAACTCCTTGATCGGCTTGGTGACGACGCGATAGCCGTTATAGTCGAGCCAGTCGATCAATGGGCGAAGCGAGGAGTATTCCTGATCCTCGGCAAGCGCCGTGTAGTAGATGGCGCGGACCAGATAGCCCTTCTGGCGGAAGTCCGACAGTAAACGGCGATAGTCGATATCGAAGCCGAGCGAACGGGAGGCCGAATAAAGGTTAGCGCCGTCGATCAGGACAGCGATCTTTTCGCGCGGGTCGAACATGGGAAAGCTCCGGGAATCAGAGGCGCAATATCAGCAACTTCAAACGTTTGCCCGTTAAAGAATAGCTTTCCGGCGTGCAAGCGGAATTCCCCCAAAACTGGGGGTAGAGACTTGAAAAGCCGCGGATTCCCCCCTATTGAAGCGCGAATTCCCCAAAACTGGAGACCCCCGTCCATGGCGCGGATTACCGTCGAGGACTGCGTTGACAAGGTAACGAACCGCTTTCAGCTGGTGCTTCTCTCGGCGCACCGGGCGCGGATGATCTCAAACGGCTCGCCGCTCACGGTCGACCGTGAGAACGACAAGAACCCCGTCGTGGCCCTTCGCGAGATCGCCGACGAGACCGTCTCGCCGGAGGATTTGAACGAGGACCTCATCCACTCGCTGCAGAAATACGTCGAGGTGGACGAGCCGGAACCTTCGCCGACCCCGATCGAGGCGGATCAACCGGAGGAGGAATCGGAGATCACCTTCGATCGCATGTCGGAGGAAGAGCTGCTGCGCGGCCTGGAGAGCATCGATCCGCCCGAGCGCCGCGACGACTGAGCGGGAAAATCTCTTGCAAGCGCCGCCCCTTAGGGCGGCGTTTTGCTATTGGGACGCCGATTTCAGCGCGGATGCGGCATCGCGGGCGTGTTCACCGGGATGCAATAGTCCCTGCTTTACCTATATTGTTGATTTGGGAGGCACTTTTCCGTCTCCACGGGACTGCCGGCGATGATGCGCCAATATGAGCTCGTCGAACGGGTGGCGGCTTACAACCCCCAGGTCGACGAAGAGCTTCTGAATCGTGCCTACGTCTACGCCATGCAGAAGCACGGCACGCAGAAGCGCGCCTCCGGTGATCCCTATTTCTCCCATCCGCTCGAGGTCGCTGCGATCCTCACCGACCTGAGGCTCGACGATTCCTCGATCGCCACGGCGCTCCTCCACGACACGATCGAGGACACCGGCGCCACACGCGACGAGATCACCCAGCTTTTCGGCCCTTCGATCGGCAAGCTCGTCGAGGGCGTCACCAAGCTGCAGCGGCTGGAGCTCGTCACACGCGAGGCGCAGCAGGCGGAGAATCTGCGCAAGCTGCTCCTGGCAGTCGCCGAGGACATCCGCGTGCTCCTGGTCAAGCTTGCCGACCGCCTGCACAACATGCGCACCATCGAGCACATGCCGCAGCAGAGCCGCGCGCGGACGGCCGAGGAGACGATGGAAATCTATGCGCCGCTCGCCGGGCGCATGGGGATGCAGGGCATCCGCGACGAGCTCGAGGATCTCTCCTTCCAGGTGCTCAACCCGGAGGCCTACCAGGCGATCAGCACGAAGCTCTCGACGCTCAGGAAGCGAAGCGGGCCCATGGTCGAGGTCATCCGCGAGGACCTGACCCAGCGCCTGGCGAAGCACGGCATCACGGCGGAGATCGTCGGCCGGCTGAAGACGCCCTATTCGATCTTTTCCAAGATGCAGCGCAAGGCGATCGGCTTCGAGCAGCTCTCCGACGTGTTCGGCTTCCGCGTGCTCGTCGAGAACGAGGAGGATTGCTACCGCGCGCTCGGTGTCGTCCACACCGCCTGGCCGATGGTTCCCGGCCGCTTCAAGGATTACATCTCGACGCCGAAGCAGAACGAGTACCGCTCGCTTCACACGACGATCATTGGGCCGCGCCAGCAGCGCGTCGAGCTGCAGATCAGAACGCGCGACATGGACAGGATCGCCGAATACGGCATCGCCGCACATCCGCTCTACAAGGACGGCATCGCCGCCGATCGCGACCGGCTCGCCGCGGAGAGCCGCGCCTACGCCTGGCTCCGGCAGACGGTCGAGCAGATCGCCCATGGCGACGCGCCGGAGGAGTTCCTCGAGCACACCAAGCTCGAGCTCTTCCAGGACCAGGTCTTCTGCTTCACGCCCAAGGGCCGGCTGATCGCGCTGCCGCGCGGCGCGACGCCGATCGACTTCGCCTACGCGGTCCACACGGACGTCGGCGACACCTGCATCGGCGCCAAGGTCAACGGCCAACTCTCGCCGCTCGGACAGCCGCTGGAGAACGGCGACGAAGTGGAGATCGTGCGCTCCTCCGTGCAACGCCCTCCGGCCGCCTGGGAATCGATCGTGGTGACGGGGAAGGCGCGCGCCGCCATCCGTCGCGCCAGCCGTACGCAGGCGCGCCGGCAATATGCGGCGCTTGGCCGCCATACACTCGAGCGGCGCTTCGAGCTCGGTGGCAAGCAGTTCGATCCGGCAGCGCTCTCGGCCGTGGCCGCCAAGCTCGGCATGCCGGACGTCGACGACCTCCTTGCAGCCGTGGGCCGCGGCCAGGTCTCACCGGAATCGGTGCTGAGCAACGTGCATCCCGACTACCGGGATGAGCGCGTCACCACGGCGGCGGCGAAGGTGGGCGAGGAGGGCTGGACCTCGTCCGATCGCACCAGCCTGAAGTTCAGGCTTCCGGCGGGCGACGGGAGCAGCGAGCGGGCTATTCCGATCCGCGGATTCGGCTCCGACATCCCGGTGCGCTTCGCGCCGAACGGCGGCGCCGTACCGGGCGACCGCATCGTCGGGATCCTGACGCCGGGGGAGGGGATCACCATCTACCCGATCCATTCGCCGGAACTGAGCCACTTCGATGACGAGCCGGAGCGCTGGGTCGACGTGCGCTGGGACATTTCGGAGGATTCCACCGAGCGGTTCCCGGCGCGAATCCACGTTTCGGCGCTCAACGAGCCGGGCACGCTTGCCACAATTGCCGACGTTATCGGCTCCGCGGACGGCAATATCGACAACGTCAAGATGCTTGTCAGGGGGCGCGATTTCACCGAAATCGAGATCGATCTCGAAGTATGGAACCTGAAGCATCTGAACCGGATCGTAACGGGTCTGCGGGACAAGCGGGTCGTCAGTCACGCGGAGCGCGTGGGCGGATGACCGCGGTCGTCTCCGTATCGGCTTGAAGCGCGTCCGCCGACCGAGGACTTGGAATGCTGTTCAAGCGCCGCGAGGAGCAGGGTTTCCGTGAGCGCCTCAGGCTGTGGCTTTGGCCGCGCGTGAGCTGGCGGCGCTCGGTCCTCTACTACCTGAAGCGGATCCTGCGGCTTTCCGGCACGCCCTATGCCATCGCCATGGGCGCGGCGATCGGCATCTTCGCGTCGTTCACGCCGTTTCTCGGATTTCACCTGCTGATTACCGTCGTGATCGCCTGGCTGGTCGGTGCGAACGCGATCGCCGGCATAATCGCGACCTCAATCGGGAATCCACTCACGTTCCCGATCATCTGGGCGAGCACCTACCAGATCGGCTATCTGATCCTGCGAGGCGCCAACAGAATGCCGCCGGCAAGGCTCGAACATGACATCATGCACCGGCCGCTCGCCGAGATCTTTCCTTTGATCGAGCCGATGCTCGTGGGCTCTATCCCCATCGGCCTGGCGATGGGCGGCATCGTCTATCTCATTGTCTACAAATCCGTCTCCGCCTACCAGGAGGCGCGCCGGCGGCGGCTCGAAGGGCGGCGGAACGGCGAGGGGGCGGAGCCAGCGATGATGAGGGGCGGCTCTTGAAGCAGCACAGCGGGCTTCGTCTCGGCGTCAACATCGACCATGTGGCGACCGTCAGGAACGCGCGCGGGGGCGACCAGCCCGACCCGGTCCGTGCAGCGCTGATCGCGGAGCGTGCCGGCGCCGACGGCATCACCGCGCACCTTCGCGAGGATCGCCGCCATATCACAGACTCCGATATCAGCCGGCTCACGGGCGAGCTGACGCTGCCGCTCAATCTCGAGATGGCGGCGACCGACGAGATGCTCGACATCGCGCTGAAGCACGGGCCGCACGCGGCCTGCATCGTTCCGGAGCGGCGCGAGGAGCGCACGACGGAAGGCGGTCTCGACGCCGCCGGCGGCCACAACCACCTGCAGCGCTTCGTCAGCGAACTCTCCGAGGCGAACGTCCGCGTGTCGCTCTTCATCGAGCCCGACCCGCGGCAGCTCGATGCGGCGAAGCTTCTCGGCGCGCCCGTGGTCGAGCTTCACGCCGGCGCCTATTGCGAAGCCGCGATCGCCGGTGACACGGCGGCAGTCGAGCGCCACCTGACGCGGCTCAGGGAGGCAGCGCGCCATGGCGACTCGCTCGGGCTCGAAGTGCATGCTGGCCACGGCCTCACCTACGAGACGGTCGGGCCCGTCGCCGCGATCCCGCAGCTCGCCGAGCTCAACATCGGGCATTTCCTCATCGGCGAGGCGATCTTCGTCGGGCTCGAGCAGAGCGTCAGGCGCATGCGCGCCTTGATGGACGAGGCGCGCCTTCCCATGAATGCCGGGGTATCGTGATCATCGGGATCGGCAGCGACCTGATCGATATCAGGCGCGTTGAGAAGACGCTGGAGCGCTACGGCGAGCGCTTCGTCGGCCGCGTCTTCACCGAGGTGGAGCGACGAAAGTCGGACGGGCGGCGGATGCGCGCCGCCTCCTACGCGAAACGCTTTGCCGCCAAAGAAGCCTGCGCCAAGGCGCTGGGCACCGGGCTGCGGCACGGCGTTTTCTGGCGCGACATGGGCGTCGTCAACATGCGCTCCGGCAAGCCGACGATGGCGCTGACGGGGGGCGCGGCGGAGCGTCTCAGCAAGCTGATGCCGGACGGCATGTCGCCGGTCATCCATGTCACGATCACCGACGATTTCCCGCTGGCGCAGGCGTTTGTCATCATCGAGGCGGTGCCGAAGGGGCAAGGCTAGCGGCCGCAAAGGCGCCGCAAATGAAGCGCACGGCGCCGGCGGCAATTGCGATGGCGGGGGCGGGCCGCTAAACCTTATGAGAGAAGCCAGGATGGAGCCATGAGCGTGGCAGAACGAAGCGCGAGCGAGAAGGCGAAGCACCAGCAAGGCGGCATATGGGATACCATTAAGGTCGTCATCGAGGCGCTTCTGATCGCGCTCGTCTTCCGCACCTTCCTCTACCACCCGTTCAACATCCCCTCGGGCTCCATGGAGCCGACGCTTCTGATCGGCGACTATCTCTTCGTCTCGAAGTTCAGCTACGGCTACAGCCGCTACTCCTTCCCGATCGATCTCTCCTTCATCCACGGGCGCATCTGGGAAGGCGATGGGCCGAAGCGCGGCGACGTCGTGGTGTTCCGTCCGCCCCGCGAGCCCAGCGTCGACTACATCAAGCGCGTCATCGGACTCCCCGGCGACCGGATCCAGGTGAAGGACGACATCCTCTACATCAACGACGAGCCGGTGAAGCGCGAGCCGGCCGGGGAATGGGAGGGCGAAGGCCGCTTCGGCGGGACGGCCGCGATCAAGGAGTATCGCGAGACGCTGCCGAACGGCGTCAGCTACGTCACCCTCGACATGACGGAGAGCGGACCCGGCGACAACACGCGCGTCTTCGAGGTGCCGCCGGGCCACTACTTCATGATGGGCGACAACCGCGACAACTCTCAGGACAGCCGCTTCCTCGACGGGCCCGTCGGCTTCGTGCCGGCGGAGAACCTCGTCGGCCGCGCGGAGATCATCTTCTTCTCCGTTCAGGGCGCGCCGGCCTGGGCGTTCTGGAAGTGGCCATGGTCGATCCGGCCGAGCCGCATCTTCGAGATTCTATGAAGACAGGCGAGCGCGCGCGCCTGGAAGAAAAGCTCGAACACCGCTTCGCCGATCCGAACCTCCTGGATCGCGCCCTGACCCACGCGAGCGCCGTTGCCGGGCGCTCGCGCAAGCAGCCGGAAAGCTATCAGCGTCTCGAGTTCCTGGGCGACCGGGTGCTCGGCCTTGCCATCGCCGATGCGCTGCTCGAGCGCTTCCCCGAGGCGCCGGAGGGCGAGCTCTCGCGCCGCCTTGCGCGCCTCGTCAGCCGCGAGACCTGTACGGAGGTCGCCGAGGAGATGGCGCTCGCGGAGCACCTGAAGATGGGCGGGAACGTGCGCAAGGGCGCGACCGCTACGCCGAGCGTGCTCGCCGATGTTTGCGAGGCGGTGATCGCGGCCGTCTATCGCGATGGCGGGCTCGACGCGGCGCGCCGTCTCGTCGAGCGCTACTGGGGCCCGCGCATCGAGTCGGCCAAAGGGCCGCTCCGCGACGCCAAGACCGAGCTGCAGGAATGGGCGCATCGAAGCGGCTTCGATACGCCCGTCTACGTCGAGACGTTCCGGACCGGGCCCGACCACCGGCCGGAATTCGAGATCGAGGTCACGGTCGGCGACGTGGCGCCGATGCGGGCGAAGGGCGGCTCGAAGCGGGAGGCCGAGCACGAGGCGGCGGCGAGCCTGCTTCGGCGCGAAGGCGTGTGGAAGGGGTGAACGAGTGAAGCAGTGCCCGCGCGCAGCCTCCCCCCTCGAGGGGGAGGGTGGTCCGCCGACCTGTCGGAGCGCCAGGAGAGGGGGGCGCTCAAGAGTTGCGACGATGGCAGATTGCATAGGTCCCCCTCATCCGCCGGTCGGACAAACCCGACCGGCACCTTCTCCCTCCAGGGGAGAAGGTGGGCCGCGCACTTCGGATCGCCTTTATGCCTGATGCTTCGCGGCAGACCCGCGCGGGCTTCGTCGCGCTGATCGGGGCGCCGAACGCGGGGAAATCGACGCTCCTCAACGCTGTCGTCGGCTCGAAGCTCTCGATCGTCACGCACAAGGTGCAGACGACGCGGGCGCTCGTGCGCGGCATCGTCATCCACGACACGACGGACGCGAGGGCGCAGATCGTCTTCGTCGACACGCCGGGCATCTTCCGGCCGAAGCGGCGGCTCGAACGCGCCATGGTGGCGACCGCCTGGGGCGGGGCGGCCGATGCCGATGTACTTGCGGTGCTCGTCGACGCCAAGAAGGGGCTGACCGACGAGGACCGCGCGATCCTCGAGGCGCTGGCCGAATTCCCGGCGAAGCGAGAGCGCGTGCTCCTCTTGAACAAGGTCGACCTGGTGAAGCGCGACACGCTGCTTGCGCTCACCAAAGAAGCGAACGAGGCGGGGCGCTTCTCGGACACCTTCATGATCTCGGCGCTGACCGGCGACGGGGTCTCCGACCTTCTCGATTTTCTCGCAGCCAAGATGCCGGAGGGGCCGTTCCTTTATCCCGAGGACCAGATGACGGACCTGCCGCTGCGCTTCCTCGCGGCGGAGATCACGCGCGAGAAGCTGACGCTTCGGCTCCACGACGAGCTTCCCTACCGCGCTACGGTCGAGACCGAAAAGTGGACCGAGACAAAGAAGGGCGTGCGCATCGACCAGACGATCTATGTCGAGCGCGAGGGGCAGCGGAAGATCGTGCTCGGCAAAGGCGGCGAGACGATCAAGGCGATCTCGATTGCCGCGCGCGAGGAGATATCGAAACTGATCGAGAAGCCCGCGCACCTGTTTCTGTTCGTGAAGGTGCGCGAGAACTGGAGCGACGACCCGGAGCGTTACAGGGAGATGGGGGTGGAGTTTCCGAGGTAGGGGAAGAGCTTCCGCCAAACATCGGGTTCTTGCATTGAATGCCTCCAATCGATATCATGATATCAATTGGAGGCAGAGATGGCTCAGCTTGTGGTCCGTAATCTTGATGACGATGTGAAGGCGAAGCTTCAGCGCCGCGCAAAGAAGCACGGCCGCAGCACCGAGGAAGAGGTGCGTGAGATCCTGCGCAACGCTGTGAAGGATGAGGTGCGCCGGAAGCAACGTGGGCTCGGTACGGAAATCGCAGAGCTCTTCGAAGGGATCGGTTTCGACGAAGAGATTCCGGAACAACGGGGTCAACCCGTCCGCTTTCCCGACTTCAAGTGATCGTTCTCGATACGAACGTCTTGTCGGCGATTATGCAGCGCGCGCCCGACCGGAGAATCGCGGCGTGGCTTGACGTGCAGCCGCGGACTTCGTTGTGGACGACATCTATTACCGCGTACGAGATCAGGTCAGGGATCGAAATTTCGCCACCCGGCAGGCGTCGGTCTGAACTTGAGGCTGCTTTCGAGAAGTCGATCGATCAGTTGCTCGAGGGGCGCGTGCTGCCGTTTGATCTTGCCGCCGCCGAGGCCGCGGGCGTCATCGCGGCCAAACAGCGCAAAGCAGGGCGCCCGGTCGAGGTCAGAGACGTTCAGATTGCCGGCATTACGGCCTCCTGTAAGGGGACGCTCGCCACTCGCAACATCCGTCATTTCCGTGGGATCGGACTTTCACTCGTCGACCCGTGGGCGGCCTGAAGCATCACTCCGCCGCTCTCCCATCGCCTCCCCGCACCTCCGCCAGTATCTCGTATGACCTCTTGCGCGCCTCATGATCGTAGATCGCGGCGGCGACGATGAGTTCGTCGGCTTCGGTCTCGGCGATGAAGTCTTCGACTCTCTGCCGCACCGTCGGCGGCCCGCCGACGAAGGCGCGCGCAAGCATGCGCGAGGCCTGCGTCTTCTCCGGCGGCGTCCAATAGGTCTCGATGTCGTCGATCGGCGGCTGCAGCTTGCCGCGCGTGCCGCGCTGCATGTTGGTGAAGGCCTGCTGCGTGGACGTGAAGAGGCGGCGCGCCTCCGCGTCGGTGTCGGCGGCGACGACGTTGCAGGCGACGATCGCGTAGGGCTTTTCGAGGACGGCGGAGGGGCGGAACGTCGCGCGATAGACCTCGAGCGCGGGCATCAGCGCACCGGGCGCGAAATGCGAGGCGAAGGCGTAGGGGAGACCGAGCGCGGCGGCGAGCTGTGCGCCGAAGAGGCTCGAGCCGAGGATGAAGAGCGGCACGTTGGTGTCGGCGCCGGGAACGGCGCGCACGACCTGGCCAGGCTGGACGGAGCCGAGCAGCAGCTGAAGCTCGAGCACATCCTGCGGGAAGCTCTCGGCCGACATCGGATCGCGGCGGAGAGCGCGAAGCGTCGTCTGGTCGGTGCCGGGCGCGCGCCCGAGCCCGAGATCGATGCGACCGGGATAAAGCGTCGCCAGCGTGCCGAACTGTTCGGCTATGACGAGCGGCGAGTGGTTCGGCAGCATGATGCCGCCGGCGCCGACGCGGATCGTCTCTGTGCCGCCGGCGACGTAGCCGATCGCGACGGAGGTCGCGGCGCTCGCGATCCCCACCATGTTGTGATGCTCCGCCAGCCAGAAGCGGCGATAGCCGAGGCGCTCGGCGTGACGGGCGAGGTCGAGCGAGTTCCTCAGCGCGTCGGCGGGCGTGGCGCCTTCCACGACGTGGGCGAGATCGAGGATGGAGAAGGGGATCATAGCGGCCGGAGAGCTTCGGAAGGCGGAACCCTCTGCAATTGGAGCGGCGGGACCCGGACTGCAAGCGCTGCCTGGCGGAGGGCGCTGCAAAGACCCGAAAAAACGTGATAGGCCGGCCACATGGAGTGGTCCGAGGAAGGCATCGTCGTCGGCGCCAGGCGGCATGGCGAGACCGACGTGATCATCGAGGTTCTGACCGCCGGGCACGGGCGCCATCTCGGCCTCGTGAAGGGTGGGCGGTCGCGGCGGCTACGCCCGATCCTGCAGTCCGGCAACACGCTGTCGCTCACGTGGCGGGCGCGGCTTCACGAACATCTCGGCAATTTTCGCGCCGAGCCGGTCAAGGAGCGGAGCGCGAGCCTGATGGCGACGCCGATCGGCGCGTTCGGGCTGGCGCTCGCCGGCGCACATCTCAGGCTCCTGCCGGAGCGCGACCCGCATCCGCGCCTCTACGACGCGCTCGCAGCGCTGCTCGACCATCTCGACCATGCGCCGCTCGCGGCGGAGCTGATGGTGCGTTTCGAGATGCTGCTTCTCGACGAGCTTGGTTTCGGGCTGGACCTGGAGACCTGCGCGGCGACCGGCGGGCGGGACGAGCTGATCTATGTCTCTCCACGCAGCGGACGCGCGGTCTCGCGCGAGGCGGGGGAGACGTATCGCGACCGGCTGCTGCCGCTTCCGGCCTTCCTCGCCGGGCAGGCGACCGGCGAAGCGGAAACCGCGCGGCTGCAAGAGGCGTTTCTGCTGACGGGGTATTTCCTCGAGCGGCACGTCTTCGACGCGCGCGGGGAGGGCCTGCCGGAGGTGCGGCTCAATTTTCTGAAGGCGATATCGGGCGCCGCAGAAGCGGCCGCTTAGGTCAGCACGACGAGGGAGGAGAGGCGATGAAGCTCACCTGGTTCGGACACTCCGCATTCCGCATCGAGTTCGGTGACTGCCGCGTCATGATCGACCCGTTCCTGACGGGGAACCCGTCGTTCAAGGGCGATGCGAAGAAGGCTTGGGAGGGTGCGACACACGTGCTTCTGTCGCATGGCCACGCCGACCATATGGGCGACACGGTCGACATCTTGAAGGCGAACGGCGCGATGGGCGTGGGCTCCGCGGAAGTGTGCGACTGGCTTACGGCGAATGGCATCGAGAAGATCAATCCCGGGAACCACAGCGGCACCGTGGATTGCGGCGGCTTCACTGTGTCGTTCGTGAACGCGCTTCATTCATCGAGCATGGATCGCGACCCGAGCGCGCTCGTCTATCTCGGCAATCCGCTCGGCCTGATCGTGATAGCGCCGGGCGAGCCCACGCTTTACTACATGGGCGATACGGGCATCTTCGGCGACATGGCGCTGATCAACGAGATCTATGAGCCCGAGATCGGCATCGTCCCGATCGGCGACCGCTTCACGATGGGCGGCAAGATCGCGGCGATAGCCTGCCAGCGTTTCTTCAAATTCCGCACCATTGTCCCGTGCCACTACGCCACGTTCCCGCTCCTCGATCAGTCGGCGGACACATTCATCGCCGCGATGGGCGCCGACGGGAAGAAGGTGCTGGTGCCGGAGAAGGGGAAGGCGGTGGAGGTTTAGCGCACGCTCACTCGCTCTCGATCTTCGTCCAGTGGCCGTGGGCGCGGGAGATCGTGCCGGACTCATCGCCGAGGAACACCTGCTGTGCAGCCGACGAGCTGTTCAGATAGAGGCGGCCGTTCACGACCTTCCAGTAATCCGGGTCGGTCGGCACCTTCTCGCCGAAGCTCATGCCGGTCGTGCAGAAGCCGCCATAGGCCGGCGCGTATTTCTCCGGGTCGGCGAGGAAGGTGTCGCGGTTCTCGGCGCTGGCGAACTTCCAGGTGGCGCCGGCATATTCGGCGGTGAATTCGTCGCTGCCGGCGACTGGCTGGCCCTCGGTTTGGTAGGCGACGGGGTCGGTTCCGCCGATCGCGTAGCCGTCCCTGACGAAGGTCTCGGCGGCGATTGCCGGGAAGGCGGTCGCGAGGATGAAGATGGCTGTGGCGAGAAGGCGTGCGATCATCGGCAGATCTCCGTTTCAGTCGGGCTCGGCGCCCTTCTGGACGAAGTGGAGCCGGCCAGACCGCTCACCGTCCAATCACTTGCCGCCGAGGGCGGCGTGAGCGACGGCCGGGACCTTCGCAGGTCCGAGCGTATGCATTATAGCGTGCGGCCGACCGGAGAGAGCCGGGGGAGGGCGTCATGGATTTTCGTGTCGCGTGTTGCGCTGCATTGCTGCTGTTCGCCCCGCCGGCCGCAGCCCAGGAGGCGTTCATCAAGGGCGTCTATTCGACGCCGGAGGGTTGCGCGGCGCTGAAGGCGGGGAAGCAGGAAGAGGACGACTACATTTTCCTGAGCGCGACGGGAGTACAAAGCGTCGAGTTCAACTGCGAATTCGTGCAGGTCTACCCGCGGAAGTCGTCGCCGGGCTGGGCTGCGGTCGCCTTTTGCGAGGAGCCGGGGCTCTCCTATCCGACGCTCTTCTCGCTCCTGCCGCTGGACGATACCTCGCTGCATCTCGGCACGCTCGACGGCGGCGGGGGCGACGACGAAGCCGAAGCCGACGACACCGAGGACGGCGCGGAGGACACCGGGCTCGACGGCGACTACCAGCTTTGCGACGCGGGCGGGAAATAGGGCTCTCCATCCGGTCTCAAGCGCTGATCGGCGTTGAATGCCGCGCGGCGGCCATCTATAGGCAAGCTGTTGATTTCAAAGGCGTCGAGCAGGCATGTCCGTCGATAGAGACACGGTGAAGCGGGTGGCGCATCTGGCGCGCATCAAGGTGAGCGAGGAGGAGGTCGAGGCGTTCCGCGGCGAGCTCAACGCCATTCTCGGATTCGTCGAGCAGCTGAACGAGGTCGACATCGACGGGGTCGAGCCGATGACCTCGGTCATCCCCATGCCGATGAAGAAGCGCGAGGACGGCGTCACAGACGGCGACAAGGCGGACGACGTCGTGGCGAACGCGCCGCTGACGGAAGATCACTACTTCCTCGTGCCGAAGGTGATCGAGTAGCCGATGGCGCAAGCAACCGCTTTCGAAGACCGCGCCGCATGAGCGACCTCACGACACTCACCATCGCCAGCATTCGCGAGGGGCTGGCGAAGCGCGAGTTCTCCGCGCTCGAGCTGACCGATGCGTATCTCGCCGCGATCGAGGCGGCGAACCCATCGCTCAACGCCTACATCGTGGTGACGGCGGAGAAGGCGCGGACGATGGCGGCGGCCTCCGACGCGCGCATCGGGCGAGGCGACGCGCGCGCACTCGAAGGCGTGCCGCTCGGGATCAAGGATCTTTTCTGCACGCGCGGCGTCCAAAGCCAGGCGGGCAGCCACATCCTCGACGGCTTCAAGCCGACCTACGAGTCGACCGTCACGCAGAACCTCTGGGACGACGGCGCCGTCATGCTCGGCAAGCTCAACATGGACGAGTTCGCGATGGGCTCGTCGAACGAGACGAGCACCTACGGACCGGTGGTCAATCCGTGGCGGAAGCGCGGCTCGAACGCCGACCTCGTGCCGGGCGGCTCCTCGGGCGGCTCGGCCGCGGCGGTCGCCGCCATGCTTTGCGCCGGCGCGACGGCCACCGACACCGGCGGCTCGATCCGCCAGCCCGCGGCGTTCACCGGCACGGTCGGCATCAAGCCGACCTACGGACGTTGCTCGCGCTGGGGGATCGTCGCCTTCGCCTCGTCGCTCGACCAGGCCGGGCCGATCGCGCGCTCCGTCCGCGACGCGGCGATCCTTCTGACGTCGATGGCCTCGGTCGACCCGAAGGACACGACGTCGGCGGATCTGCCGGTGCCGGATTACGAGGCGTCGGTCGGCGAGGGCGTCAAGGGCCTGAGGATCGGCGTGCCGAGGGAATACCGCATGGACGGCATGCCGGAGGAGATCGAGGCGCTGTGGCGGCAGGGGGCCGAATGGTACCGCGACGCGGGCGCGGAGATCGTCGACATCTCGCTGCCGCATACGAAATACGCGCTGCCGGCCTATTACATCGTCGGGCCGGCCGAGGCCTCCTCCAATCTCGCGCGCTACGACGGCGTGCGCTACGGGCTTCGCGTCGACGGCGACGACGTCATCGACATGTACGAGAAGACGCGCGCGGCAGGCTTCGGCCGCGAGGTGAAGCGGCGCGTGATGATCGGTACCTATGTGCTTTCCGCCGGTTACTACGACGCCTACTACGTCAAGGCGCAGCGGGTGCGCACGCTGATCAAGCGCGACTTCGAGCAGGCGTTCGATGCAGGGATCGATGCGATCCTCGCGCCCGCCACGCCGAGCGCCGCCTTCGGCATCGCGTCGATGTCGATGGCATCGCCGGTGGAGATGTACCTGAACGACGTCTTCTGCGTGACGGCGAACATGGCCGGGCTGCCGGGTATCGCCGTACCCGCGGGACTCGACTCAAGCGGCCTGCCGCTCGGGCTGCAGCTGATCGGGCGGCCCTTCGACGAAGCGGCGCTGTTCAGGGCAGGGCAGGTGATCGAAGATGCGGCGGGACATTTCTCGCCGCAAAGGTGGTGGTGAAGCGGCTCGGCCGCTGGCCGACGGGCGACGATGCCGCCGCCGGCAAGCATGTCATCAGTGCGTGTTGTCCCACTGAATCCCGAGGTTCACCTGATTGATCGCTTTGTCGACATGGGCGAGCGCGACCACGCGGTGGCCACCCTTGTCGGCGGTCGCCCACATGAGCTTCATGCGCGCGTCCTGAAGCGCGGCGCGGGCCGCGAGCATTGCAGGCTGGAACTCTGCGTGCGCTGGCGTTGCGGCGACGGTGGTAGCGGCGGCGGCCATTCCGGCAACGGCAACGAGGGCCTGGCGGCGGCTCATGGTCTTTTCGGACATCGTTAGGTTCCTTCCTGGGCTCGCTCCCTCGATGGGCATTCTTCCGATTCGCCGTTTCTGCGATATTGCGTGGAGGCTTGATCGTGTTTCGTAGCGTTTGATTTCCGCGAAGGTTGCGCTGCGCGGGTTCTGCAGGGAGGTGTGGATGGCAGCGGAAGCTCCTTTGAAGGCTCTGAAGCTCGCCGCCGGCGGCGACTGGGACGGCGCGCACAGGATCGTGCAGGACGATCCGTCGCCGGAAGCGGCGTGGGTGCATGCGCATCTCCACCGCGTGGAGGGCGACCTCGGCAATGCCGGCTACTGGTATCGGCGTGCCGGGAAGCCGGTCGCGACCGGCGACCTTTCCGAGGAGCGCACGGCGATCGCAAAGGCGCTCGGCGGCGAAGACTGATTGTCGGCAGCCGATCGGCGCTTCACCTCTGCGTTGCGCTTTCACCTCCGGTTAACCATAACGCAGTCATAACCGGCCGCGGCGGCGCGGCTTTGCTGTGCCGCAACTCGCGGAGGACAACATGGAATATTTGCGGCTGATCGCTTGGCGCGCTCTGCGCTTGGTCTTCAACAGATGGGTCAGAGCGGTGGAGTATCTCCACTACGTCTGATGCCTCCCGCTCGGCCCCGTCGACGCGCCGATTAATCGGATCGTAACCATGAGGGCCGAAGCTCGCGCCTACCCGCTTCGGGCTTAACGGCCCGGTTGTGGCTCACGCGCTAGGCGCCCTCTGGCGGGTCTTCTCGGGGCGGCGAATGCGCAACATGAACGGTGCACTCATGCGACAGCTTCTCGCCGCGCTCGTCCTTTCCGCTCTCGCAATCGCCGCCATGGTAGGGGCCATCGGCAACGCCGATGCGGCCGACCTTCAGGGAGGATATCGGGGCGAGGCACCGGGACCCTACGCCTGCCCGCCGCGCGAGGAGGTCATCCTCTTCGACAGATACGGCGAGCCGACGCCGCCCGCCCGCACACCCTACTTCTATTGCGTCACGGGCACGGTTCTGGTCCCCGGCGACATTCCGCCGCCGCCCGAATATTGCTGCCACTGACGCGCCGCTACCGCGCTTGTTTTGAGGCCGGGCCATGCCCGGCCTTTCGTTTGCATGGGCTCGGTGCTTGCGGGGAGGGGTGCGAGGCACTAACCGGATGGCTGCCGACGAGCGCAGACAGCCATGCCCTTCGAAGAGACCCGCAACGCCAATCCCAAGAACCTGATCCCAGGAGCGACCGGGGACTGGGAAATCATCGTCGGCATGGAGGTGCACGCCCAGGTCGCCTCCGAGGCCAAGCTCTTCTCCGGCGCGGCGACGGCCTTTGGAGCGGAGCCCAACGCACAGGTGAGCCTCGTCGACGCGGCGATGCCGGGAATGCTCCCGGTCATCAACGAGGAGTGCGTCAGGCAGGCGATCCGCACCGGTCTCGGGCTGAAAGCGCGGATCAACCACCGCTCCGTCTTCGCGCGGAAGAACTACTTCTATCCCGACCTGCCGCAGGGCTATCAGATCTCGCAGTACGACCAGCCGATCGTCGGGGAGGGGACGATCGTCATCGAACTGCCCGACGCGAATGGCGGCACGGAAGACGTCAGGATCGGCATCGAGCGCCTCCATCTCGAACAGGACGCCGGCAAGTCGCTGCACGACCAGAATCCGACGATGAGCTATATCGATCTTAATCGCGTCGGCGTGGCGCTGATGGAGATCGTGTCGAAGCCCGACATTCGCTCGTCCGACGAAGCCAAGGCCTATCTCACGAAGCTGCGTTCGATCCTGCGCTATCTCGGTACCAGCGATGGCAACATGGACGAGGGCTCTCTCAAGGCCGACGTCAACGTCTCGGTGCGCCGGCCGGGCGAACCGTACGGCACGCGCTGCGAGATCAAAAACATGAACTCGATCCGCTTCATCGGCGAGGCGATCGATCACGAGGCGCGGCGTCAGATCGCGATCCTCGAGGACGGCGGAACGATCGACCAGGAGACTCGGGCCATGCGCACCAAGGAGGAGGCGCACGACTACCGCTATTTCCCCGATCCCGATTTGTTGCCGCTCGAGTTCGACGACGCCTATGTGGCGGCGCTCGAGAAGGGTCTGCCGGAGCTCCCCGACACGAAGCGTGCGCGCTTCATGAGCGACTATGGTCTTTCCGCCTACGACGCCGACGTGCTGGTGGCCGACCGCGAGATCGCCAACTTCTTCGACGGCGTGGCGCACGGCCGCGACGGCAAGCAGGCGGCGAACTGGGTCATCAACGAGCTCCTCGGCGCCTTGAACAAGGCAGGGAAGAGCATCGAATCCTCGCCCGTTTCTGCGCTTCAGCTTGGCGAGCTTCTGGATCTGCAGAAGGAGAACGTGATCTCCGGCAAGATCGCCAAGGACGTGTTCGACATCATGCTCGCCGATGGCGGCGACCCGCGTCAGATCGTCGAGACACGCGGGCTGAAGCAGGTCACCGACAGCGGCGCGATCGAGGCGATCGTCGACAAGGTGATCGCCGACAACCCCGACAAGGCGGAGCAGGCTAGGGCTAAACCGGCGATGCTCGGCTGGTTCGTCGGGCAGGTGATGAAGGCGAGCCAGGGCAGGGCCAACCCGCAGGCGGTCAACGCGGCGCTGAAAGCGAAGCTCGGGATCGAGTGAAACCGGGCGCTTGCCGGCGCCGTATCAAGGCTTATCCTCGCTTCATAATGCAAGGAGGGCCGGATATGCGCTTCCTTCTCGTCCTTCTCGTCGTCCTCGGTCTCGCCGGGCCGGCCGCGGCGTTCAGTGACGGCGACCGCGCCGCGATCCAAAGCACGATCGAGCGGCAGGTTCAGGCGTTCCTCGCCGACGACGGCGCGGCGGCCTATTCCTTCGCCGCGCCGGGCATCAAGGCGATCTTCCCGACGGTCGAGTCCTTCATGGCGATGGTGCGCCAGGGCTACCAGCCGGTCTATCGGCCGCGCTCCTATTCCTTCGGGGAGCTCAAGGAGGCGCCGGGCGATCTCCAGCAGTTCGTGGAGATCGTCGACGCCGACGGCGTGTTCTGGACCGCGGTCTACACGCTCAGCCAGCAGCCGGATGGGAGCTGGAAGATCACCGGCTGCTATCTCATCAAGAAGCCGGATCAGGTCGCGTAGCGACGATCTGACCGGAAGGCCGCCCGAGCCGGCGGTGCGAAAGGTTCAGGACGGCGTTGCGGGAGGCGCGGCGTTTCCCTAACAGCTTCGGCATGACCGAACCCGCCGCGGCGTCCCATCCCGCCATCCTCATCGTCGATTTCGGCAGCCAGGTGACCCAGCTCATCGCGCGGCGCGTGCGCGAGGCCGGAGCCTATTGCGAGATCGCGCCGTTCGACAAGTCGTCGGAAGCCTTCGCGGCGATGAAGCCGCGCGGCGTGATCCTCTCCGGCGGCCCGGGCTCCGTGCCGGAAGGCGGCAGCCCACGCGCCCCGCAGGAGGTCTTCGAGGCCGGAATTCCGGTGCTCGGCATCTGTTACGGGCAGATGACGATGGCTGCGCAGCTGGGCGGCGAGGTCGAAGGCGGGCACCACCGGGAGTTCGGCCGGGCGCTGCTCGACGTGAAGGGCGGCTCGGCCCTCTTCGACGGCATCTGGAGTCCGGGCGAGAAGCACACGGTCTGGATGAGCCACGGCGACCGCATCACCAGGCTGCCGCCGGGCTTTCAGGTAAAGGGCACCTCCGACAACGCGCCCTTCGCGCTGATCGAGGACGCGAAGCGCCGCTTCTACGGGCTGATGTTCCATCCCGAAGTCGTGCATACGCCCGACGGCGCGCGGCTGATCGAGAACTTCGTGCGCAAGGTCGCCGGGCTTCCCGGCGACTGGACCATGGCGCAGTTCAAGGACGAGGCGACCCAGCGCATCCGCGAGCAGGTCGGGAAGGGCAGGGTGATCTGCGGGCTTTCCGGCGGCGTCGATTCTTCCGTCGCCGCCGTGCTGATCCACGAGGCGATCGGCGACCAGCTCACTTGCATCTTCGTCGATCACGGGCTGATGCGGCTCAACGAGGCGCAGGAGGTCGTCTCCCTCTTTCGCGGGCACTACAACATCCCGCTCGTGCACGTGGATGCCTCGGACACGTTCATCGCTGCGCTCGAAGGCGTCGCCGACCCGGAGACGAAGCGCAAGACGATCGGCCGACTCTTCGTCGAGACCTTCGAGGCGGAGGCCAGAAAGCTCGGCGGCGCGGATTTTCTAGCACAGGGCACGCTCTATCCCGACGTGATCGAGTCCGTCTCGTTCTCCGGCGGGCCATCGGTGACCATCAAGTCGCACCACAATGTCGGCGGGCTGCCGGAACGCATGCACATGAAGCTCGTCGAGCCGCTCAGGATGCTCTTCAAAGACGAGGTGCGCGCGCTCGGCCGCGAGCTCGGCCTGCCGGAGAGCTTCGTCGGGCGGCATCCGTTCCCCGGTCCGGGCCTCGCCATCCGCGTGCCGGGCGGCATCACGCGCGAGAAGCTCGATATCCTGCGCAAGGCCGATGCGATCTATCTGGACGAGATCAGGAAGGCGGGGCTCTACGACGCGATCTGGCAGGCTTTCGCGGTGCTGCTCCCGGTGCAGAGCGTCGGCGTGATGGGCGACTACCGCACCTACGACTACGTGCTGGCGCTTCGCGCGGTCACCTCCGTCGACGGCATGACGGCTGACTTCTTCCACTACGACATGGATTTCCTCGGCCGAGCCGCGACGCGCATCATCAACGAGGTGCGCGGCATCAACCGCGTCGTCTACGACGTGACGTCGAAGCCGCCGGGGACGATCGAGTGGGAATAGGAGAGGGATGCAGGCGCGGCGGTTCTGGATGAAGGGAGGAACCATGGATCAGACCCAACGCTGCCTTGCGCAGCCGTCTGTTCTCAGGCTCCAGGTTCTTCAGCCGCTTCGCTTGGGCGCTCTTTGGATCGCCGAACTCCTGTCGCCAGCGGCTGGTCGGGCTCAATAGGCCATCCAGCCGCCGTCGACCATCAGGTTGTGCCCGGTGACGAAGCGTGCCGCGTCGCTTGCCAGCCACGGCGCCGCCGCGGCGACGTCCGAGGGCTTGCCGCGGCGGTGGCGTGCGCCGGCGGGAGTAGTCGAGCACCCCGGGGTCGACCGCGCGCCCGGCCTTGCCGGCCGTCGGATGGGCGAGCTCCCTTTCTTCTGCATGGCATGGTCCCTTTCAACGGTTGCGTCTCGCCGACGGCATGGAATCGCAGCTCCGCAGATATCCCACGCCAGCGCCTGCCCGCGGATGACAGAAGAACGCGACCTGCCGCATATCGCTCGGAGCCGTGGCCCGTCACTCGCATGGTCGTCCTACTGTGAGGATGTGTCCCTCGGCTGCCATGGCGTTCTTTGCCTTGGAAGCGGAGTCGTCGTGGCTGGCAAACAGCCTATCGTAATACTACGAGGTCAATGTGTTAACCGGTCTCTCAACCATCGAGCAGGGGTAGCGTCGTGACCGTGATGATCTACGGTATCAAGAACTGCGACACGATGAAGAAGGCCTTCGCCTGGCTCGACGGCCATGGCGTCGAGTACGCGTTCCACGACTACAAGAAGAGCGGCGTGGAGCGCGCGCAGCTTGAGCGGTGGTGCA
>Ga0307442_1000368_pt1 | contig 21717 bp, 45 predicted proteins | sample SalMarWE160430MG_FD_202143 | JGI IMG/M metagenome (GOLD analysis project Ga0307442, IMG submission 202143) | Salt marsh sediment microbial communities from the Plum Island Ecosystem LTER, Massachusetts, United States - WE1604-30 | ecosystem: Environmental > Aquatic > Marine > Intertidal zone >...
CGTTGTCATAGTATGCTTGATATAGTTCACTTGCTTCGTCCACATGAACATAGTTGCCTCTCGACAATTCATCCAGCGCCTTGGCATATCCTTCATCCAAACCCACAGTATAAGCATCTATTACCTTGACATTCTTTGAACCGCAAACTGGACATTGAAGCGTGTATAGTCCCACGGTCTCTTCCTTGCAATCATCGCAGAAGATCACATATTCCCTGTCTTTTTCCAGTCGATACAGCGCTTCAAAAGATGCGCAGAAGCTATTGTTTGCGTCAATTAGTTTGTTTGATTCTTCTTCCGTAAGTTGTCGCGGTTTACTTTGACCACAAACGCTTGGATAATAACTTCTTTTTAGTAACCCCAACGTAAATGCATACTTCCCCTCGGGTATTTTCGCAGCTAGGATTTCAGTTATCGTCACGGCTTGTCCTCCCCCGCCCCCGGCATGGATTTGATTTGTTCGGTTATATTTTCAGCGTCATATACAATATCTTCTGGTTTTTTGCTTCCGTCCATGTCGTCATCATCACACAACATTACTGCGTCTGTAGCACCGCAAAACGGACATGGCAATAGTTTGTCAATCATCACTCTTCTCCGCTATGCTATTTTTCACTACTTTCGAAATTAGATTTTCTGGTATTTCCACTTCATCGTCGCTATCTAAAAGGCCTTCGGCCATTGCCCACTCATTCATTCCTGTTTCCTCGCAGAAGTCTTGCCACAAGCCGGTATCCATAAGTTCCCTAGCGGTCATCTTTATTCTCATCCCCTCGCCTCCGTTTCGCCCGGCATGGATTGGATTTTTCCTATCGCAACTTGGATACCAGAATTATAAAAATCAACAGGGGTTTGCTCATCATCCCAAAAATTTTCAGAAAGTTCACCTTTTTGCAGAGATTTAGAAAGCATCTCCACCACGGCCTTGCGGGATATGAGGTCACGGTTTTTATTTAAAGAACTTTTTATTTCCTCCTTCAGTTCATCTAGCAAACAATCATACGAAACAGTTATTGGCGGCGGCGTAATCGGCAATGATAATTTTGCAATAACTTCATTTGCCGATGTAAATCCCTCAACAAAGCCCTTTCTGTACATCTCGCCACATTCAGAACAGTATATTTTATTCATCGCCTCGCCTCCAATAGTTCCTTATTCTCATGGATGTTGCCGATCACTTCAATTTTACAATCCCCGGAACACATAATATGCGCAAGCCCATTACACCCAACATCTAAATCTGGTTGCAACTCAAAAGCCGGATAACCTTGTTCACCACCCCATTCAATGCTGTGTATTGTCTCTGTAAATTCGTCAAAAACTTTTACAACATCACCTTCGTAAATATCCACGCCTTTTGCATCCTTGAGGCCGGTATACTGGCCGACAGTTTCCGGGTCAACATACACCCAATCCATGTTTTTTATTTTCCCATTTCCAACTTCGAAATAAATTGCTGGCTGTATATTTTCAGAATAAACAATACAACCGTATACCCACTGTCCGCTATTTGATTTACCTCTGAACTTAATCTCCCTCATTCGCTGCCCTCCAATAGCTCTATTTCAGAACCCTTGGTCCCAAGACTTTTGTCCGTAAATTTTTATATATCTATTCTTTATTTTTTCATACCTGCGATTAAAACCAGGAGTCAAAAGGTATGATGATTTATCACCACATATTTTTGCCCCTGCTTGCAAGTATTTATATAAATCGCATAATTGTTTTAAAGCATTTATTGTTAAATAAGTCTTACCCATTTTTATCTTCTTTGGAAAGATTGCAATTTTTCATTTTAATCTCCCTCATCGCTGCCCTCCCGTATGACCTTGAGTCCTTTGATGGTCAACTCCTCGTCGTAGTTCACGGCAATCCAATTGATCTAAACGTAATGTTAAAAAACATTGTGCATCCTTATCTCACTTACATAAAGCTTTACAATTTTTAATTAGGTGTTTATTTTTTGCTTAAGACATAAAGAATAGAAAAAGAAGGATTGTAAGAACGATTCTCCTCATTGGGACAGACCTCCATAAGTTAATGTTAAACTCCCAACTTCTATATAAAATATACCAAATTTATGAAGAAAAGTAAAGACAAAAATTAAAAGAAATGTTATTATTTTCAAGTATTAAAATACAACAAATGGAGGTAATCAAATGTATATTAGAAACAAAGAGAAAACAAAGATATGTCAATTCTGCAAAAAGAAATTTAAAACAACACGAAAAAGACAAATATACTGCTCTTACGGATGTTACATCAACAGATTTTTTAAACAACAAAACACGTCCAGAAAAAATAAAAAACCACAGTGGACTGTAAGAATAATAACCACCTGTGTTGTTTGTGGAAAAAAAGGATTGCCGTCAAAAGGATTCAGAAAATATTGCTCCAATGAATGCAGAGCAAAAGCCTATATAGACAAAAGGAACAAACCAGAAAAAATAAAGAAATGCAAATTCTGTGGAAAACCTTTTAAAGGAAACAAAAGCTACTGTTCAAAAGAATGCAACCTTCATGGAAGAAAAGAAGTGGCTTCAAACTGGAGTAAAAAATATCACAGCGTGTACTATAAAACAGTCACAAAGAAAAAAAGAAATGACGCGCATAAAGAAAAATTAAAATGCAAACAATGCGGAAAGCCCCTGCCTCTACACGCATCGAAGTTTTGCTCAGAAGAATGCTACATAGATTTTCATTACCCAAAATTAAAACAAAGAGGACAAGTAGGAGATTACTCAAAATAACAAATCTAAATCAGTTAGGAGGACACCTTAAATGGAAAAACTGAGTTATTTAGAGGTGAAAAAGTCACCAAAACGATATTACCATACGACGGGTGGGAAGTGGACGCATAAAGGAGGCGTGATGTTAGACAAAAAAGCATCTTGTAGAAATTGCAACAAAGCATTCAGGCACACATGGAAAAACAACGGATACATATGCGTGGGGATAGTCAAGGACACATACCGGGATTGTGACATTTTACGCACATGCCAGTACAACCCGACCACCAAAGAAAAGTATTTGGAAGATAGAACGCCAGACGAGGTGTCGATGTGTCTTGTGGCGCAGCAGGTTCTTTTACAAGAATATTTCAGGTTTTTCTATAAGCGTCCATGTACCAAAGAGTGTGAAAAAGAAAACAAATGCGGAATAATAAAGGAGGCGTGATGAAAAAAATGAACAAAAAAGAATTTGTTACTAAAATATGGGAAAAATTAGATAAAAAAGTTAGTGGATATACGGGGTTTTCGTCTATAGAACGCATTTCTATAAATATTGCATTAGACGAGGCTTGGAAATTATATAAAACAAAAAAATAACGGTTGGATATATTAAATAACACGGGGAAGGTAAAATGAACGAAGATAATTTTAATTTAGTGCAGGAATACGAAAAGGTGAAGAGGCGCGGGATGCAGGTTAAGGAGATTGTTTGCAGCTGCGACCTTGTTCAGGAGGGGCAATGGTCATATTGTTGCTGGTTAAGTCCATCAGTTTTTATCCAAAAGGTCAAGGATCTAAACCCGGAACTAAGAAATATCCAGGTTAGAACAGAACCCGAATGCCCTCCGGGTATGATTTATTTTATGTCTTACAGTAACGAGTCAAAGGGGGCGTGATGAAAGAAAATCAGGATCTTAAACCTTGTCCGTTTTGTGGTGGAAATGCAGAAGTAATATCCGGGAATACTACGGGGAAATTGCTATATACTGTTTCTTGCAAAATATACAAGGTGTTTTGTACGAACTGTAACGCAAGAACCGCAGAGCATAAAAAATATAAATACAAGGCAATCAAAGCCTGGAACCGGAGGTCGTAATGTGGATTTCTGAGTTGCAACACCCAATAAACATCCTACAGATTGAAGCGAGACGATTAAGAAACCAGCTTGAACGAGGAGATTTTATTATGGGCAAAAGAGTTCTTCCGCACAAAAATGTCGAAAAGAAATATTGGGAAACAAAAGAGGCTTTAAAATATCTTGTTGACCTAAGGAAGCAATGCGTCGGATAAAAACAAGGGGGCGTGATGGATAGAACTGATATTGTTATCAAAGCATTGGAGTTTAGAATTGCCTATCTTGAAAAACTAGGATGCGCACAACAACCGGCAAATGGTCTTTTGGAAACAGTTGAAAGAAATGACATGGATATAACAAAAAGGATAGCAGAGAGGACGCATTTAAAAAACGCTATTGACTGGATTAAAAATGAGGAAAAGAAAAAGGGGGCGTGATGGAATTAAAACAGTGTCCGTTTTGTGGAGGAAATAAAGTTATTGTTAGAAAATCTGACGGATGGGCATGCCAACCACAACCATATGAGGTTTATTGCTTTGGCGCAAAGTGTCAAGCTAGAGGACCAATAAACCACAGCAAAACCGATGCAATCCAATCCTGGAACCGGAGGGCGTGATGAAAGAAATTAACGATGGTTGGGAATATGAATTGCAAGGGAAGTATTCTCAAAAACAGTGGGACGAACTTAAGCAAGCCCTGAACACGAGTACAAAACTTATGGAAATCGCGTATCGCGAACATGACGTATGTCCGTTTTGCGGAAAAGAACGAACGAAAAATCATTATTGCGAAGGTATGGCTCAGATTGCTACGAATAAAAAACTATCGGAAAGTGATTAAGATGGATGAGTGGGATAGTTTATTAAAAATCGGTTTCAAAACATGCACGCAATGTTGTGAGATAAAACCACGAGTAGAATTTAACGGCAACAAGAGATCAAAGGATAGGTTGCAGTGCCATTGCAAAAAGTGCCATTATGAAAACAACAAAAAATATCGTCTTCGACCGGAGGTGAAGATCAAAAACGCAAAGAGACAGGCTGTTTATACCTCCAAAAACAAAGAAAAGGTGGTTTTTAAAAACAAGCTGTATAGGATTTCTAAAAAGATCGGAATAAAAAGAAGGCGCAAGGAGGCGTGATGGGGAAGTTTATAATGACTTATGAATGCACAGATGACAACAATGAATTGCTGAGTAGTAGAAGAACCTTTACTACAGAAGAATTTTTCGAAATCAAAAGGAACCAACCGGATATTTTTATCAACGAAGCGTATAAATTGTTTCAAGAAGTACTGCACATATTGGAAGAACAGGAATGGCGTGATTAAGTAACGACTTCCGGGAGGGATGCGCCTACACCCAACGGGCGCGGACTTGACCCCCCTCCGGTCCACCTCCCGGAACCATAAAACACAGGAGGTTTACAATGACCTTTGACGAGATTATGGCAGTAAAAATAAACGTTGATAATGGGAAGTATTTTAGAACAATGGAAATGATTCGTGCCGAAATTAGGCGTAGTGTTAGCTCGGAATATTTGAAAAAAATGGACTGTGACGACAATGACGAGTGGTTGAAATCACTGGTTGCGTCGTTTGAACTGCTCTATAAGCAGTCTATGAACGAAGCGGGGCGAAACGCATAAAAAAGGAGGCGTGATGGACAACGAGTTTAAAGCACTGCTGAGGTTTGAAGCTGAGGAAGTAAGGTGCTGTGACAAAATTATATACCAGCTGCTTTTGAATGTTTACGTCAATGGCAATCGAGTAGTAAGCCAGGTTTGCGCTAGCGGACAAAAAACACTTTTTGAAATAAACACAATTAGAAACAGAAACATAGAGATGATTAAAAAAGGCGAGTTCAAAGTTTAACAAGTTCTTGTGGATTCTGGTTTGAAGTGAATGTATAAACAACAACACAATTATAAAATAGTCAAAACAGATAGGAGATAAAAAATGCCAAATGTAAAAATCATAATAAATAGATATTTTGCAGAAACAGGATATGGTGGTTTAAAAAATGAAGATGGATGTATGTGTTTTTCCGACGACAAAACTTTAATGGAGCTGTGTACAAGTGAAAACGGAGGAACGGAATGTGGATATTGTTTGGCAGGATATATTTTCTATTGTCCAACTTGTGATTATAAATTTATTTCAACATCTTCTAGTAAAATAATCGCGTGTCCAAAATGTAACAGAAATTGCAAAAGAAAACCTTATGAGGCAGAAGGAGCGCACTAAAATAATAATATGAAAATAGTCAAAACAGATAGGAGATAAAAAATGTATTTAAAATTGCGGAGGAACAAAAAAATTGACCATCCGAGTATAACAAAGTTAGAAAATTGGTCTAAAGAAATGGTACAATCAACAAAAATATACTGCTGTACAAAAGAAGAAGAGGATGAAAAAAGGGTAGTGGAGCTAATAAATTATTATACTGAAAACATTCTGCCAGATCTATAGAAACAATCAGTACTAATGTCAAAATAGCAAAATAGTCAAAACAGATAGGAGATAAAAAATGATTACAGTTTTTATAAACAAGACAGAATGTACTCTTATGGAATCAATAGAAATGAAGTAATGTGGTGGCAAAAATTAATAAGATATATTGGCTGTTGGAGCGAAGCCATAGTAGATATACTTCCCAATAATTAATAAATATAAAATAGTAAAAAGGTCAAAATTGGGGCTAGTGGATTTGTGGGGTGTAGGGAAAAAATTTCCCATTCCCAAAAAGGGGGGTCCCCGGGGGTGGGGATCAACTAGTAATAGTTATCATTCCTAGCAGAACTAATTAGTAATAGTTATCATTCCTAATTTATAACAGCAATAGTTACTGTTACTATTATCAAGTTAACATAATACTTATTATCTGACATTTTCTATATATATATATACCCCATGCCCCTATTGCTTGACAGCGTACACCATACGCAGCACACCATATGCAGCACACCAGGACCGAACGCCAAACACAGGCCGAAACAATGCAGCGAAACACAGAATCATCTATATCCCTATCATATCCGCTCTATTATCCCCGTTATCCCCGTTATCCCCATACACTTTCCATTGTTCATTGTTTGTTAGGCTCAACTAACAAAATTAGCCTTGCCTAACTTACATTATCACTATCAATTGTTTTACCTGTTGCTTAGTGTATATAGTACTAAGCAAAGCCATTATTTACTGACTACATTCCCCATTTATTTTCATTCATTATTTTATTTTTATTAGTAATGATTATTGGCTTAGGATGGTCTTATTTTGATTTTAATTTGTTTTTAATGGTTGCATAGCTTGGAACTTTTTTTAATTGAAATAAGGGGCTATTTTATAATATAGTGTTTATTTCATTGTTTTTTATATGCATTTTATTTCAGTTATTACTAAATTAAAACTTGACACTAATATATATTAATGATATATTTATTATAACATCAGGCAGACAAATAAACTAGGAGGTGGGAGAGATGATAACAAATGAAGATCTAGACGCATTAATAACAAAATATGACCAGCGAGCAAAACAGCGAGTAATTGACTCCCAAAAAGCATTGACCACTACTGATAGCAATATTTATTACGGTCAGCACATGGCATTTATTGAGATTCTCCAAGATTTACAGTCTTACAAATAACCGCCCGACGAGCCGGTGGAATCCCGGCGAAACCGCAGCGATGCGGTCGCGGTAAAATCAGCCCGGCGGGGCGTAGAGAATACGCAGGAGACGCAATGACTACAGTGCGTAACAGACGTAAGTATTACAGGATATGGACAAGCGAGAGTTACAAGGCAGAGATATATGACAATTGTTATGCCCGCTTATCTGTGCGCGGGGACGGCAACAGGGCCAGACTCCGGCTAGATACCACACAATGGCATGGTAATACCGGAGGATTTTGTCAGTGAATACGATCTGGACCAGAAACTTGACGAAGTAGAAAATGAGTTTTTACTGGCAATCTGTGAAGACTATAGAATTATCCTTACGAAAGAATACGAATATTTAACCTCTGAAGAATCAATCATTGAAACAATTGCAGCAAATAATTATGACTTTACGGCAGACGGAAAACTATTTTAATTATTTTCATAATAACTCTTGACACTGTTTTCATAATATGATATGCTTTTGATATAAGTTAAAGTACCCTTGGCGAAGGGAAGGAAAAACACCGTGAAAACCTTAGATAACCAAACCATAGCAGACCACTTTAGACTTAACCCTTCTTGGACCGCTGACCATTGCCTCCGTCAATCCGTTTTAACTTCAGCAATCGACAATAATCATATTTCTAATTATATGGCAGAGCTTTTAGATTATTTTGATAATTACCGGCAATCTCTTTTAATTTTCAATCATACTCTTTTAGTTTCTATTTGTGCGAATTAAAATATATTAAATGGAGGATTTACAATTATGAAAAATCTACCAAAGACCGTGGAAACAAAATTGTTTTACTACTATTTTAATTTGAATAATGAAAACGAAGCCAAAGCCTATCATGATTTATGCGCCAAAATGCACAAACAAAAAAATGTTTGCTTTTCTTCCATTGGTACAGATGCGTCCAAATGGTATAAAGAAACGATAAAACCCTTACACGGTCAGACAATCCGACTTGAAACAGAATTTATTTTTGGCAATCAATGGAACACCGGACCAACAAAAACCAGCGAACAGGGTTTGCGGGTGTTTGACTGGGCGGAAACCATTTATCCAAACCGGAATATAAAAGAAGGGCAGTATTTAATCATAACGCCTGAAATGCAGAAAATACGCTTGACTTGGCATAGGTGCGCTTGGTGCGGAAAAACAATCCTTAAAAGCATAGGCGAAACCTGCAAAGGCAAATGTACCAAAGCAATGGAAAAACACATACAAAATAAATAACCTGGAGGAATCCTGCCATATATCCCCTGTAACCTGCCTGATGCGCGCCTGGAGAGAGACCAGGCCGAAACACTGGACGATTTTCGCGGGTCCAGTGTCGCAGGAATCTACCGAACAAACACCCTAACGGGGTTTGACTTCGGTTATTGATTGCCTTGCATTGGTCTTTTATATCCTGTTTAGCCTGTAATGGTTTTTATTTGGCCGTCCGGCGCATAGGCGAGTTATCCCCGAGGATCGATGCCAAAGCGCAAAAACAGCCCCTTAGAACACCAATCTAAGGCCACTGTAGAGACAGCAGCCGATAAACCATTATAATAGAGCTACAGGACATAAAAAACGTGATAGTTCATTGACAATTTGAAGCGCGGGAATTATGGGACTAGCAGACCATTAATATGACACGCTGAACGGGTTTGCACGGGCGGCCTCTTAGTTAGGTGAACGCAGCAACCAGCACAGACACACAATATATAATCGGTGTTCACGGGGCACGGGTTTATATTGCCAAGAGAATCAGGGGAGCCAGGCCATAGACTGCCCGGGCGCAACCTTGGAAGCATTGGGGATAAATTGTTTTGACCAGAACAGGACATAATACTTTATCAAGCCTATCAGGTTGCCGCTTGATAGGCTTTCATGGTGTTAGGTCCACAAAAATAAAAAAACACAGGAGGCGGGGAAATGTTGTTTAAACACACAAAAGGAAAGTATGTTTTTTGGTATTTTGACGCACGCTATACCAAAACTACAAAATTGCACGTCATTTGGCTAGTTGGTTTTGGTCACACTTTGCTTATTATGTTTCCAAGAAAACATCAATAACCTGCCGGACGGGCAGGCAAATAAACCAAAAGGAGTAAACACCATGAAAAAGCGCAAGATAGGCAAACGGGAACAGGAAATAATAGACATTGAAAACTTTCAAATCCGCAAATATGGTTTTGTACGCTGGAAGATTGACCATAGATACGGATATGTTGCCATTGATGAAATGAATGAAACCGGGGAATGCATGCGTAACCATCGGGCAGGATTGACACACAACCAAGCATTACAGACAATTAACGATTTAATGACCAACTAACAGCCGAAGGGCTTAAAACAAAGGGGATGAAATGCTAATAAAAAAAGTTACCGAGAATGATTTACAGTTAGCTTTGGCCAAGATCAATAAAGAAAAGTACCTAGACAACATCACGTGGAACAATTTCACGCGGAAAGGAAATGCTTGGCAAGTGACTTTAAAAGTAAAGGATTCCAAAGGCATCGGCGCAAGACGCGGTTTTCACGGACGCCGCAAGCTGATTAATGCTTGTTGGCATGTGTACGGCGATTTTTTTGATGCCTTGTTTTCTTTAAATGCATCCGCCATTGTATCAAGTGCAGGGAAAACCATCACGGCCAAAGGTGGAAACTGGCAAGACTGGAATGCAGGATCTGTCATGAATCGCATTCCAATGTCTAGCCTTTGCGAATGTGACAACAAACAAATAGAAGTCAAAATGATAAAACAGGACCAATTAACGGGGGAATGTTTGCTTGTGCAGTTTGGAGGGAAAAAGGCGTGCAAAACGTGCGAAGTAAAAGGAACCGACGAATGCGGCGGAAAGCAAATTTTGGAAACTGGCAAAAACGAAAAAGGGTTTAACGTATTGGAACGCGGATTATAAACGTTTAACCCTTCACCCTGCCCATTAGTTCGCTAATATATTTATAAAAAAATCAAATGGAGGTCTTACAATCATGAAACTATATGAAGCACTAACACAGGAGCAAAAAGGAAAGCTTTGGAGACTGGCACAGAAGCTTGACAGCCAGGAACGCCAACAACACAAGGGAGACTTAAAACAATGAAAACAAGACCCGTTCCAAAAAAGAAGGGAAAAACTATTATTGTCGTTGTCTCCGGCGGTTGTGTTCAAAGTGTTACCAAAGGCAAAGATCAAAAGGTTATAATTCGCGATTATGATTGTGAACCAGTAGACTTAGAAAGCGGATTTAATATTAAAAAAGATCGGAGCGGAGATTATTATCAAGAAATGATTTTTTGATACTACAAAATTATAGAGGCATCTTACATGCGGAAAGGATTAAATCATGGAAAGCATTAATACTCTAATGGAAGCGTTTGAGCATTTGGAAATGGATTTTGAAGAAAGAAAAGCAAAACTGCAAGACAAAATTTTTAATGAAATTATTGTCCCTTTTTGTAAAAAACACAGATGGAAGTTTAATGCAGGAATGGGAACTTGGTTTTTTAAAAACAAGCGTGGAGACCTTCTTTCAGAAATAGAAGACGGATTGCCAGAAGAAATAGTTAAATTGCTGGATCAATGTGAAATGTCTTTTTCTTCTTATGAGTACCCAAAGAAAAAGAAAGGATAGAAATATGCAAAAATAACCTGTCAGACGGGCAGACAAATAACAGGTAAAAGGGAGAAAAATAAAATGTTAAACCAATTGTCTAACTTGATTACAGGAATCTGCAATATGTTTTTTATTATTATGGTTCTTATAATTCTAACCTTTTGTGCTTTTCTAATTTGTGAACACCACAACACGAGTAAATATATTTCTCATTTGCAAGAACAAATTGATGTTCTTGAATACGCACAATTTGGTTTTGACACAGCCTTTATTGATTGTGTAACCAATGCCGGACGTTACCCACAAACAGATACTGAACTTGAAGCAGCAGAGGAAGCAAACACAATTGCAAAGGCGCAAGGATGGAGAATGCCATATCCTACTGTTGAAGAGGAAAATCTTAAATATGAGGGGAGAATCAAACCAAACATACCATGAATGCATTAGGTGAAATTGTTTTTTATCACAATTATGTTTCTCATGTTGCCTTTACATTCTGTTATAATACCTCGCTTGACCCGCAAGACGTGACGCAGGAAGTCTATTTAAGAATAGCCACAGGAAAGACATTTGAACACAGATCAAACATAAAAACATGGTTATATGCCATAACCAAAAACACGTTTCTCATTCTTTTAAAAAAGGAGACAAAACACGCCCACAAAGAAAATCTTTTTGTTATACCTAGCTTTGACCCACGCGAAGAAATAAAATTAAATCATTTGATTGACAAGCTGTACAAAGCCATAAAAACGCTTTCCAAAAAAGAACAGGAAGCAGTTTTGCTGCGTTTGCAGGACAAAACTTATTCCCAAATTGCAGAACAGATGAAAGTCACAAGGACAAATGTTTGCCTCTTGCTGTTTAGAGCGCGGGAACACTTACGTATAATAATAAAAGACAAAAAGGGGAAGAAAAAATGGAACAAGAGAAAAAATTATGGTTGATTAAAAGAAAGAAAAATTGGAAGGAACCTTATTATGACTCAAACAAAGGATTTGTTGTACGCGCCAAAACGCAAGAAGGCGCACGAACACATGTTTTCAAAACAGCAAAAGGCGACGAAGAAAAAAGCCTTTGGTTGAATCCAAAATTTTCTTCATGCGAAGAAATAACACCGCATGGAAAAACAAAAATACTTTTAATCGATTCTTATGGAGCATAGAAACTAAAAAATCCAATGGAGGAAATAAAAATGGGCACAAGGCATTTAACTGTTGTGGTGCACAACAAAAAAGTTAAAGTGGCGCAGTATGGCCAATGGGACGGCTATCCCACAGGCCAAGGAGAAACAATTGTCAACTTCATTACAAAAAAAATGAAAAAGAAAAAATTCATTCAAAAGCTTTCAAAGTTACGGTGGACAATGGAAGAAGACGATTTAAGAATACAAAAAGAATTTGGAATTGAAGGGCAACAATTTATTTCAACGGACATTGCAGACAAGATAGACCAAAAATATCCCTATCTTTCACGTGACACAGGTGGGGAAATTTTACAAATGATTCAGGAAACAAACGTACCTTTTATTCAAAATTCCATTGACTTTGCAAAGGACAGTTTATTCTGTGAATATGCATATGTCGTTGATTTAGACAACGACATACTTGAAGTATATCAAGGCTTTGCAAAACGTCCTGGAAAGAAAACCGAAAGATTTTACTCAAACACACCAGACGAAGGAGGGTATTATCCTATCAGATTAAAAAAGAAATATGAATTTTCAGAACTGAACGAAAACACAATGAAAAAACTGTCTTCAAAATTAAGATAAGAAAATAAAAAATCCAATGGAGGAAATTAAAAAATGACAAATGCAACCGATCCACGGTATCAAAAACTTCAGACCATCATTGACGCAGGAAGAAGCAACCTAGACAAAGTGTTAAGAGACATCATGCACGAAAACGAAAGAAGGGAAGACATTTTAGTAAAACCTTCCATCGTTGACTATGATGTTAATGGAGGGGTTCATCCTGTTATCAAAAATGAAAAAGGCGGTCTTGAAAAATACAATCTCACACCACATTCAACAAGACAATTGTATGATCGTGCCGGAATACCTCAAAGGTATGCCGACACTCTTATGCAATTAGGGGAAAACGACTTGCTAAGGGATAACTTAAAAAAAGTCTCCGAGCATACAGCCAAAGACGGCATTCTTGTCCGACATATTGACGATCAAATTAAAGGCTGGTTGTCTCCGTCTTACAAACGTATGGACTCAGGGCCAGTCATTGAAGGGTTTGTCGAACATGCCGTCAAGCGTGGCATGGTTCCCTTTCAGGGAAGAAACACGGACTTTAGGTATCAAATTCAATTTGTTGTGCCTCAAGTCATGAGTTTGTCCCCAAACGAATATGTTGTCTTTGGAATGTCACTTGTAACCGGAGACTATGGAAGCCAAGCATTGGAAATAAACATGCTAATGGTTAGAATACAATGCATAAATTTAATGGAAGGTTATGATATGTTCCGCAAGATTCATTTGGGAAGCAGGGTCCAAATGAACGGTGAAGAGTCAATCCGTCTTTCCCGGCAAACCATTGAATTGGACGGCAAAGCCCTAGCTTCAGCTATTGGAGACGTGACAGCACAATTTGGAGACCATGTAACAGAGGTCCAAAAACAGCTTCAGAAGGCCATAGAAACAGAGATTGAAAGCCCTGAGCCGTATTATGCCATGCTGAAGCAAAAAGGCTTAAAAAAGGGTGTTGTAGACGCTGTAAAGGCTGTCTACGAGTCAAAAATGGGGATTGAAGTGCTTCCACAGGAAAACAGTTTATGGAGATTTGCAAATGCTCTGTCTTTCGTAAGCCAAAGCCAAGATTCAGGAGACAATAAAATTGATCTTGAAAAGACAGCAATGGCCATTTTGAGCTAAACTTGATGAAAGGGGAAAGGGGGCGGGTCAAACCGTCCCCTTTATTACAACATGAAGGAAAACTTAAAAATGAAAAAACCTAAATGGGAAATGCCTTTTTGGATGGCGAAGTACAGGCATTTAATCAATAACACGGGCGGGAATTCAATTGAAGACCTGATGAATGACAACACAACCACAGTCTTTTCAAACGCACCAAGAGCAATTATTTGTTGTTGTGTAAATTCGCAGATAACTTTGTTAACCAAATTAAAAAATAATGAGATTATAAAATAAAGAAAGGAGCACATAGAGTGCTTTTAGAACATATTGGATTTTACACTCTATCAGACACAAGTATGATTATAAGCACACAAGTAAAGTTTAACTTACCTCTTTTCCAATTGCAGCGAGAAACAATCAATTGTCCAAAATGCCGACATTGCAAACCCGAATTTTTGGGCAGAATTGACGCATGTGAAACTCCAGGTTATGATCCTACCTGGACATGCCGATGCAAGAACTTTTTACCAAAAGATTAAAAAAAATAAAAAGGAGAAAAATAAAATGTCACATTCAGTCGTTGCTGTTATCTTTCCAAAAGATATGAAAGTCGATCAAGAAAATTTAGCAAAAATTATGGGGCCTTTTGATGAAAACAAAGAAACTCCACGCTACATGAAACACACAAAAAAGGAATTAATCGAAAAGGAAAAGAAGAAGTTTGAAGAGTATCTACAAGGAGACCTGTATCAAGCCTTTTGCAAAGACCCAAAGAAGTACATTACAGACTGTGAAAGCAAAAACCATATTAACTATTTAATATTTGAAATTCCCGAACAGAAAAACTGGTCGGAGCAACGATGGTACGACCACGCTATACGATTTTATGAAAAAGAAAACATCGACGAAGATGGCAATGTTTATTCTACCTATAACCCTCTCTCAAAATGGGATTGGTATAGAGTCGGTGGACGATGGGACGGCGCTATGGTTGACAATAAACAAACATCGGAAAACGGATTTAACTTTGATGATATGCACGAAACATTTGAAAACAATTCTTGTTTTGTCCGGCAGATAAAGAAAGATTGGACTCCATTTGCAATCATCGCCCCAGATGGAAAATGGCATGAGAAAGGTGAGATGGGATGGTGGGGAATTGTTGATAATGAAAAAGAAGAAAACAAATGGGATGAAGAAGCTTTAAAGATTTTCTCAGCATATCCAGACAACATGGTTGTCTCTGTAGACGTTCATATTTAAAAAACTTAGGAGGCGGCGAGATGAGTAAATATAAATTATTGAGGCAAGACATGACAACGTATAAAGACTTTGCATGGAAAGTGGGGGAAAAATACACCATCGACAAGCCAGGAAGTAAATTATGTTCGGATCAAGTATTTCATTTTTACGAATCGCCGGAAGAGGCAATTATATTTAATCCAATCCATGCCAATATTAAAAACCCGCTGATATATTCCTGCAAGTGTGAAAATATTGTTGCTACTGATGGCACAAAGGGCGGCTGCAAAAGTATGACACTGCTAAAAAAAATAGAACTGCCAGCTATAACGATTGAACAAAAAATTACATTTGCAATCTACTGTGCCAAAACCGTGTACAAAGGAAAACGTTGGAACAAATGGGCTGACAATTGGTTAAGTGGAAAAGACAGAAGGGCACCTCAAGCTGCTGCTGCTGCTCATGCTGTTAATGCTGTTTATGCTATTGCTAATTGTGGGCCTGATGTTTATACTGCTGCTGCTGCTGCTTCTGCTGCTGCTGCTTCTGCTGCTGCTTCTGCTGATGCTGATGCTAATGCTGATGTTGGTGATCTTGCTGCTGCTGCTGCTACTGATGCTGCTGTTGCTGCTGCTGCTGCTGTTGCTGATGCTGCTGTTGCTGCTACTGATGCTGTTGCTGATGCTGCTGATGCTGCTGCTGATGCTGCTGTTGCTGCTACTGATGCTGTCAGAAAAATCATATTAGAAGCGCTCAAAAAAGCAGGGATCATAAAATGAAACACTTTAGAACATCCAACAACAGCAAACAGTTCCGATTTGCATTTTACCTCACAGAACATATTTTTATTGAATTTGCAAGACACAAGATAAGTGCTGTACGGGTGAAATTTGAACTGATCTTAGGGAGGTAGACATGAATTTAAAATCAATGTTTTCTAAAATCATGTTTTGGTTTGTTGCCGCAATGCTGTTAATTATGCCATTGTTGTTTGCGTTCAGTATGTCCGCCTTAATGCTTTATGGGTAGTTTTGTATTGAAGGGCTTATATTAATTTGTATTGGCGCAAGAAGCTTTCTTGTGCTGTTATTTATATTCCTTTGGCTCAGTTGTTCCGCATGTGTTTTGCGAATATTTGAAAAATTAGATTTATAAAAAGAAAGGAAGTGGCGCTATGATTCCAAACCTAGCAAATTCAAAGCTTCATAGAGTTGACACAATTAACAACACTCTGTTAGTCTGGTTTGGTGGTGTAGAGATTAAAGAGTTCACACTCAACAGTCTCCACGAAGAAACTACACACACAGTCTATCCACGGAGAGAAGGCTTCCCTTCTTTCCGTGAAGTAAAATTTAAAATGCGGGAAATTATGGAAAATAAGGAGGGCGCTAAATGAATAAAAGCACTTTGCTCATAATATTTATTATTTTTTTAAACCTAGTGTGGGGCTGTATTTTCTTATTCACACACTCACTACAATCCTATACAATTAGTGCTTTGGTCGCAGAAAAAGAGTACATTCCAGCGCATACAGAAGCATGCACAACATTTGACATAGATGGAAATATGCAAATATACACTGAATTTATTCCTGATGAATATTATATACACTATACTTATGATGGAGGGAAGGCAAAAGCATCAACAGGAATAAAAAAAATTAATAGAGATCAATATAATGCTATTATAAAAGGCAGCATTGTTCCGGTTGAAAAATTTAGGTGGATAAAAAAGGAGAAACAACAACCATGAAAGCTAAAGAATACGCAAAAACAATTATTGAAATGATGCAAAAACATCAGGAAGAACGTGAGAAAGAAACAGATTTAGACGCAAAAATACAATTGCTAAAAAAACAGGAAGAAGAAGAAAATAAAACAATAACCCAAGTTTTGCTTGACTTTTTACAGGAAGAAAAAAGAAGTATACTACAGCGTTCCGGTAAAGGCGATCAAATCAGAATGTCTGTCATGGATTCTATAATTAAAGAAATGGCAGACAAGTGGGACGCAATGGCCAGGATAGTAAATAAAAAATTAGGAGTCAAACTCATTCGTGAAGACGGATACAACAACTGGCATAAGGTAAAATTTAAGGAAGTGCACGACTCCATTGACTTTTTTAATATGGGGGAAGCATGGAGAAGGGGACAGAAGCAAGAATTGAAATCAGAAGTGGGTTATCAAGAATAAAATGAGACTCGATTGCTGCTATGTTTGCCAAAAGCCAGCCAAGAAAAACATGCCAATTGTCCGCATAAGCGATAAATTGTGGAGACATGAAAAATGCTATCCAGGCTCTACAAAATGGCTACAAAGCTCTACAGGAAAAAAATCTGAAATAAAGCAATTTTTTAAATGACAAAATTAAAACACTATGCTAAACTTCAAAACTGTATTTACTGTCCTTGAAGGAGCCTTTCCTAATGAAAGGAACTGCTTCATTTTTACCAAATGAAAATCTTATTGACATCCGTTTCCCCTACACTCCTTTAATGGTAGAGCGTATAAGAACGCTGCCGGGGAGAAAGTGGGATAAGACCTATAAAAGATGGACAGTGCCTTTTTCTCTTTCATCCCTTGAAAAACTAAAGGAGTGGGGAATTGTGCTTGATGTGTCTCTTTTACAAAAGGAAGACACTTTAAAAACACAATACAACCAAATTCATTCATTGGATCTTCCAAATGGGCTTTTTCCCTTTCAAAAAGAAGGAGTTGAGTTTATTGAGAAAACAAGTGGAAGAGCTTTAATAGCAGATGAAATGGGCTGCATATCTGGTGAAGCAACTATTTGTGTCAATCGAGCAAAAAAGGGATTTAAAATAAAATTAAAAGATGCATATAAAAGGTTCAACCATTTAACGGAAAGAAAAAACCACAATTGGGATTTGTCTGTTCCTACAATGTGTAAATGTTTAAAGGAAGATGGAACATTTGGTTTAAATAAAATAAGAAAAATACTTTATCAGGGAAAGAAAAAAACCATCACACTTAAACTAGAATCTGGAAAAGAGCTAATACTTACTCCAGATCATGAATTATTAAATGAAACACAAAACTGGAGAAGGGCCGACACATTTTCTATTGGAGAAAAAATTTTAGTAAACGGCACAAAAAAGATAATAGGAACAGAGAGAAGAAAAAGGAAAGATGGATATATTTATTTGGTAGGATCAAATGTAAAAAACCACAAAAGAAGAAGTACATCGGGACTATTAGAACACATTTTTATAATGGGAAAACATTTAAAAAGAGAAATTGATTTTTCAAAAGAAGAAATACATCACAAAAATGGTAAAGAATATGTTTTATTCCCAAAAAAAGAAAGAATTGTGTCAATTAAACTAAATAAACAAGAGATTGATGTTTATGACATTATAATGGAGGGACCAAATAGAAATTTTGTAGCCAACAGCGTTGTTGTTCATAATTGTGGGAAAACCATACAGTCTTTAGCGTGGCTTTATGCCCATCCAGAATTAAGACCAGCTTTAATCGTAGTTCCCGCATGTCTAAAACTAAATTGGGAAAGGAAGTCTCACGAATGGTTAATCAATCCAACCGTTCAAGTTTTGTACGGAAGACAAAAAAAAGATTCAATTTGGTGTGAGGACATTATCATAACAAACTATGATCTTTTAATTATGGACATAACCAAAAAGGAAACATTAGCTAAATTTATTTCTAAAAACATGAACATAAAAGTTATGATAATAGATGAATGCAGCTATATTTCTAATCCTCAAAGCCAAAGAAGCAAAGCTGTAAAATGTCTTTCTATGGCGGTTCCCCATATTGTAGCCCTTTCAGGAACACCTATAACCAGCAGACCAAAGCAATTCTTTCCGATTCTAAATGCACTTCATCCAAACCAATTCCCGTCCTTCTTTCATTATGCACAACGATACTGTGGACCTAGAATGACACCGTGGGGATGGGATTTTGATGGAGCTTCAAATATGGAAGAGCTGCATTCAATATTGTCGGAAGCAATTATGATAAGAAGAAAAAAGAAAGACGTTCTAAAAGATCTTCCAGACAAATTGAAATCTGTAGTTCCTATAGATATTGATAACAGGGAAGAATACAATGCAGCAGATGAAAACTATATTGAATGGTTAAAATCACAAGGACAAAAGAGCAAAGCAGAAAGAGCAAGCAGAGCTGAAGTAATTGCCAAAACCGAAGGAATGCGACAATTGGCAGTTAAAGGAAAAATGAAATCCGTCATTGCCTGGATAGAAGATTTTTTAAATGCTTCCGATGAAAAACTCATTGTCTTTACCTACCACATTTGGGCGAGAGACAAGTTATACGAAACATTTAAAAATGTTGCCGTTTTGTCTGATGGAGGGACAAACGTTCAGAAAGCTGAAGATGTTTTTCAAAACAACAAAGAGACAAGAATATTTATAGGAAACATTTCTTCTTCTGGAATGGGAATAACGTTAACAGCATCCTCAAATGTTGTGTTTGTTGAGTACCCTTGGACCCCAGACTTGTTACAACAAGCAGAGGACCGAGCACATAGAATTGGACAAAACAACAAAGTCACAATTCACTATCTTGTTGCACAAGACACAGCAGATGAAGACGGTTTAAATATTTTGGACAAGAAAAAAGTTGTGCTTTCAAAAATTCTCGATGGAGAAGACGTTGAAAACGAAGATCTAATCTCCGTTTTACTAAACCAGATAAAAGAAAGGAAGAAAAAACATGTTTGAAAACCTATTTGGAAAGCCTAATGAATCAATGAAAGATCGTGCAGAAAGAGAACTTGCTGAAATCCCACCAATTATACAACTTACAGGATTTGCCTTACACGCAAAAATTTCAAGAAAAGACGAAACAGCAGTAAATGAAATTTTAAAAGCAATACGGCCTTTTATTGAAAAAGAAATAGCAATTAAATATTATGCTGTGTTGGCACATGCTCTCGAATTAAAAGTAGATCAACTGCATTCCATGTGTGAAAAACATACTTTACAAATGATTGAAGAAATGAAAGCTATGAGAAAAATAAACAAAATGGATGGGGATCACTAAGATGAAAGAAATATATAAAAAACATAGATTTAATGCAGCCAACACAAAAATGATAACTTTGTGCAATTCAATAATTGATAAATACTTAAAACAAGGGTTGCGGTTAACACTGCGACAACTATATTATCAATTAGTGTCTATGGCAATTATTAAAAATAAAGAAAGAGAGTATAAAAATCTTTCTACTTTGATTAGTAATGCCCGTCTTGCTGGCCTTATTGATTGGGAAGCAATTGAAGACAGGATACGAACACCTTTTAAAAGTAATGAATTCCAAGACATCAATGATCTTATTAATACAGCTACAGCAGTTTATCGACTTCCGCGCTGGAAAGGACAGGACACATACGCCGAACTATGGGTAGAGAAGGACGCTTTGGCTGGCGTATTGCGTCCTCTTGCACAAGAGTACCATGTAACATTAATGGTAAATCGGGGCTACAGCTCACAATCAGCTATGTATGAAAGTGCTCAAAGGATCATAAATTCTGTAGATACATATGATTGTGATGAGCACAACACTGTTATTTTTTATTTAGGAGACCTTGATCCTAGTGGTGAAGACATGGTAAGAGACATTCAAAACCGTCTTCAAATGTTTGAAGCTAATGTGGAGGTTAAAAAAGTCGCACTCACAATTGAACAAGTTAATCACTTTAACCCTCCACCAAACCCCACACGGTTGTCAGATCCCCGCGCTTCGGATTTTCTAAAGAAGTATGGAGAAAGTTCTTGGGAAGTGGACGCATTGCCTCCTGAAGAATTGACAAGAATAATCAGGGAGCAATTTGAAAGAGTAATTGACAGGGAAGAAATGAATAAAATTGTTAGTAAAGAAAAAAAGGACATCAAACAGTTGAAAGATCTTTTATCCAAGAAAGGAAAATAACAATGCAAATCATAAAAAATTGGACTGACTTTTATACTCAAAGCGATTCCTTTCGGTCAAATTGGAGAAAGGCAGACCTTATATATTTGCTAAACAAGTATGGAAGAAAAGTAGACGGAACTCCACCATGCAAACACGAACTTAAATCCTTGCTTAGAAAACAATTGAACAGAATCTGGACACAAATAAAACCGTTTGAATTTGGAAATGATCCAATCAATTAAAAAGGAGAACACATTATGTGTAAAGAAGCTTCATTTACCTTAACAAAGAATAATATATATTGGTCAAGGACAAGCGATTCACATTCCAACATCCATCAAGAACATAATTTAAAAGAAGGTCTACCAACTAAACTAAATATTGTTAATGTGGAGATCTTTCCACCGAATAATGATTATTCTATGCCTCTTGCCAAATGGGTTTATAGAGTGGATCAAGACACACTTCCATCTTGGTATAATCCAGAAAGAGATGAACAACGCACAAGAACAGAATTAAAATGTTGGGCTGAAGCTAAACTAAAAACATATGTTAACCAGAACACAGGAGACCAGAACACAGGACACTGGAACGCAGGAGACCAGAACA
>Ga0307442_1000371_pt1 | contig 21653 bp, 20 predicted proteins | sample SalMarWE160430MG_FD_202143 | JGI IMG/M metagenome (GOLD analysis project Ga0307442, IMG submission 202143) | Salt marsh sediment microbial communities from the Plum Island Ecosystem LTER, Massachusetts, United States - WE1604-30 | ecosystem: Environmental > Aquatic > Marine > Intertidal zone >...
TTGTCCGTTGAAAAGAAAAGGAAAACAAAATAATTTGAATAACTATTAACCAGCATACTGAAACTTTTCGTATTTACACATTGTATCCGATTACAAATACAACTGACTGCTCACAACTAACCATGGTCATGATCAAAAGATAGCCCGAAAATGAAAATAATTTCACGGTATCTTTATAAAGAGTTCTTTACTTTCTTTGTTATCTCCTTGATTACCTTTTTACTCATTTACCTTGTAATAGAATTCTTTGGAAAAATAGACAATTTCATGGAGGCTCATGTCCCTCTAAAGGTGGCCTTTTCATTTTTTGTCTATAAGATACCTTTTGTTGTTCAGCAGATGATACCGGTATCAGCCCTCATCTCTGTTATGCTCACGTTAGGCATAATGAATAAACACAATGAGATATTGGCGATAAAAAATTGTGGGATAAGCCTGTTTCGCCTTTTTTATCCTTTAATAGTAATTGCTATTTTTATTGGAGTTGGCTCCTTTTTTCTCTCTGAATCTATTGTCCCTATCACAAGCTCGGTGGCTAATAATATATGGAAAACACAGGTTGAAAAAAAGGATCCTCAAGGAGTATATAAATTGTCTCACCTCTGGTATAGGGGAAAGGACTCCATTTATCAGATTCGCTCATACGACAGCAGGAAGAATATAATAGAAGGACTTTCAATCTTTTTCTTTGATAATACCTTCACATTACATAAAAGAATCGATGCAAGAAAGGCTAAATGGGTTAATGGCATATGGTATCTTAATGATGGGCTTATTCAAGAAATTGCACCTGATGGGTTGAGAAAAACAGTGAGGTTTCGCAATCATACAATACAACTTCCTGAAACCCCCCACGTTTTTGAGAGGACTATGAAGGCTCCAGAAGAGATGAGTTTTTGGGAGCTAAAAAAGTATACGAGAAAAATAAGTGAAGAGGGGTATGATTCAACCAAGTGCCGGGTAGAGCTCCACAATAAAATAGCCTTTCCCTTCATATCAATGGTACTCACATTGATAGGAATTCCGCTGGGCTTGAGAAAGAAAAAAGGCGGGATTCCTTTTGGCATTACTATTGGCATAGGCATCAGTTTTCTCTATCTGCTCACATTTGGCCTCTCCAGATCTCTGGCCCTATCAGGGGCCTTGCCCCCGGCTTTAGGTGCATGGCTTGCAAACCTTCTTTTTTTACTCTTCGGGATTTATCTTATACTGGCAGAAGAAAGTTGAGGAAGGATAGTAAGGCTAAGGTATAGTTGCCTCTAAAGCCATTGCTATCTTTTTCTTAAGTTCAGTTAAATCAAAAGATTTAATTACATAAAAATCCGCAGCAATAGATTTAATGTCTTCTTTAAAGGTATCGTAGGCAGTACACAGTATGACCGGTAAGTTATAAAATTTATTCCTAATATCCTGCAGGAGATCGAGACCATTGTAGTCAATCATTTTTATATCCAGTATAACTATATCAGGTTTTTCTTTATCTATTCTCTCTGTCAATTCATATCCATCTGCGGCTGTGATAACCTCATAGCCGACCTCGGTTAACTCCTCAGAGTAAAGCAATCTGATATGTTCTTCATCATCAACAACTAATATCTTGGCCATCGTCAATCTCCCCTCACACTAAAATTGACCAAAAACTAATTAGGCTTACTCTCCATTCCAGTGCTTCATTAAAAGCTTTTTGGTTGCCTCAAACTGGAGGCACTCTTCTTCAATCAACTCTTCTGAATCCCTTATGGACATCCTCTCTGTTTTTTTCACATAAGAAAGAGTTTTACCGAGATATATAGGGATAAGGGAATCTAAAAGTTCATCTTCTACCCACAGTTTATCCCTGTAGGCAACAGTAAAATCGATCAAAACATTGATCCATAGGTTGGTAGGAAAATCAAACTGGTCTTTATTTATTTTCCTTACCTCTTGTAATTTATTCACAGTCTCTTTCTGGAGGATTTTCTCCCAAATGTGACTGCAGGTATTAAAACCATTCTGAAATTTTGTAAATAATGTTTCCTTATTGACCTTCACAGGTGGTGGCATTTCAGTTTCTCCGAGGCCAAAACCAAAGATTGAAGTGGGCTTACTCCATTTTACATTACTCCAGAAAGGATAAAATTTTATCATCATATTAAAAATAGTTCCTACCACCTGTCTGAACATGGGTCCAAGATCTGAGCCCGGATCCTTGGCTCGATGAATCTTGGGCCTGCCCATAAAGGCCTGGCAAATGGGGATATTTTCATTCATGGCAAGGGTAGTCATCCAGATGTCAATGCCAAAATTGGCTATAGCCTCTGACCAAGTATCACTTTCAAGATATATTTTGGCCAATTTTCCACAAAAGCCAAAATCGCCACCTATAGGTTGCCTAACCCTTCTGCCATAAAGAGAGCGTGTCAAAGGATACGCGATAGAGTTTGTTATGGTCCCATCATATTTATGTCGCACATAAAGGGGGGCAACATAACCAAAATCCTGAAAAAGAGGTTCTCCTAAATGTTTTATCCACTTTGGTGTAATACTTTTTAAATCAGCATCAACTACCACCACTGCTTCGGCCTCGAGATCAACAATCTTTTTAAAAAGATTTCTAAAATTTCTTCCTTTTCCTTTCACACCAGGTTCTGTTGATATGTATATTTTTGGTGTATTAGTTTTTATACTCAAAAATATTTCTTTTGTGCCATCATCAGAGTTGTTATCGCAGTTTATGATAACCGATTCTCTATCTCCAAAGAACGACTGTATTCCTTGATCTGCCTGTTGTACGGGAAAGGCAATGGAGTCTGCCTCGTTGTAAGATGGTATTGCGACAACAAATGTAGCTTTCTTGAGGTTGTCAGGATTAACCTCATGTTCAAACATATTTCAATCTCTCCATCTATTTTTTTCAACTGCTATAGTCATAAAAGCCTTTTCCACTTTTTCTCCCAAGCCAACCAGCATCTACATATTTTTTAAGGAGAGGACACGGTCTATATTTAGAATCACCAAAGCCTTTATAAAGTACCTCCATTATAGATACACAGGTATCTAATCCGATAAGATCAGCTAATGCCAAAGGACCCATAGGGTGATTCATTCCCAAGATCATGATATCATCAATAGCTTTAGCAGTACCTACCCCTTCAAATAGTGTGTAGACAGCCTCGTTTATCATGGGCATAAGTATTCTATTACTGAGAAAGCCAGGAAAATCATTCGCATCCACTGGTGTCTTATTAAGTTTAATGGCCAAATCATGGGTGACTTTATTCGTCTCATCAGATGTTGCTAAGCCTCTGATGATCTCTACCAATTTCATCACAGGAACTGGGTTCATAAAATGCATGCCTATTACCTGTTGAGGCCGCTTTGTTGCTCCAGCAATCTTAGTTATAGAGATTGAGGATGTATTTGAAGATAGAATCACATTTGGGGCGCAGATCCTATCAAGTTCAGTAAATAGTTTTAACTTTAGATTCTCATTTTCTATTGCTGCCTCAACTACGAAATCAACATCTTTCATATCAGAAATTTCAATAGAGCCTTTTATACGGGAATGAATATTTTTTTTGTCTTCAGGGTATATCTTTTCCTTTTTTACCAACCTGGAAAGATTATTTTCAATAGAAGCTAAACCTTTATCCACAAATTCTTGGGCAATGTCATTCATAACTACTTTAAGCCCATACGTAGCAGCTACCTGGGCGATTCCAGATCCCATTTGACCTGCACCAATTACACCTAGTGTTGTAATTTCCACTCTCAGCCCTCCCTTAAACCAAATGAGTTTTATTAATATGAGATTAGTAAATTATAAGTGGCTGAAATAACAAAAGTTTATAGATTCTTCGTGCTTAAATGGTAATCTTCAAAAACGCTATTCATAATTTTAGCCACCTTTTTACTTAGTAGTGCTATATATCTTAAAATAACACCAAAATCAACCTGAAAAGGTTGATCTGTTTTTTGTCTCAATAGCACAGCATCATTATTTATGTGTAGAGTACCGAAAGTGTTCTAAGCTCATTAATGCTTTCTGTTCCATTTGATCTTGATTATTCCTCCTGAATCCTGGGCGATATAAAGGAATCCTTTTGTATCCGCTGCTATTCCTTCCTGGTTATCCCCTGGGAAGGCGTAGGCCTTGAGAATTTTCCCTTCAGTTGTGATTTCGAAGAGAGTATTTGTTGCATCGCTCATAACATATAGATGACCGCTTTTCTCATCATAATGTAGCGCAGAAAGGTCAATGGTCTTAAAAGGTAAATACTTTACGATCTTTGCGATATTACTTCCATGAGAACGACTCCTAAGAGGCAATTCAAGTTCAAAGATAGCAGATGGATCTTCCTTATCATTCAGATCAAAACATTGGTTGGTAATATAGAATGTTCCACCTTCCGGGTGGTTTACATCAGGTACGAAGGCGATTGCCTCAATACCATGACCCCCAGGTGTAAGAACAACTGCTCCCTGGAAAACCCTATCGATTGAAAATTCCCGCACTACTCTGAAATTATTAGGATCCACCTCGATGATTTTTTCCTCTCCTTCGATCACTATATATAGAAAGCCAGATAAAGGGTTACATGTTATTCCCTCGAAATCAGCATTAAGAATTCTTTTCTGCTTTACCAAGGTTCCATCTCTTTGGATTTCGCAAACATCGCCTTCATCCCCGACGATAAACAGAGTTCCACGCCCAGGATGAAAAGCAATTCCTGATGGTTCGTTAAAATTCACCTGATCGATATCGCCAATCCACTGATAAGGAAAGGGGATTACAGCGCACCCAATAAGGATGGACAGAAGGAAAATACCAAGAAAGTTGCATAAAACAAATCTCTTTAGATCTGTATAGTCATGTAAACTTTTACATTCTACCAATGTAGCCATTAAGTAATAAATAGTATAAATTGATGAAAATATCAAACTCTGAGACCACCAAAACTTATACACCACTCCCTTTTCAGTCCCTCTCCATTAGCGTTTTTCGTAAACTATCATTAAACCACATCAAATTTAACTGGCTATATTTTACAATGCATTTTCATTGACACATGACTGATGATATCTTAGATTATTTTTACCTAAAAGGAAGCTCTTATAAATGAACTACCAAGAATAATGCGAGTGTATTTTGTGAATTTTAAAAATATAAAGGAGGTCGTATGTCGATGCTATTCGAACAATTGGAAAACTACGATTGTGAAGAAGTTGCATTCTTTTACGACAAAGGGGCAGGTCTAAAGGCCATAATAGTCATTAATGACACTACATTGGGACCAGCTTGGGGCGGTACCAGGCTGTGGAACTATCGTGACGAGAAAGAAGCGCTCATCGATGTGTTGAGGCTTGGAAAAGGCATGACCCGTAAATCATCTATTTCAGGTTTAGATGCTGGGGGAGGAAAGGCAGTGATCATTGCGAAACCTGAGCAGAAAACCGAGGCACTTCTACGAGCCCATGGGAGATGCGTAGAGACATTTAAGGGAGGATTTATAACAGGGGAAGATATGGGGATTGGAATTGAGGACGTAAAAATAATGCACCAAGAAACAGAGCATGTAGCGGGAATATCCAAAGAGGTTGGCGATCCTTCTCCATTTACGGCCCATGGTGTGGTTTGTGGGATGAGGGCTTGTGCAAAGGATGTATACGGAAGTTCTAACTTATCAGGTTTACGGGTCGCAATACAGGGAGTAGGGCATGTCGGATATAATCTGGCTAAGGAGTTGCACAAAGAAGAAACTGAACTTATCGTTGCAGACATGAGGGAAGAACTCACTAAAAGAGTCTCTCAAGAATTTGGGGCCAAAGTGGTGCCCATAGAAGAAATCTATTCGGTAGATTGTCATATTTTTGCTCCATGTGGTCTTGGTGCCATAATAAATGACGAGACTATTCCAAAACTCAAGTGTAAAATAATCGCAGGTTCTGCCAACAATCAATTAGAAGAAAATTACCATGGAAGAATTCTGCATGAAAAAGGAATACGTTACGCGCCAGATTATGTGATAAATGCAGGTGGGCTTATTGCAATTTATATGGAGTCAAAGCACAGCACACCAGAGGAAGGAATAAAGAAGGTTGAGGAAATAGAGGAAAAAATCGACACGATCATCGCAGTTTCTAAAGAGCATAATGAGCCGACATATGAAATAGCTAATAGGCTTGCAGATGAAAGAATTAGTGATAAAAAAAAGGAGCTGGAGACGAGCAGGAAAGCATGATTTGGTAAAAAAATTGTAAGATTATTTGAAGACAGGATATTTAGGGCGAAAAACTAAAACCTTTCTAAATTCCAAGCTCTCCCTAAAGGCCCCAGTTTTTGACGTCAGGTGCATTGGCTGATTACAATGTTTTAAATGCCTTGTCATATATAGCATGCTCTAATTCTGCACTAGACGACCAAGTAAATTAGGATCAATTCGTCCTTCAGAATCGAACAACAGATAACCATAATCAATTTGTACTATTGATATTGGTTTCCTGTTTTTGAGTTGTAAAATATTTGAACTCAGCGGCGTGGCTTTTCGCGGCCGCTGAAGTGGTTGGGTATATGTCGTTTTTCATGACTTTTACATAGATACTATTCATAAGCTTTTCATTTATTCATAAGGTTTCGTTGAATAATCATCCCCCACAAAATTCAAAGATAGGATAATTAAAGATCAATCGATACAATTGCTATTTTTTTTGGAATTTTATCTTGTGAAAACTTCCTGCAACACTTTAATAATGCGCTCACTATCAAAAGGCGACTCCGCAATATGGTCATCCGCATCTTTTAAAATCAGATCCAGGTTCCCCCACTGTGTATACTGCATGAACTTATCATTGCGCCGGATGCCCATTGCTTCAGCAACAAGATTTACATAGTTGGTGACAATGAAATCGTATTTGCTCTCTTCAGCTGCAAAAGTCTGGTTACAATAGTGACACACAGTAACCAGCTGCTCCGCTCCGGTTTGGGCAGCATCTTGTAGGCGTTCTTTCCGAATCTGGGCAAAGCTTTCCGGGAACCAGCAAATGGCCCCACTACCGCAGCAAACCGTTTCCTGGCCATGATGCTTCATCTCCCTGAGCGTCACCCCAGGCAACTGTCGTAAAACCTCACGGGGGCTATCCCGGTCAACCCCCGTATAGGCTGACTTGCAAGCTTCATGAAGTGTGACTGTTCCGGCTGCGGCCCTAGAAAGCGGCAGTTTACTCATGTTTGCAGCCAAGTACTGTGGGAATGATATGATTTTGAATGGGATATCCAGGGCAGGCGCAATGGTTTTTTCAAAGCGACACTGGCAGGTAGGGCACCAGAGCACGGCGGCTTCAGGCTGAAAGTATGCTATGGCGGCCACCAATTCTTCAGCTCTTTTACTTCCCTCCTCTATTTCACCCAAAAACAAAAGGCCGTCACCGCAACAATGGTCTAAGCCGGGTAGAAAAGCGTAATCATCCCCGATAGCGTCCATGATATCCATTGCGTTCAGGATTTTCTCTGGCTGAAAGTATACGTTACAGCCGGGAAAGAAAACGTAGCGGGCACTTTGCTTACCGCTGGATGTGGTGATTCTATTGTATTCAGCCCCAGATACCTGGACACTTGCCAGGACCCGATGGGCACTGTCGATTTGCCTGGCATCGCCGTATGCCTTATCCGCCAGCCCTCTGGAGATATAGTGGCTTTTGATGAGCTCGTTAACAAGCATTGGGTTCAGGTCCTCGGGACACATACCAGCTGTACATTTAAAGCACTCCATGCAGGCAAAGGCCTTGGTATATGCCATTTGATTGAGAGTCCCGCTTTTCATGAAATCAAACACTCCTTTCTGAATATCCTGGGAGGAAATCTCGCTGACATCAGTATAGGGTAAAATTGGGCATCCTTCGGCACAAAGCCCGCATAGTGTGCAGTTTTTAAGAAAACGTTGTTTTTCCTTGGCGTAGTGATCAAGGATCGTCACTTATATTTTTCTCCAGTTTGCTATATTCGTTAATGTTACAGACTCAAGCATTCTTGTATTATGCTTGAAGCCGGTCATATTCAACAATACTGATGATATGTTGCAATTTTATAAATTGTCGCCATTATACATTGTTTGTTAAGCAATATAACGACTGGCAACGGGATGGTAAAGGAGCGCAGCGGATTTAACTCTCAGAGACGTTAAAGGGCTTGTTATCTTCAGTATCAGACACTTGAGCTGCAATGTTATCCTATGTAAACGCCATTGAGTTGATGGAACTCATTATGTTCACTCACGAAGAAATAGACCGTGCGAACACATATGCAAGAGGAATAAAGTCATTGGAGATATCCTTATTGATTATTTTAAAACCGCTTAATGTTAATAAATCGAAGAATTCTCCTATTGTAAATCTATGATACGATTTGAATCCGGTTAAGCTCATCATTCTCGATAGAAGACGAGATCGCCAATTCACACCATGACAGAAGGTTGGTGCTATTAGAATACCATTGTCCTTAAGGACCCTCCGGATTTCTGAGAGAGCCTTTTCTGGATTATCCATGCAATGAAGAGCATTCGAGCATACTGCTATATCGAACTGACCGTCCTCGAATTCAAGACTATAGGCACTCTGAACGGAGAAATGTATATTCTTGATGCGATCTTTGAAAGCCTTTCTTTTAGCAAACTCGATCATTTTTAAGGAGAAATCTATGGCCTCAATCATACCAACGTTTCCTGCGAGTTCTATGGCTATAAGGCCAGTCCCCGTAGCGACCTCTAAGACGTTTTCTGCGCCATTCACATCATTTACAATACGTTGAATAAGGGCTGGATAATCCCTTGTAATCTTAATAGTAATCCATTCATACCTTTTTGCTATTCTATCCCAGAATTTTACATTTTCACCATAAACAGGCATTTGATTCATTGTATTCATTTAAAGATAACGATTAAGCTTACGCGCGCCCCGCAGACTTCCCAAATTAAAGACAGCTTACGTCCCATAACATCCCACCTATGAAAAACCAAGATTGTCAGCGAAGGTGGCCTCAATTCAAAATTTTATTTATAGGCAATGCCCCTTTGACTAAATCCAAGGTCTGGGCGTTGCGTGCGGCGCCGGGTTATACCTTTTTATTGATAGAAAAGAGGTTTATTTCAGAGCTTCAAATCCTTTTTTAAGATCATTCATTATATCTTTGGTATCTTCCAGACCGATATTCAGACGTATTACCGTTTTCCCTGAATACTCCGAACCTGCAGAACGTCTGTATTTTCCGGCAGTGATAAGACTTTTAAAGCCTCCCCAACTGTAACCGATACCGAACAGATTAAGCGCATTTATAAAAGAAGCAATTCTATCCTCCGAATAGTCTTCCTTGAATGTGAAAGCAAAAAGGCCGGAAGAACCGGTAAAATCTCTCTTCCATATACGGTTCTGGGGATGTCCCGGTAATGCCGGATGGATAACCTTACTCACCATATCAACTGTTTCGAGCCATTGTGCGATTTTAAGTGCAGACTTTTCATGCTGTTTCAGACGTACTGCCAGCGTTTTAAGACCCCGTAGTGCAAGATAACAGTCATACGGTGATGCAAAAATTCCCATTATGCTGTAATAATTGTCAAATACTTCTGAATATTTTTCATTCACCGTAACAGCTCCCAGCAGCACATCGGAATGACCGGAAATGTATTTTGTGACCGACTGGACTGATATATCAATACCCAGTTCCAATGGTTTCAAATAGAGAGGTGTTGCCCAGGTATTATCAAGTACAGTAATGATATTTTTTTCACGGGCAATATCCGTAACAACAGGAATATCCTGAATTTCAAATGTATTTGATCCCGGCGATTCAAGGAATATCAGCTTTGTATTGCGCCTGATATATCCGGCAATATCCGTACCAACAGCAGCCGGAACAAATGTGACCCCCACATTGTATTTGGAAAGTATCTTATTGCAGAAACGCACGGTAGGACCGTAAACATTTTCACAGACAAGAATATGGTCGTCGCTTTCTGTAAATGCAAGCAGCGAATTTGTAATGGCGCTTATTCCTGACTGAAAAGCCCTGGTAAGATACCCGCCTTCAAGTTTTCTGAGAGTTTCTTCAAAAATTCTCTGCGTCGGAAGACGGTCTGTTCCGTAAGTGATTCCGCCGTATTCCCCCAAATTTGCCTGATGAAGATCTTCATAATTTTCAAATAATACAGTTGAGCCGCTGTAAACCGGAGGATTGACTGTTCTCACGGTTTTTCCGCTGATCTTATCATAACAGCCAGTGAATCTGATAAGGTCTGTTGAATCTTTCATTCTTGGAACCTTTTTTTGTTTAGAGGCATAATGATTGAACTCATTGGCGGCGAACTTACGAGCCGTCTATGTGCAGTGAATGGTTATGCACTGTTTTCAGGCTCTGTCAACCTCTCTGATTTACAACGCATCACGTTCCCGAATCCAGGGTTCATGCCTGTCATTCCACAATGCTTTCATCAAATGACGACCTGTCATCACTATCGTGTTATTCAGTTGACAGTTGACCACAATCTCTGATGCGAACCTGTTTCGAGGGTTGTCCACTCGCTGATCCCAATGCCTCTATGTGTTTGACCACATCCATGCCGTCGGTTACCGTTCCAAAGACCACATGCTTGCCGTCAAGCCAGGCAGTTTTGGTGGTGGTGATAAAGAATTGCGAGCCATTCGTATTGGGACCCGCATTTGCCATTGAAACAGTCCCAGGGTTCGTGTGGCTGAGTGTGAAATTCTCATCGTCAAATCTGCTGCCGTAGATCGACCTACCTCCTGTCCCGTTATGATTGGTAAAATCACCACCCTGAAGCATGAAGTTCGGTATGATCCTGTGAAACGTACTGCCCTTGAACCCAAAGTCCTTTTCACCTGTACACAAGGCACGAAAATTCTCGCTTGTTTTGGGAACAATATCTGTGCGTAATTCAATCACTATTCGCCCTAATAATTCGTCATCAGCCTCAACGTCAAAAAAGACGTTCACATATTTCATGATGTTCTCCCTTTTTTTCAGTGTTGATAAGGAAATTCATGCTTGTATTTTTCAAGCAATTCCTTTAAGCGTGGAGGTATGAAAGATATATAAAAAACTCTCTGTTTCCCTTGGCCCCTTTGATGGGGGATTCAAATGTTCCGTGAACAGCCAGGCCTGATTCCTTAAAGTGGGCGATCAGATCACTCACAATACTTTTTTGCAAATCTTTATCTCGAATTACGCCACCCTTTCCTACCATACCTTTCCCTGCCTCAAATTGTGGCTTAATAAGTGCAAGGATGAAACAATCTTTTTCTAAATGTTTTAATGTGGCGGGTACGACTGTTCTTAATGAAATAAATGATGTATCAATTACTGCTCCATCAATATGTTCTCTTATTTCTGATTTTGATAGCTGCCTGATATTGGTTCTCTCTAATACCACGATCCGTGGATCCTTTCTAAGTGTCCATGCCAGTTGTCCATATCCTACATCAACAGCAATTACCTTTGTTGCTCCATAGTGAAGGAGGCAATCGGTAAATCCTCCAGTGGATGCCCCCACATCCAGAATGGTAAGACCTGTTACATTTATTGCAAACTCTTTTAAGGCTGCTTCGAGTTTAATTCCACCCCTGCTCACATAGGGATGATCAGGACCAATGAGGGTAATGGAAGACGAGGGATTTATAAGATGGCCAGGTTTATCTACCATTTTTCCATCAACCGTGACCATGCCGGCCATTATTAATCCTTTTGCCCTTTGCCTGCTATCAAGTAACGCTTTTTCAACCAAGAGCTGGTCAAGTCTTTTCTTTAACTGGACCATGGTAACTACAGAGCTTTCTGGCCTCTTCTATGATCTTTTTTCTGTCAATCCCGTATTGTTCTCGTAAAAGGTCCTGAGGGCCATGCTCAACAAAGATATCCGGAATTCCAAGCCGTTTTATTATTATATTTGACAATCCCTGATCAGCAAAGAACTCCAGAATACTACTACCAAATCCACCATGGAGTGTATTTTCTTCTACCACGAGAACTTTTCCAGTGCGTGCCGCCATGTCAGATAACCGCGGATCCAATGGTTTTACAAATCGACAGTTAACAACACTCACTGAATACCCCTCCTTTTTTAGATCCATAGCAGCATCAAGGGAAGGGTCCACTCTGTTTCCAAGGGCTAAGATGAGACAATCTTTTCCATCAGTTAAAATCTCTGACTCGCCTATGGGGATTTTTGTATACTCATTGTCAATTGGAACACCAACGCCTTTCCCTCTCGGATAACGAATAGCAACCGGGCTATGGGCATTAAGTGCGGTGTAGAGCATATGCCTTAATTCATTTTCATCCTTTGGGGCCATGACAGTCATATTCGGGATGATCCTGAGGTAAGAGAGATCAAAGGTACCATGGTGTGTAGGCCCATCCTCACCAACGAAGCCACCCCTGTCAAGGGCAAAGATGACAGGCAGATTTGGAAGACAAACATCATGAATTATCTGGTCAAGGGAGCGCTGGAGAAAGGTAGAATAGATGGCAACCACAGGTTTAAATCCCTCTGTAGCCAGGCCTGCAGCAAAGGTTACAGCATGCTGCTCAGCAATACCCACATCTATAAAGCGATCTGGATATGCACTGGCAAACTCGGTAAGCCCTGTACCTTCGCGCATGGCTGCAGTAATGGCAAAAAGTTTTTCATCTTTACCGGCTAAGTCAATCATGGTCCTACCGAATATTTCAGTATACGATGGAGGAACTTTAGCAGATTTATTCTTAGGCAAGCCGGTGGCTATATCAAAAGAGCCAATCCCATGAAACGATGTGGGATCTTTTTCAGCCGGTTCATAACCCTTGCCTTTGGTAGTCAATACATGAACAAGAACCGGCCCCTCTAACAAGGACACGTCCTTAAAGGTCTTGACAAGAAGATTAATATCATGCCCTTTTATCGGGCCTATGTATCTAAATTTCAGGGCCTCAAAAAGCATGCCTGGTGTAAGGAGACCAATCAGGGAATCTTCACTTTTTTTCAGTAGGGCAAATACATTTTTACCAACACCCGGTATTGAGAGAAAAAAATTCTCCAGGCTCTTTTTTAGATTAACGAACCGGGGTTCTGATATCTTTCGGCTGATATAGGAGGACAATGCCCCAACGTTTTTGGCTATGGACATCTCATTATCGTTCAGCACAACAATCAGATCTTTCTCGGTGTGACCTGTTTGATTGAGGGCCTCAAAGGCCATACCAGCAGTCATTGCCCCATCCCCAATAACTGCTATGACCTTATTGTTATCTCCCTTAATAGATTTGGCTATTGTGATTCCCAGACCAGCAGAGATAGAGGTTCCAGAATGACCGGTGTTAAAGGAATCGTAAGGGCTTTCTTCTCTTTTGGGAAATCCACTTATCCCTTTGTGTTTCCTTAAGGTATGGAATCGTTCCCTTCGGCCGGTGATAATCTTATGGGCATATGCCTGGTGCCCAACATCCCAGATAATTTTATCGTGTGGCGCATTGAACACGTAGTGGAGCGCAATGGTTAATTCCACCACACCCAGGCTTGGTGCCAGGTGTCCTCCGTTTCGTGAAACCGTTTCAACAATAAGATCCCGTATTTCACTGGCCAGTATCTCTAAATCGGCTATTTTTAACCCTTTCAAATCGACTGGACTGTTTATATGATTAAGGAAAGGCTTTGTTAATTGCGTATTTTTATTTTCTTGTTTCATGTTATTTACGTTGTCTGTTGTCTGTTGACCGTTGTCCGTTGAAAAATTCCTCAATTCCTTAATTCACAATTCCCAATCCTTACTGTCTACAGCCTATTCCTTACTGCCTACTCGTTCCTCTTCCTATGTCTTCCTTTCAATAATGTATCGAGCCAGGTCTCTGAGTGGTTCTGCTCTGGTATCAAATCCTTTGAGAGAGTCTATTGCGTTCTCAATGAGTTCTTTTTGAATAGTTTTTGACTCAGCGGTTCCAAAGACAGACGGATAGGTAATCTTTCCTTTCTCCTTATCACTGCCTATCCCCTTGCCCATAACTTTCTTGTCGCCTTCTATGTTTAAGATATCATCGGCTATCTGAAATGCTAATCCTATTTGCTGCCCATATCTGTTGATAGATTTTTCCTCATCCTTATTGCCTCCTGCCAGAATGGTTCCTGCTGTAACTGAGGCAGCTATAAGGGCTGCAGTTTTGTGTCTGTGGATGTATTCCACCACATTAGCATCTGGTTCTTTACCTTCATAGGTGATGTCCACCACCTGCCCGCCTACCATGCCTTTGTAGCCAGCGGCTGAGGCAATCAAATCTATTACCCGTAACAGCGCTTTTTTCTCAACCCTTTTTTTTGCTCCATAGCCAGCCATCAGGTTAAATGCGAGGGTTAGCAAGCCATCTCCAGCCAAAAGTGCTACAGCCTCCCCAAACACCGTATGGTTTGTGGGTTTACCTCTGCGGAAGTCGTCATTATCCATTACCGGAAGATCGTCGTGAATCAAGGAATAGGTATGAATGAGTTCGATTGCGCAGGCAACAGGCTCAACACTATCGACAGATCCTCCAACTGCCTCTGCACCGGCTATGCAGAGAATCGGCCTGATTCTCTTTCCTCCGGCAAAGAGGCTATAATTCATTGCCCTGATAACATCACTCGCCAGTCCGGATGGTGTGGGCATGAATTTTTTTAATGCCTTATCCACGAGCATTTTTCTTTCATCAAGGTATTGTTTAATCTTTATGGATACCTTCAGTTGCCTCATACTCAAATGGCTCTCTTTTCATGCCGCCTTCATCTTTAATCAGGATAGACACTCTTTTTTCTGCTTCTTCTAATTTGTTAAAACAAAATCGTGATAAAGTAACCCCTTTCTCAAAGATCTTGAGCGATTCTTCCAGGGGCAGATCACCGCTCTCCAACTGTTTTACAATGTCCTCCAATTCTCGCATCGCATCTTCGAATTTATTTTCTTTCATTATCTTTCTAATCTCCCACTTATCTCGATTAGTCCTATAGGGTCAATCCGCCCATTATTTAGCCTTATACCGAAGTGGAGATGAGGTCCAGTGACTCTGCCTGAAGAACCAGCAAGCCCAATAATGGTACCTTTTTCCACTAACTGACCTACCTTCACAAAATCCTTACTTAAATGAAAGTACATGCTTTGGATGCCTCCCCCATGATCAATAACTATACTTAAACCACTAAAAAAATGATGTGCCACGAGGGCCACTATTCCCCTATTAGGAGCCTTGATCGGATCACCTTCTGCTGCTTTCAGATCAACACCTGAATGTGGGGATCTTTCCATGCCATTAATGATGCACCTACACCCAAAGGGGCTTACAATCATGCCCGGCACTGGCCTTATCCACTTTCCCATCCATAACGGATTTTTACCAGAGTTTATAAAAAGCCCTTTCACCGTTTTGGATTCTTCTCTTACCCGTTTGAGGGTAGCAGTATCAAGTTCAACCATTTTTTTTGGGAGAGTCAGCCGTCTACTGCCATAATCCCTTGAGAGCACGCTCACTGTTATTGTATGTGGTTTGGCGCTATCAGAAAATGTGGTTTTAATTTTATACCTTTCTGGTTTTATAGTCAAATCCGCCCCGATGAAGCCTACCCAAGCCTCATTTTTATTATCTGAGAGAAGGGTAATCTTTTTCCCCATCCAGGTTACCATGGGTTTGACTTTCCCTAATTTTTGAATAGATAAAAGGGCTACTTCGCCCTGCCCGATTGTGGATGGCGTGAGGGTAACATCAAGACCGGATGAAGGGCGTGTTTCTACAGGTAATAGAAAGAAGAAAAATAAAACCGCAAGAAGTAGATACCATTTTTTTTCCATTTACACTTCCCTCTCAGTCTTTTTTACAAGGCCTTTGATACTACCCCTGGCAAGGAGGATGCTGACTTCATCACCAGTTTTTACTTGCCGAGAATCCTTAACGATATTCATCTCAGGCAGTTTTCTGGTGACACTATACCCTCTTTGCAAGATAGATAAAGGGTTTAATGAATCCAGCCTATCCTTAATAGAGCGAATGTTTCCCTCTCTTTTATCTAAGAAGCCCTTTAAGGCCTGAGTAAGAGAACGATTATGGAAGTTCAATTCCTGAGATAGCATAGTGATAGCATGAGAGGGACTATTCAACACGAGTTTTTCATTAATAGCCTTGAGATATGTGAGGTTATCATTAATATGGGTTTCTCCTGCTTTGAGTAAGCGGCTGTATATTTCGTCGAGCCTGAGCCAAATATCGGCAAGATTGCGTCTCGGATCCTTTATTCGAGAGGATAGATTTTTTGCTTTATCTCTGATGCTTTCAATAGTGCTATTGAGGGCCATTTCAAGCCTCAACGCGAGACTGGTAATATTTTTCTCGAGGGTTTCTTTTTCTGGTACAACGAGTTCAGCAGCACCTGATGGTGTAGGCGCCCTCAGATCTGCTGCCAGGTCAGAGATGGTCAGATCTACTTCGTGACCGACTGCTGAGACAACAGGGATTGTCGAGCGCCGTATTGCATATGCTATTTCTTCCTGGTTAAAGGGCCATAGGTCTTCCAAGGAACCGCCGCCTCTTGTCAAGACAATAACATCAACATTCAACTCCCTGTTTACTATGTCGAGCGCTTCTACAATATCAGCTGCTGCCTCACCACCCTGGACCCTGACCGGGACTATTGTAACATCCAGAGGAGGCATTCTTCGATAAGAAATTTTTAAGAAATCTCTCACGGCTGCTCCTGTAGGAGAGGTGATTACAGCAATTCTTTGTGGCAAAAACGGGATAGGTCTTTTTTTCTCCTCGTCAAATACTCCTTCAAGGAATAATTTCTTTTTTACCTGTTCAAATGCAGCGGCAAGTGCACCCACTCCCAGAGGCTCCAAATAATCGATGATAATTTGATATTCTCCTCTGGGTTCATATAATCCTATTCTGCCTCTCACAATTACATTCATCCCATCTTCTGGCATAAATTTAAGATAATATGTCTGCATTTTGAACATGACTGCCCTGATCTGGGCACGTTCATCTTTAAGGGTCATGTAATAGTGCCCGGAGGAGGGGTGGGCAAAGTTTGAAATTTCTCCTTCTATCCACACAAAATCAAATTTTTCCTCAAGGAGGGATTTTATTGCTGCTGTCAGGGCACTAACTGTGTAGATTTGCGGTGGTTGAAAGCGTAAATCCATAATGGATAATAGCTAAAACTCAAGATTTTTCGGTGTTCTGGGGAAGGGGATAACATCCCTGATATTGGCTAAGCCGGTTACAAGCTGCATGAGGCGCTCAAAGCCCAGACCAAAACCAGAATGGATAACTGTACCATGCTTTCTGAGGTCCAGATACCACCAGTAATCAGCAGGATCCAAGTTTGCTTCTTTTATCCTGGTGAGTAAGGTGCCATACACATCTTCCCGTTGACTGCCTCCAATAATTTCACCAATCCCTGGCAGGAGAATATCCATGGCCTTTACTGTTGTATCGTCTTTATTCACTTTCATGTAAAAGGGCTTTATCTCTTTTGGATAATCAGTCACTGCTACTGGCCTTTTGAAATACTCGCACAGATACCGCTCATGCTCTGACTGTATGTCTTTTCCCCACGCAGGAGCAAATTCAAACTGTTTTTTCGCTTTTAATAATAGCTCTATTGCTTCTGTATAGGTAAGGCGCTCAAATTTTTCGTTAATGATAGTCTCAATGGTGGAGTAAAGATTTTTATCAACAAAACGATTAAAGAAATCTATATCATCTTTGCAGTGTGTTACTATGTAGGCAAGGGTATTTTTAATAAGTTCCTCGCCGAGGTCTATATTTTCCTTGAGATCGCAGAATGCCATCTCAGGCTCAACCATCCAGAACTCGGCTAAGTGTCTATACGTGTTTGAATTTTCTGCCCTAAACGTTGGGCCAAACGTATATACATTACCCACGGCAAGGGCATAGACCTCTGCTTCTAACTGCCCGCTGACCGTCAAATTGGCTGGTTTACCAAAAAAATCTTCTGTAAAATCTATTGTACCACCCTTGTTTTTCATTTCCTGGAGATCAAGGGTAGTTACCTGAAACATATCACCGGCACCCTCACAATTGCTGCCTGTAATGATTGGGGAGTGAAGATAAAGAAAGCCTCTTTCCTGAAAGAAGCTATGGATGGCATAGCTCATGGCATTCCTGATTCTTGCCACTGCCCCAAAGGTGTTTGTTCGTGCTCTGAGATGGGCTATTGTTCTAAGGTATTCGAAGGAGTGCCTCTTTTTTTGCAATGGATATGTATCAGGATCAGTCCAGCCAACTACATTTACCTCTGTTGCGCGCACTTCCACCTTTTGTCCCTTTCCCGGTGATTCTGCCAAGATTCCTTTCACAATCACCGAGCAGCCGGTTGTCAATTTTAAAATCTCATCGGTGTAATGAGCCATTGTGCTTTCAGCTAGTACCTGTATGTTTTTTATGGTAGAGCCATCATTTATCTCAAGAAAAGAGAATCCTCCTTTAGAGTCTCTCTTCGTCTTTACCCATCCCATAATAGTCACTTCTGATCCGAAATCATTTGACTCGATGAGCTCTGCTATTTTTTTTCTGTGTATCATTGTCTTAGATAGATTTATTTTCGAACTCTCGCATAAATGTGACAAGCTCTGTTACACTGTCTATAGTAATAGCATTGTATAGAGAGGCTCTGCAACCACCTACAGACTTATGACCTTTAAGGCCATGGAGTCCGTTTTGTGTGGCCTCAGCAAGGAACCTTTCTTCTGTTTTTTTATCAGGCAGGCGAAAGGTAATATTCATCAGGGAACGACTGTTCACCTCTGCTGTACCGTGATACACATCGCTAGTATCTATTACGTCATAGATCAGGGATGCCTTTTCCGTATTTATCCGCTCTACTTCTTTCAGTCCACCTATTGTTTCTTCAAGCCATTTAAGCACTAAGTCTATGACATAAATAGCAAATGTGGGAGGCGTATTAAAGAGAGATCTGTTGTCTGCGTAGGCTGTGTACTTGAGCATAGTTGGCAGGGTATCTGGTACCCTTTGTAGCATATCCTCCCTGATAATAACCATGGCTATCCCTGATGGGCCGATATTTTTTTGTGCACCTGCATACACAAGCCCGAATGGCCTTACATCAATAGGGCGGCTCATAAAATCAGAGGACATATCTGAAATCAGTGGTATACCCTCTCCATTGGGGAATTGTTGCCACTGTGTTCCCCTGATAGTATTGTTTGAGGTAACGTGGAGATACGATGCCTGGTTGTCTACGGTAAAATTATAAGGAAGGTAAGAAAAATCCTTATCCTCTGATGAGGCAATGACCCTCACATCTTTTCCCTGAATCCGAGCCTCTTTAATAGCCTTTGTTGACCAGGTGCCGGTATTTATATAGTTCAAAGGTTTCCCTGGTAAGGCAAGGTTCATGGGAATCATACAGAATTGCAGGCTTGCACCTCCTTGGATAAAAAGGACATGGTGCTTTTCATCTAAGCCCAGCAGTCGTTTTGTTCTATGAACCGCGTCTGTGAGAACGTCATCGAACAAGGGAGAGCGGTGGCTGGTCTCTATAATAGACATGCCCGAACCAGAGAAGTTAAGAAAATTCTCTTTAATTTCCTTTAAAACCGGAAGCGGCAGTGCTGCAGGCCCTGGATTAAAATTGTGAACCCGATTTTCCATACTCGATCCCCGATCAATTTTCTTAAAAATTTTCTTTTATCATTTGAGAAACGATTTCCAGACCCTCAGGATTTAGTTCATAGGGAGGCTTATCATCCAAATCCGCCTGTATAATAGTATCGTTGAATGGCAGAAACCCTAAGAAATGAAAGTCATCCATGTTGTTAAGCAGGAAATCCTTATCTTTTTGAGACCTGATTTTATTTCCCACAATGAGCAAATCCTTGATTCCCAGCTCCTCAGATAATCTTTTTATCTCATGAGCGGTTTCCATACTTCTCCTTCCCGGCTCAACAACCACTATCATTTTATCAACGGCCCGTGCCGTTCCTCTCCCCAGGTGTTCTAAACCTGCCTCCATATCCAGAATCACAACCTCATCTCGAGTAAGGATTAAATGTGTGACAAGAACCTTCAAAAGAACGCTTTCAGGGCAAATACAGCCACCTTCTGCTGCCTTGACCCCGCCTAAGACCATTAGTTTTACACCATCAACCTCTACAGAAAGCTTTTCCGGCAAATCACTTACCTTCGGATTTAACTTAAAAAAGCCTCCCATGGTTCCAACCTTTGAATCAGTCCTTTCCTCGATAAGGGATTTCATCTTAGAGATAGGCGTTATCTTAGAGGCATTCTTTACACCCAGGGCCTGGGCAAGATTTGCATCAGGGTCCGCATCAATGGCCAGAACGGATTTCCCCCTCATTTGTAAAGATTTTATCAGGAAGGCGGCAAATGTTGTTTTGCCCACACCTCCTTTGCCGCTAATAGCAATTTTCATGATGGTCAGGTGTCCTTTGTTTGTTCTCCGTTGTATTTTTCCTTATCAATTCTTATGAGGAGAAGCCGTACGTTTTTTTATTGAGCCTTTGCTATCAGAGGATACACAATCATGCTGACAAGTTCAGAAATATCCTCGGCAGAGAGAAGATTATCCTTGATTGAGCTATCAAATAAAATTGTTCCATTCGGTGGAAATTCCTCATCTCCCCGCCATATAATAAGGGTTATGGGTACCTTTGGAAACGCTTGAATAGTGACAGATACATCTCCCATGGATGCCATTTGTGCAGCGAAAAGTTCCTGCGCCGCTATTGGTAGCTTATCCGGATTTTCACCAAACGCGGCAATAAATGGATCTCTTGATCTGGCGTTAAAGGCGTTGAGATAAAACCTTGCTGAAGGAATTTCCTGATAGGCAATAAGGTCTCCTGTCAGATCTTCCTTTTTAGCGTTATTCAGGTAATGCAATATCAATATTTTTTCTTTTATTTTCATTTCTTTATCGGAATCCTGAGAGAATATGAGATCTGGCCAGCTAATAGTAATCATCCGATTCAAGAAGGTAATGTGTATACTGTTCGGCTCATTGGCTTTTTCAATAAATTGACCGCCGCTTATCCGGCATAAATGGAGGGGATTTTTGTTGCTTATTTCCTCTTTCCCAACCTCCAGGGCCTTTTTATAGTCATCTATCCTTGCCACTTTTTTCTCGCTTTGAAAATTGTTTTGCTTTTGCTATAAATAAAATCATTCCAAAGGCAGTCTTAAAAATAATTCAATCATCCTAAAGTTATCTTTTTTAAGTAAAAGCGAATAAAAAGTCAATGATATTGCTATGAGAAGAAAGAGAAAAAAAGAGCGGCTAGATCGTACAAAGAATCAAACAGAGGAAAACAGGGCATTCCCTGATAAACTATTTAAGGATTTCAGTGGAGATCTGAAAGCTTTTGATACAAGAAATAAGCTTATTTCGCCACACTCCCTACCTGAGAGTAAAAAGGAAAAAAGTGATGAGGATCTCTTTCAGTCAGCAATGAAAGACGTTATCCCCTTAAAAGATGATAAGAATAAAATTATAACGCCCTTTGTAAAAGAAGAGACGTTACCTGAACGGTCTCTTAAGCCTCATAAGAAGGCAGGAGAAGATTTTTCAAACCTGGTGAAAGAATCGAGCGCCTGGGATGTTTCTTTC
>Ga0307442_1000373_pt1 | contig 21639 bp, 22 predicted proteins | sample SalMarWE160430MG_FD_202143 | JGI IMG/M metagenome (GOLD analysis project Ga0307442, IMG submission 202143) | Salt marsh sediment microbial communities from the Plum Island Ecosystem LTER, Massachusetts, United States - WE1604-30 | ecosystem: Environmental > Aquatic > Marine > Intertidal zone >...
TGTCTATTACCTGAAAGGCGGATTGGTTGCCATCTTAGCTTTGATTTTAAACTTAATATTCCTTCTGGCTGTTCTTTCCGGCTTACGCGCCACCTTAACCCTACCGGGGCTTGCCGGTATTGTTCTAACGGTAGGCGCGGCAATAGACGCTAACGTTCTTATCTTTGAAAGGATAAGAGAAGAACTTCAATCCGGAAAAACGATAAGAACGGCAATAGTGGGGGGATATCAAAAAGTCTTCTCCACTATTTTAGACGCCAATACAACTACATTTATTGCCGCTATAATATTATTTTATTTCGGAACCGGTGCAATAAAAGGATTCGCGGTTACTTTATCTATCGGGCTTGCCGCAAGTTTCTTTACCGCGATATTTATAACTCGAAATCTCTTCGAATTCTGGATATTAAAAGGACTGAAAAACCTGCCCATGTTAAGCATTTTCAAAAATCCGAATTATGATTTCCTGAACATGAAGAAAGTCACTTTTCTCCTGTCGGGATTATTAATCTTAGCTGGCCTGGTTTCTCTTACCGCGCACCGCGGGCTTAAATACGGTGTCGATTTTACAGGAGGTTACGTTTTAGACGTTGAGTTCGAAGGAGAATCCGTCTCCTCAGAAGAAATGAGAGCTACTCTTTCCTCTATCGGTTTTGATAAAGCAACAATACAAAAAGAAAAAGGAGAAAACCTTTTCATGATAAAGGTACAGGAAAGCGAGGAAGAATCATTAAATAAACTTAAGACTGACTTACAGGAAAAATTTTCCGGAAGAGAAATCAGTTTCCCGAGACAGGAACTTGTCGGACCGGCAATCTCAAAAGGACTCCAGACAAGAGCAATCTGGGTTGTTTTAATGGGTATGTTAGGAATTTTACTTTACGTATCTATCCGTTTCACTTTCCGCTTTGGTGTCGCTGCTATTGTTGCTCTGCTGCATGATCTCATAATAACCATATCTATATTATCGATCACCGATGTAGAATTCAGCATTCCAATAATCGCGGGGCTTTTAACCATACTCGGTTATTCGATAAATGATTCTATCGTAATATCGGATAGAATAAGAGAAAACAGAAGATTGATGCGGGGCAAACCGTTCCCGGACATCATAAACACATCTTTAAACCAGACATTAGCGAGAACAATAATAACTTCTCTTACTACTTTACTCGTTCTTATATCTCTATTTTTCCTCGGCGGAAGAATACTACACGGATTTTCTTTAACTCTGCTGGTAGGGGTTATAGTCGGAACATATTCGTCAATCTTTATAGTCGCGCCTATAGTGGCCGAATGGGAGAAAAAGGCACCTTCAAAGAAGAGATAATGGCTGACACAAAACATTTTAAAAGCGGAGAAGTTCTAATTTCAGAAGGCGATATACCGAATGAAATGTTTTTGATAAGAGAAGGAAGAGTCAGAATAACAAAAAAAGGTAAATGGATTACCGATCTCAAAACAGGAGATTTTTTAGGTGAAATGGGAGCACTCGACAGACGGCCAAGAAGCGCTACGGCGCAGGCTATCGAAGATACAACTGTTTCAGTTTTGGCCGTCGGTGAACTGGAAAAGAAATTACAGGAAATTCCTATGCTTTATCACCTCGTTAAATCCTTAATCAAAAGATTAAGAGAAACAGATAGAAAGCTATATTCGGAAGATGAGACTGGGCGTTAATATCGATCATGTCGCAACAATAAGAGAAATACGCGGAGCAACTTATCCCGACCCGGTAGAAACAGCGCTCTTAGCCGAGTCAGCAGGAGCAGACGGGATAACATGTCATATACGAGTCGATAGAAGGCATATAAAAGAAAGAGACATAAAGATATTAAAAGAAGTCGTAAAAACTCACCTGAACGTCGAATGTTCCCTCGATAAGGAAATTCAAAATTTTCTAAAATCAGTTAAACCTCACTGGGTATGCCTTGTTCCGGAACTGGAAGAAGAAATAACCACCGAAGGCGGATTGGACTTAAGAAAAGTTTCAAAAGAGGTAGAACAGATTACAGAAGAATATAAACGTTCCGGAGTACACGTTACCTTTTTTATAGAACCGGATATAAAAATAATAGAACTTTCTTCCAAACTCGGAGCCGATGCCGTAGAATTAAATACCGGAGGATGGTGTGAAAACCCGAGTGAAACAAATCTCAGAAAAATTGAAGATGCCGCGCAGGTAGGTCTAACTCTTGGGTTAGAGGTTCACGCGGGACACGGATTGAACCTCCAAAATGTCGGTTATATCGCGGAAATAGAAGAAATCACCGAATTAAATATCGGACATTCAATAATCGCTCGCTCTATTAATGTAGGAATCGAAAGAGCCGTATCGGACATGAAAGAAAGGATTTTACTCGGAGTATAAAGCGGCAAAGCCGCTATAATATAATTTGGATTATTCCGAAGCCTTAAATCATCTATCTTCCTTAATCGACAGAGAGAAAAAAGAAAGTAAAGATTATAGCATATCTCTAAAAAATTTTAAAAAAAATTTAGAACTATTCGGAAATCCCCATGAAAAACTAAAAGGTTTTTTAATAGGAGGGACAAAAGGCAAAGGTTCGACCGCTTATATTATCGAATCGATTTGCAGAAAAGCGGGCTATACCACAGGACTTTTTATTTCCCCGCACTTATTTTCTTACAGAGAAAGAATAAGTTTAAATGGAAAACCAATTTCAAAAGACACATTCGCTTCTCTTATGGAAGAAATATCAGGAAAAATCAGTGATATGTCCGTTTTTGAAACTTTAACATTGATGGCTTTCCTCTTATTTTCCAGGGAAAAAGTGGATTATTCTATTTTCGAAGTCGGACTCGGAGGTAGATTGGACGCGACAAACGTCTTTAATCCGGATGTATCGATAATAACATCTATAAGCTACGACCATACGGAAATTCTCGGAAAAACTCTTTCAAAAATAGCACGGGAAAAATCAAAGATTTTAAGAAAGGAAAATATAAATATTTCAGCTCCTCAAGATGCGGAGGTTGAAGAAATACTAAAGGAAGAAGCGGAAGGAAACATAGAATTTGTAAAGAACTATAGTGTAACCTCATTAGATGAAAACCATACAGATTTTAAATTAGACGGAGAAAAAATATCCATCAGTCTAATCGGAGAAATTCAAGCTTTAAATGCTTCTCTGGCAATTACCGCGTGCAGGAAAGCGGAAATCGATTTAAGCAATAAGGAATTAAACGAAACTCTAATGAATTTGAAAATACCCGGGCGTTTCCAGATTATATCAAAAAACCCGCACATTATCGCAGACGGAGCTCACAATGTTGCTTCTATTAAAAACTTAAAAGATACAATACAGAAAGTATTTAATAAAAAAGTTTTACTTGTTTTTTCATGTTTAAAAGGTAAAGATATCAAAAGCATGCTTAAAGAAATAAAACCTGTGGTTAAGAAAATTTATCCCACCGAAATATCATACACGAGAAAAATGCCGCTTAACGAGATAAAAAGAATAATAATGGAAGTAGGTATGGAAATGGCTAATACAACAGGCAGCCCTAAAAAGGACTTAAATAGGGCAATAAAAGATGCCTCGAAATCCGATATAATAATAGTAACCGGTTCGTTTTATCTTTTGGGAGAAGCCCTAAAAAAATCAAAAGATTTTTTTAGTCCAAAGTCCGATGTTCAATGTCCAAAGTCATAACCAAATCATAATTATCATTTTGCTTTTTGATATTTGATTTTCTACAGGTGTCCCTAACCATAATGAGAATAAAAATACGAAAATATAAATATTTTTTAAGATTTTGATAGACAGGTTCATAGCATTTTATATAAAATCTCCACCTTGACAAATTCGATTTATTTATATCATTGTAACCTTAAAGATATTTATCGTGGGTAGAATGTAAGTAATATTTATTTGATTGTATCACATTATAGCAATCAGAACAAACCTGCGGAGAAAATTTAAGATACAGTGTAAGTTTTTAAAGACAATTTTTAGTAAAAAATTTACTAGAATTGTTATGCTACAAAGGAGGAATTATGAAAAAAGTTGCAGTATTTATCGATGTACAAAATATACAACAAGTCTTCGAAAAACAGGGCGCAGAAATCAGGTATGACAAGTTAAAAGAATATCTTATAGAAAAATATAAAGGACAAGAAGGAGAAGTCCTGAAATATACAGCTCTTATACCTTTAAGAGAAATGGATGAAAACAGACTCAAATTAATCGATGCTATTTCTCTTTCAGGTTACAGGGTAATAAGCAAGATGGCAAAGGACAGACCAGACGGAACAGTAAAAGCCAATATGGATATAGAAATGGCTTTAGAAATTGTCGCGATGTCGGACTACATAGATGAAATTGTTATCATAACAGGAGATAGCGACTTTGAACCTTTAATCAATTATCTCAGCAGAAAGGGCAAAAAAATTCTTCTTATAGGTCCGGGCAGAGGTCCAACAGCTATAGAAATAATACGAGCGTCTGATGAATTTGAAAATTTAGACGAAATAAAAGATATCGTTCGTACAGGTTGACAAAACGACCCTTATTATTATGTTATTATCGTTCCTCGGTAGCTCAAAGGAAGAGCGCCTGACTGTTAATCAGGATGTTGCAGGTTCGAGTCCTGCCCGAGGAGTTTAACAAACTTTCAGGAGCCATGAGAATTGCGATTTCATAAGCGCAAATCGACAGCAAAAACGTTACTCGATATTGCGCTTTCTCTATTTTTCTTGTATCTATTTCTTTTGGGAATAGAAATTTTAAGTTGTTCTCTTAAAGGCTTTGGAGCCGGATTTGCAAGGCTGTTGATAAGTTCCACCTCGAATCCCTTTACCGGACTGTTTATAGGTATGCTCGCGACAGCAATAATTCAATCCAGTTCAGTCACAACTTCTATCACTGTCGGGTTTGTTGCTGCAGGTACACTAACTGTATCAAATGCCGTTCCAATTGTCATGGGGGCAAACATAGGAACTACAATTACATGCCTTATGGCTTCCTTTGGGCACTTCTCGGTAGAAAAGGAATTTTCTAAAGCTTTTCCCGCGGCAATTGTCCACGATATTTTTAACATCTTATCCGTTCTGGTTTTTTTACCTATTGAAATATTATTTCACCCCATCGAACGTCTCTCGGTACTTCTTACGGGTTTTTTACTGGGAAAAGAAGGGCTGACTTTCCAATCCCCCTTAGACACAATAATAGAACCCCTTTCGGATAAAATATTGATTTTATTCGGGGAACACTATATGGTTTCTGCGTTCGTGGCGTTAATTCTTATTATCTTCGCCATAACCTTTTTCGTAAAAATCCTGCGAAGAGCTTCCGCCGAAAAAATTGAATCTCTTATAGACAATTTTCTTTTTAAAAATGCGTTAACAGCCGGAATTCTTGGATTATGTTTAACCGCCTTTGTCCAATCCAGCTCTATAACCACATCTCTTGTGGTTTCACTGGTGGGAACTCAGTTAACAACAATAGAAAAAATATTCCCCTACACTCTCGGAGCAAACCTGGGAACAACTGTAACTGCAATGTTAGCAGCACTGGTAACGGGAAACGTAAACGCGATAACTGTAGCACTCTCCCATTCGATTTTCAACACTTTCGGTATTATAGTCTGGTATCCCTTAAGGATTGTTCCTATATCGCTCGCGAAAAAAATGGGAAATTTGACCGGGAGAAAAAGGTTACTTGCATTTATTTATATAATAGCTATATTTATAGTCATGCCAGTAATTGCAATATTCGTTATTGGGAGGTAAAATGTTTAAGTGGTTTTCAGAGCTTTTTAAAGGTTCAGGTTTAATCGATGAATCCGAACATATAGTATCGGAAATGCTCGATATAGCATATAACATGTTTCGATACTCTATGAAAATCGTGATTGAAAAGGCACAAGAAAAAGAAAACATATACGCGATAGACAAAAAATTAAATGCTCTGGAGATAGAAGTAAGAAAGAAAATATTGGAACACCTTTCGATTAATCCAAGTCAGGATATCACACCTTCTCTTGTTCTTGTAACTATAGTGGTAGACATTGAAAGGTTAGGAGATTATTCTAAAAATTTGATAGAAGTTTCTCACAAATACCCAAAACCTCTAAAAGGTAAATACATAGAAAAAATAAAAGATTTAGAGAAAGAAGTTCAAATTTGCTTCGCGAATACAATAAAAATTTACGAAGAACAGGACGAAAAAATGGGGAAAGAAATCATGGAGAAGCTGTCCGAACTCGTCGACGAATGCCAAAACCTCTTGGAAACGTTAATAGAAGACGATAGTTTGAACAGTAAAGAAGGGATAGTATACTCTCTACTGGTAAGACACCTTAAAAGAGTTTCTGCCCATGTGAGAAATGTTTGTTCTAGTATAGTTAATCCTTTTTACCGCTTAGGGTATAAACCCGACTAAAGGGAACTTTCCGAATGCTCTTATATTCGATACTGGCTATTTACCTGACATTCCCTACGGGCGAACAATTAACATACGGCGCGTATTTTGGTCCAATAAGAGCCGGACATTCTCTAATGGAAATAAGAAAAGGCAAATTTAAAGAAGAACCCGCTTATATAATAGAATGTGTTCAAAAAACAGAAAAAGCATTTAATATCGTATTTAGAATAGACGATTACTATAAATCATATGTTGATACTACAACATTTTCCACTTTACATTTCACAAAAAATATTAACGAAGGAAAATACAGCAATGAAGTATCTCTAGAATTTACGGGAGACTCGGTTTTTTATACTGATGGAAGAAGAATCGAAAAAATACCGGAAGCAAAGGATATTTTCGCAGCCGTCTACTGGATGAGAAATCAAACCTTCTATCCTGGAGATACCCTTAGAGTACCTTTTCATTCTTCGGGAAAAAACCAGGAAATGATAGTCCCCGTATCAGAACTGCAGTGGACTACAGTTCCCATGGGAAAATTCAGAACTCTTCTGCTGAGCCCCCAAATTAAAGAGGAAAAAATCTTTGGTTCAGAAGAGCCGATAAAAATCTGGGTTTCTGTCGACCCTCAACATATACCCGTCAAAATCGAAAGCAAACTTAATGTCGGGAGTATCAGTTTCCAACTCGAAAGCATTAATATCATAGAAGAGGAAGGCAAATGATTTATACGGTAATAATGGCAGGAGGAAAGGGTAGAAGGTTCTGGCCTGCTTCTACGGAAAAAAAGCCAAAACAATTTCTCCCTATCGTCAAAGATGAACCTCTTATAATCCAAACAAGAAAAAGGATAGAACCGCTCGTTCCTTTAGAAAGAATTAAAGTTATTACAACCAAAAAATTAAATAAGGAAATAGAAAAATACGGATTTTTGGCTAAAAATATCTGGGCAGAACCAAAGGGAATGAATACTCTATACGCGATCGCACTATCTGCCGCGAAACTCTTGAAAGAGAATAAAGAAGCCATAATGCTTGCCCTCCCTTCCGATCATTGGATCTCCAATGATGAAGAATTCATAAAAACTGTCAAAAAGGGTATAGAATGGGCAGAAAAGGGATATCTTGTAACTTACGGAATTGTGCCTTCGAGACCGGAAACCGGATATGGATATATAGAGAGAGGACAAAAATTAGCAGACTCCGTAATGAAAGCAAAAAGATTCACCGAAAAACCTAAAATCAAAACAGCCAGCGATTACTTAAAGAGCAAAAATTTTCTCTGGAATAGCGGTATTTTCCTCTGGAAGGCAGAGACGATACTTGATGAAATAAAAAAATTCCGTCCGGAAATTTCGAAATATATAAATTTAATAAAAGAAAATCCCAGCGAAGAGAATATAAAAACTTTGTATAAAAAAGGTGTCCCTATTTCTATAGATTATGGGGTACTTGAAAGAAGCGAAAAAGTTGTATTTATTGAGTCGCACTTTATATGGGATGACGTAGGCACATGGGCATCCCTGGAGCGCATCGAATCTCCTAACGACAAAGGAAACGTTAAAAAAGGTAAGGTCATTGCGATAAATTGTCATGATAATATATTTTATTCAGATAACGGTATAATTGTGGTTAAAGATTTATCAAAAATGGTAGTGGTAAGAACGAAAGACGCAACTTTAATTATGCCAAAAGCAGACACACAGGAGTTAAAAGAAATTGTCGAACAACTTCCAAACAAGTACAAATAAATGGAGGTACTTATGAAAAATTACTTTATAATGCTTACTGTCATTTTTTTACTGGCAGGTTGTGCGAAAAAACAGGCAGTAATAGAAGAAGACATTTATTCTGGAGCAACAATATTCGAAGAAATCGAATCGGATGAAATAGATACTTCTTCGATCTTCTTCGAAGAAACAGGTACGGACGAATCTTCCGCCTCATTGTTTGAAGACTTAGGAGAAGAGGAAGAAACTTCTGTAACTCCTGTCTCAAGAGTTACTGCAACAGGTCAAGGTTACAGAGTCCAGATAGGGGCTTACCAGAGTGAAATGCAAGCAAACAGTATGGCGGACAGAGCTCGAGGCTCACTGGGCAGAAGTGTATACGTTCAGTATGTAGCACCCTATTACAAAGTACGAGTGGGCAACTTTATAGATAAGTACTCGGCAACGCAATACAAGAATCAGCTTAGAAGTACTTCATCTTATAGAGATGCTTTTGTTGTATCATCACAAATTATAACTGAATGAGACTGCTCGTTGCTACAAAAAATAGGGGTAAAGTTAGAGAAATAAAAAAAATTAGTAAGGATTCTATAGAAGTATTGAGTCCTCTTGACATAGGACTCAATCTTGATATATTGGAAAACGGAAAAACCTTGAGGGAAAACAGTTTGAAAAAAGCGCTCGAGTACTTCCGAAAAACCGGTATTTGTACCATCGGGGAAGATACCGGGTTATTCGTAGAAGCACTGGGAGGCAGGCCCGGAGTTTATTCTGCGAGATACGGCGGAGGAGGGGATGAAAGCAACAGAACAAAATTGCTTTCGGAACTCAAGGGCAAAAATAATAGAAAAGCTTACTTTGAAACTGTAATTACCTTAGTCATAAATGAGAGTTGGCATGAGTTTTTTGACGGCAAGGTAAGCGGAGAAATTACGGAAAAAGAACTCGGTGATAAGGGTTTTGGTTATGACCCTATTTTTTTACCCGAAGGTAGCAATAAAACTTTCGCCCAGATGAGCGAAGAAGATAAAAACAGTATCAGTCACAGAAAAATAGCTCTGAAGAAAGTTTTAGATTTTATCGAAGAAAAAAAAGAAAAGATTGATAGTTTTTGTGAATAATAACGGGGTGTAGCGCAGCCCGGTTAGCGCACCTGCTTTGGGAGCAGGGGGTCGGTGGTTCGAATCCACTCACCCCGAAGGCGCCTGTAGCTCAACTGGATAGAGCACCGGATTTCTAATCCGGTGGTTGGGGGTTCGAGTCCCTCCAGGCGTGTATATAAATGGTGAGTGTAGCTCAAGTGGTTAGAGCACTGGACTGTGGCTCCAGGGGTTGGGGGTTCGAATCCCCTCATTCACCCCATATGCGTCAGTAGCTCAGCTGGCAGAGCAGCGGACTCTTAATCCGCGGGTCGGGGGTTCGAAACCTCCCTGACGCATTTTTTATAATAAAAATATTTGTCACAATGCAACTAAAGTACAAAAAAATGATTTTATTATCTCATAGTTTTTATAATAAATTTTGAATAAACTTGACAAAAAGGATTTGCAGGTAAATTTTAGCACCATAGTTCGAAGAGACTAAGAAAATTGTGTTTCGGAGGCAAGTATTGGATTTAAAAAAATATATTGATAAAAAACTGACTTTTTTGCTTAAAACTAAAGAAAAAGAAGAAGTTCTTATCGAATTAATAAATTTGATTTGTGAAAACAAAGAAATTCCTGACCGGGAAGAATTAAAAAAGGATATATTTCACAGAGAAAAATTAATGAGTACCGGTATCGGGCTTGGAATTGGCGTACCGCACGTAAGAATCAAAGGTATAAAAGATTTAATAGTCGCGGTAGGTATAGGCAAACAGGATATATTAAATTATGAAACAATCGACGGGATTCCGGTCAGGATAGTTGTAATGATAGTTGCAGGAGAAGGACAGCATAAACCATACATTAAGTTTCTTTCCCTCATAGTTTCAAAATTAAAGAAAAACAAAATAAGAGAAAAACTAATTAAAGCCAAAAACGAAATGGAGATTTATAATATCTTAAGCTCCTGAAGACAAGATGGAAATCGAACCCAGGTTAAATATTTTAATACTTATAGGATTAACGATCTTACTTGGAACAGCAGGCTCGCGTTTATTCAAGAAATTTAAAATCCCTCAAGTTATCGCTTTTATAATAATCGGCTTCTTCCTTGGAGATTCGGTTTTAGGAATAATAAACAAACAAGTTCTTTCTTCATTTTCTTTCTTTAATATTTTCGTGCTGGGAATCACCGGATTTCTGATCGGAGGAGAACTAAAAAAGGAAATTTTCGAAAAATACGGCAAACAGTTTTTAAACATACTGCTTTCGGAAGGTCTTCTCGCTTTCGTTTTCGTTACGCTTCTTGTCGTATTACTCGGAAATATATTTTTCGATAATACAAGCTTCGTCTGGGCGCTAGGACTGTTACTCGGTTCCATTGCCTCTGCCACAGCTCCTGCAGCTACAACGGACGTCCTCTGGGAATATAAAACCCGTGGGCCTTTAACTACAACCATTTTAGGTATAGTAGGCCTGGACGACGGATTAGGGCTCATTCTATTTGCCATCGCCTCAAGTATAAGTCTTGCAATTACGGGTACAAACGCAATAGCAATACCCAAAATAGCTCTGCATATATTATACGAAATTGGCGGGTCAGTCGGGATAGGCATTCTCGGAGGATTGTTCTTATCTTTAATAATAAGGAAAATCAGAGACAAATACGGAATAATTACTTTTTCTCTCGGAATAATAGTCCTTATCCTCGGACTCTCGAAACTAACTGAATGTGATATACTTTTATCGGCTATGACAGCGGGAGTTTTTATTACAAATTATATTCCGAGAAAAAGCAAAGAAGTTTTTGAAATGACAAACGAGTTAATGCCTACTCTTTACATTCTGTTTTTTACTTTTTTCGGAGCCCAATTGAACCTGAAAAATCTGACCCTTCCGATAATTCTAATTGCTGCCGCATATCTCATTGGCAGAACGGCAGGCAAAGGACTGGGTGCGAATATAGGCGCCCGGACATCGAGAGCCCCAAAAATAGTAATAAAATACCTGCCCTGGTGCCTGTTCAGCCAGGCCGGAGTAGCAATCGGTCTGTCTATACTTGCCTCACAGCGTTTTCCGGGAGAAATCGGAAACTCTATAGTTATAATAATAACGACTACAACTTTCATCGTTCAAATTGTCGGACCTTTAGCGATGAGGATAGCAATAACCGGAGCCGGCGAAGCAGGCTTAAATATTACCGAAGAGGATATAATCCGCGAGAGTAAAGCAAAAGACATTATGGATACAACTATTCCACTTATTTACGAAAATATGTCGTTAGCACAAATATTAAAAACGTTCAGCGAAACGGATAACCTTTACTATCCGGTAGTCGATGAAAGTAAAAAACTTCTGGGTGTTATCACAGTCGACCACATAAAAAATTCGCTCATGACCAGTGGACTGGACTCTTTTCTTCTAGCTTATGATTTAATGGAACCGGTTATAGCAAAAACCTCTCCTGATTTGCCAATGAACGAAGTACAGGAAACATTAAGCAGGTATAACCTTGAATATTTGCCTGTTGTTTCCTCCGCCGATGAAGTTATAGGTTTTTTGGAAAGAAGACAAATATCGAGAAAAATTTCCACAAAGTTAATAGAACTGCAAAAACAGGCAGAGGCTTTAAGTTAATACAAAAAACGGTTGAGCAACAGTCCCAATCGCCAATTTTTTATCCAATAGTTTACATTTTTTACTGATATACTAAAAACATAATCATCCAAAAGCGTAGTTTAGAATAAGGGAAATATTCAGTTGCATTTTCTTTTTAATTAAATATAATTACAAAGAATACCAGAAAAATTTTAAAAGATTTTCATCAGAGTAAATAAAACATGTAGGGTTTAATATTCGGAGGAAAATTTAAATTTACTTAAGGAGGTTGATTATGGAAATTATTAGAGGCTTTGATTTAACTATTATAATTGTCTATCTCGCCGCAATACCGCTCTTCGGAATTTTCTTTAAAAGATATGTTCACACCGAAGAAGACTATTTTCTCGCAGGGAGAATGCTTCCTTTCTGGATAATCGGCATGTCTCTTATCGGAACAAATATAGGAGCATACGATTATGTAGGTGCTGCGGGGGGTGCTTACCGTTTTGGGTTGGCTCAAGCAAATTATGAATGGCTCGGCGCCATTCCGGCTATGATTCTTTCTGCGCTGTTATTCATACCTTTCTACTGGAGAAGCGGGGCATATACTGTACCTGAATATCTGGGAAAAAGATATAGTACATCCGTAAGAACCATCGAAGCACTTCTCTGGTTTTTTTTCCTAGCTGCTGTACTTGGAGTATTCTTCTGGGCAAGCGGTATTATGCTGAACACTTATTTGGGTTGGCCTATAAGATTGAGTATTCTTATTGTCGCCGTAGTAGTTGCCATTTACACTGTTACAGGAGGTCTGGCGGCTGTCGCAATGACAGACGTTGTACAGATGCTTGTAATGCTTATCGGCGGACTTGCGGTGATGATAATAGGATTTAACTTAACCAGTGGATGGACGGGTCTTGTTAATATGATAAAACCATTACATCCGCAACATTTCCAGCTATTTCAGCCTCTCGACAGTCCCGATTTTCCCTGGCTTGGAATAATTCTAGGGTTAGGCCTTGTTCTCTCTCCCGCCTGGTGGTGCTGTCATCAGGCAATTATACAGAGAACACTCGGAGCAAAAAGTGAGTGGGACGCGAAAGCTTCTATGATGGGAGCCGCATTCCTTAAGATGTTTGTTCCTCTCTTAGTTGTGCTCCCCGGATTTTTCGCTCTCGCTCTTTGCAACGATCCAACTCAGATTACAAATCCCGATCAGGCTTTTCCCTGGGTAATGCGTAATTTACTTCCGGTGGGCTTAAGCGGACTGGTTTTTGCCGGCTTTATCGCGGCTTTACTTTCATCGATGGACTCTACGATAAACTCAACTGCAGCATTGTTCACCAGAGATATCTACCAAAAATTCATCGTAAAGAATGCTTCTGATAAACATTACTTACTTCTGGGCAGACTAATAACCTTAGGTCTTGTAGGGTTTGGAATATGGTTTGCGCCTTATACGGAACGCTTTCCCGGTATATACAGAGCAATGCAGGAGCTTTTAACCATATTTCAGGGACCTACTTTTGCAACAGTCCTGCTTGGTGTTGCCTGGAAGAGAGCTAATAAATGGGGAGCATTAACTGGACTTGTTGGAGGGGTCATTATGTCGCTTTCTCTTGCAAAAATATGGCAGCCAATGATGAATTTACCAAGAACGGGAATGAATTTCCTTTATGTCGCCTGGTGGTCTTTCGTCACGGCTTTAATACTTAACATAATTGTCAGCCTATTAACGAAACCGGAACCTCCTGAGAAAATAAGAGGACTTGTTTACGGATTGGTTTTAGAAGATGTCTCAACTCAGGAAGCTCTCAGAGAAAGAGCAGAAGGAGGAAAATAATGGATATATCAAGAATACCATTATATTGGGGAATTGTTGTTACTGTAATTCTCTACGCTGGTATTGGCCTCTGGGCAGTTCTCCGTCCTAAAAAATACATTTATGAAGGTGCCCCGAACAAAGCCAAATGGCGAGATTTAAGAATATGGGCGGTTGTTCTCGTTGTAATACAAATTATAATTCACATCGCATGGGGAGGTAAATAATGGAAGATAATAAAAAGGCTTTTGAGCCTTTACAAGCAATTGGACTTTTTTGGGGATGCTTTGGAATAATGGTATTGCTCGGCATCTTCTTCAGTGAAACAAATTTAGGGAAATTAACCAACGGGATTTGCGGCACGATACTTCTTTTATCAGGTGTTGGAGCATTTTTAAAAGGAAACTACAACAAGAAGAAAAACTCACAGAGTTAAAATATAAAAGATTGAAATTTGTACAATCCGTAATTGCTAAAGAGCAGGCAGAAGAGATTTTTTCTAAGCAACGAACGATTCTTCGCAAAAAAAAGGGCACGATTATAAAAATAGAACTAATATATTTACCCTGTTACGTTTTTGAAGTTACAGTAAAAACAAAAAAGGGAGAAAGAAAGAGTTATGTTTCGGTCGATGGAATAAGAGGGACTTTCTCTTTTTTAAACTTGGAAAATGCCGCTTTAAAAGAAGAAGAGTACCCATCTTTCTATTTTGAAATGAAAGAAAAAGAAGCGAGAGAAATAGCTAAAACAGAATACAAAGGAGAAATATTGAGATCCGGTTTAATAGCAAAAAACCCGGCAGAATTAAAAGAAATCAGCAAAGGAGAAAAAATGTATTATCCTTTCTGGATTTGCTATTACAAAAAGAGAAATATATTCAATTTCGACGCAATAGACGGGATAAGTGGTAAAACGCAGAGCATTAAGATGAACCCCGTTTTTCTCCATGCTTTTCATCAGGAAAAAGGAACAGATGTATGTATGAATTAAGGTGGAATCCTGTATTAAAATGGTGGGTCATGGTATCGACCGAAAGGCAAAATAGACCCCTTACACCAAAAGATTACTGTCCTTTCTGCCCCGGTTCAAACAGGGTTCCGGATGAATATGAGGTGTTTCCTTATGACAATGATTGGCCTATTTTAAACCCTGAACCTCCGGAGATCAACCCTACCGGTTCTCCTCTCTTTAAAAACGCGAAATCTTACGGTAAATGCGAAGTTATTCTTTATTCACCTGAACATAAAAGTTCTCTGGGTAAACTAACAAAAGAAAATATCGAAAAATTAATAGAATTATGGGTAAAGAAATATTTGGAACTCGGGAGTAAAGACTTTATAAAATATGTCTTTATATTTGAAAACAGAGGGAAAGAAGTTGGTGTAACAATCGATCATCCACACGGTCAGATTTATGGCTTTCCTTTTATTCCTAAAAAAATAGAGCTTGAACTTTCTTCCTGCAGGGAATATTATGAAAAAGAAAAGAAAAATCTTTATCTTGAAATTCTAAAAGAAGAGTTGAAGCAGAAAAAAAGAATCGTGGATGAAAATGATTTTTTTGTCACTTTTGTACCTTACTTCGCTGATTACCCCTATCAGGTTTTTATTATTCCGAGAGAAAAAAGATTATCTATCGACGAATTGAATAGTGAGGAAAAAATTCAATTAGGCAAATCTTTAAAAAGAATAGTCAACACTTACGATAATCTCTTTGAAAGAGACTTCCCTTACATGATGTGTTTTCATCAGAAACCAACAGACGGTAAAGACTATTCTTATTATCAGTTTCATATCGAATTCTATCCTCCTCTTAGAAACGAAAAGACTCAAAAATTTAACGCCAGCTCGGAAACAGGTTCGTGGACTCACGGCAATCCCACTTCTCCGGAGGTTAAGGCAGAAGAATTAAGAAAAAAAACGGATGAACTTCATGGCAATTAATAAACTACTACAGACCAGAGTCAAAAAGTTAAAAAGCGAATTTGAAAAAGTTTTTGGCAATCAAAACGAAATACAAATATTTAACGCACCCGGAAGAGTAAACATTATAGGTGAACATACAGACTACAACGGCGGGTATGTTTTACCGATAGCCATAAACCTCAGTCTTCTAGCCGCCGCACAAAAAAGAAAAGACACAAAACTATATCTTAAATCAATGAATTTCTCCAGAAATTTTGCCACATTTCTTGAAAATCTTAAATATCAAGAAAAAAGAGATTGGGCAAACTATCCTCTTAGTGCCGCCTGGGCTTTAAAAGAAGAAGGTATCGAATTAAACGGAGCAAACATTGTTTTTGAAGGGAATATACCTGTAGCCAGCGGACTTTCTTCTTCGGCAGCGATTGAAGTTCTAACAATGAAATGCTTGCTGGAATTATCAGAAAAAAATATCGAGAAGGAAAAAATTCCAATATTATGCAGAAAAGGAGAAAATGACTTTATAGGCGTAAAAAGCGGAATAATGGATCAATATATAATAACTTTCGGCAAAGAAAATAACGCTTTATTCCTGGACTGTGAAACATTAAAACATGAATTAATCCCTTTTCATAATATGGGAGATAAAACAATAATAATAGGCAACACAAAAATCAGGAGAGGGCTTGTAAAATCTGCATATAACCAGAGACTCGCCGAATGCAATGAAGGCTTAAAACTGCTTAAAGGGTATATAAAACGCGAAAACATCAAAAATTTGTCCAATATAAAAAAACAAGAATTTGAACAATATAAAAATAAACTTCCCAAAGTCATAAGAAAAAGATGCGCTCACGTTATTTACGAAAACGAAAGAGTAAAAGAAGCTGTAGATTCTTTAGAAAAAGGAAATTTAAATAAACTGGGACAATTGATGATACAATCCCATAACTCACTTAAAGAACAATATGAAGTGAGCTGCAAGGAACTGGACACTATGGTCGAATCGTTCTTAAAATTCGACGATGTTTACGGTGCAAGAATGACCGGAGCCGGTTTTGGCGGATGCGCGATCGCTCTGGTAGACCAAAAATCACAGGCGGAGATAATAAAAGGAGTGAGCAAAGAATACAAAGATAAAACTGGTATTCATGGAGAATTTTACATCTGCCGGATATCCGACGGAGTTAAAAAATTATAAACTATAAATTTCAATTTTTAAGTTCTTTTATCGATTTGGCCAAATATTCAAAAAGTTTTCCAAGCTTTTCAATCCTGACGGAAGAAAAAGCAATTCTTAAATCTGTGTCACCTATAGAAATAGTTCCTATTCCATATTCTTTAAGCGCGTGCTCCCGGACCTTGTTGCTATCGACACCCTTTAACCTCAAACACATAAAATAACCCGAGTTGAAGGGATATACATCCCATAATTTTTTGTATTTCTTATCGTAAACAATCTCTTTTACTTTCTCCGCTCGAGACTTCAATTCTTTATATTTTTCTTCTTTTTCTTCCTGATAATTGCCACCGATAAGCAGTTTTAAACATATAGATTGCGCGGGATGAGAACAGTTGGAGATAGAACATCTAATAGCCGCCGCTGTTTTTTTCTCCATTATTTCATACGTTTCTTTATCTTGAGAGTAATCGGCAAAAGTAAGAAATCCAATTCTAAATCCCCACACATAAAATTCTTTTGTGAAACCATCGAGTTTGACAGCAACAATATTCGGATGCAAACCTACAAACTTTGAAAAAATAGACCCCTTAAGTAAACCGTCTTCGAAAGAAAGTCCATAGTAAGCATCATCGACCACAACAAGAACTTTTTTCCCTCCTTCGGCTAATTCAAGAATAATCTCGGCAATAGCATCGGCTTCGCTTTCCGTAGGCGAATAACCCGTAGGATTGTTCGGAAAATTAAAAAGCACAATGACTTTTTCCTTATTGGAATTTCTCAATGCATTTTTTAAAGAAGAAAGATTGAATCTCTTAAGAGAAGAATCGAAGAACTCATAATTTACGATATTGGATCTATATCTTACCCCGTAAATTAATTTATAGTTTCCCCACAACATATTCGGTAAATAAATTTCGTCCCCCTCTCGAACAAAAAGATCGCCTATCAACATCAATCCATTGGTCAAAGCATGGGTTACAACCGGAAGACTTATACTTTTCCTCTCGATATTATTCTCCGAAATTATCTTTTCCTGCCAAAGTTTTCTGAGTTCAGGAAGCCCAAAAGGAGTCGCATAAGGAAAAATTTCAGAAGGATCCAAATTGTTAAAGAATTTTCTTATCGCGGAAAAATACATCGGCCCCCCATTTTCCTTTGCTATACCAATTGTTGCATTACACTCATAAGCATGAAGTTTTGCCTCCGCACTTTGAGTAATTATACCTTTAGGCATGTATATTTCCCTGCCAAAATCACTTAAGAGAGAAAAAACAGTTGAAGATTTTTCTTTCAAAACATTATTCATCTCTTTTGCTATTATATCCATAACAACTCCTTTTTTCTTTCTATTTTTTAAAGGGGAATTTTCCGATTATATAGTAAGTTAAGCCCTTAAAAAGTCGGACCGCAAAACCCGTACGAATGAATAATCATTCTTCTTATTTTGTCAAGGGGGGATTTTTGCCACACACCACCACAAAATTTGAACCACAAAGAACACAAAGATTTTATTTTTTTAGCTAAAAGCCAAAGGCAAATAGCTAACCGCTACTTTAAACAACAACTCACACAAAAATCACAAAGTTTAATATTTTTTTAAGCTAACAGCTAAAAGCCAAAAGCGAAGAGCTATGTTTATCACATGTAGAGCTTTTAGTTTTTATTTTAACTGAAATCTAGTACCCGGTACCTGGTATCTAGCAGCAATCCCTCCCCTTGACAAATCTGTTAATCGTTGTATTATTATTAATGTAATTTATGCGCTATCTCTGACACTGATTAAAATTTAATTTAAAATAAATTTAAAAAATACAACAACAAAAAGGAGGTAAGTATGATTGAGCCGGTAGGCAGACGTGTTTTAGTAGAAAGGATAGAAGAAGAAGAGGCGAAAAAAGGTAGCATCATCGTCCCCGATACAGCGAAAGAAAAACCTCAGGAGGGTATTGTTAAGAATGTAGCAAAAGTCGGTAAAGATGACGACCCTCTTCCGGTTAAAAAGGGAGATAAAATTCTTTTTGGAAAATACGGCGGAACCGAAGTAGAGTATAAAGGAAAAGAATATCTGATATTAAGCGAAGATGATATTCTTGCTAAAATAGGATAAAAGGAGGCAATAAGATGGCAGCAAAAGAAATTATATATTCCCAGGAAGCAAGTAATGCTCTAAAAGCGGGTGTGAACAAACTTGCCAAAGCCGTAAGGGTAACCCTTGGACCCAAGGGCAGAAATGTCGCTCTGGAGAAAAGTTGGGGAGCACCTACTGTCACAAAAGACGGAGTGACTGTAGCTAAAGAAATCGAATTAGAAAATCCTTTTGAAAATATGGGCGCCCAGATGGTCAAAGAAGTCGCATCCAAAACAAGTGATGTAGCAGGAGATGGTACCACAACAGCAACCGTTCTAGCGGAAGCGATTTTAATGGAAGGCATGAAAAATGTAGCAGCCGGAGCAAATCCTATGGCTTTAAAAAGAGGAATGCTCTTAGCTGTAGAAAAAGTTGTAGAAGAACTCAAAAAGATTTCCCATAATGTTAAGGGAAGCCATGAAGAAATCGAGCAGGTAGCAACAATTTCGGCAAACAATGATAACGAAATAGGGAAAATAATCGCCGATGCAATGGATAAAGCTGGAAAAGACGGAGTTATTACGGCCGAAGAAGGCAAAAGCTTAAAGACGGAACTCGAAGTTGTCGAAGGAATGCAGTTCGACCGCGGATATATCTCTCCTTATTTTATAACAAATCAGGAAGACATGTCAGTCGAACTAGACGAGACATATATATTGATTCACGATGGTAAGCTTTCAGCAATGAAACCTCTTCTTCCTCTTTTAGAGAAAATCTCACAACAGGGCGCGCCGCTTCTAATAATCGCGGAAAGCGTCGAAGGTGAGGCCCTGGCGACTTTAGTCGTAAATAAACTCAGAGGGACCTTGAATGTAGCAGCGGTCAAAGCTCCGGGTTACGGAGACAGAAGAAAAGAAATGTTAAAAGATATTGCCATTCTCACAGGCGGACAATTTATTTCCGAAGAAGTTGGAGTTAAATTAGACGCTGTTCAAATTGCAGATCTCGGACAAAGCAATAAAATCAAAATAGATAAAGATACAACTACTATAATCGGCGGAAAAGGTAAGAGCGACAAAATAAACGGACGAATCCAGCAAATAAAAACGGAGATGGAAAACACAACTTCGGATTACGATAAAGAAAAACTTCAGGAAAGACTCGCGAAACTCGCGGGTGGTGTAGCTGTCATTAAAGTAGGAGCAGCAACCGAAGTCGAAATGAAAGAAAAGAAAGCAAGAGTCGAAGACGCTCTTCATGCTACAAGAGCAGCTGTAGAAGAAGGAATTATCCCCGGTGGTGGAGTAGGACTTCTCAGAACAAAACCCTCCATCAAAAAATTTGCTTCAACTCTCGAGGGAGATGAAAAACTCGGAGCCGAAATAATCGGTAAAGTTCTCACAGAACCCCTAAGGTGGATAGCAACAAACGCAGGAGAAGAAGGCGCCGTTATTGTTGAACACGTTTTGAATGAAAAAGATACAAACGTCGGTTTCAATGCCGAAACACTCAAAATTGAAGATTTGATGAAATCGGGAATTGTCGATCCTACGAAAGTTGCCAGGACTGCTCTCCAGAACGCGGTTTCTGTAGCATCTCTTCTTACAACTACCGAGACTTTGATCGCGGAGAAAAAAGAAGAAAAAGACACTCCTCCGGTAGGACCAGGTATGCCCGGAGGAATGCCGCCAATGTAGGTCGTATTCAAAAAGAATAAAAAAGGGGCAGTTAATCTGCCCCTTTTTTATTCTTTTTAGCTATATACAAAATCCTTTTAGTAAATCTATCCGGTCTCGAATGTTCAAAACATTTAAAAGCATCGACCACTTCAAAATCCAAAGTTTTTAAACCATATCTGATCTCATCCTCGCTGTAACCCTTTTCCTCATGAATTTCATCTATCCTCTCCCAATTGGAGTCTTTTTTGACAAAAAGGGTTAAATGAAGTGTCAATATTTTGTTTGACCTTTTATATACATTTCTCCAAACGCTCATAAGGTTTTTATTTTCTTCCCTGACGTCTCTTCCGGAAACATACTTTAGTCCGTATGGAGTATTAAGGTCAAACAAAAAATGACCTCCAGGCTTAAGCGCCTCTTTAACTGAACTAAAAGCTTCAATAAGTTTTTCAAGGCTAAGAATATAATTTAAAGAGTCAAACATAGAAAACACAAGATTGAACCGATTAAAAAAAGGAAGTTTCCTCGCATTTGCCTGGACTAAAGTCAAGTTCGGAAGTTTTTCTTTCGCAACTTTCAACATCTCAATAGAATTATCTACTCCCAGTAACGGTTCTTTTTTTTTCTTAACAAAGGGTAATATTGAATTCCCTGTACCACAAGTCAGGTCGAGCAATGGCGTCGATTTAATATTAAAAAGATCGATAGTATCCATGAGATACTCTATCCATTTATCATAGTTGATATCTCTCATAAGGATATCGTAATATTCGGCGATATTACTATAAGGTTTATTGAAACTGCTGGAAGATAACTTTTTCATTTTCTAACCTGAAGATACCTCCCGGAATTTCGGGAATGAACGGCAAATAACCAGCCTTATATAACTCAAACAGAGATTTAACTCGATATCCTTTATCTTCGTAAAACTGTTTACTTTGATCCAAAAGTACTTTAGCTATACCCTTTATAGCTTTTTCTTTAAATATCTCACTTGAAGAAATCTCATGCAACCTTAAATATAAAAGCAAAGTAACCTCGACTCCTTTACTTTTATATAATGTCCAGGTCGCGAATTTTCCTACCCTCTCTGGGGCGTTTTCCTTATAAGATGCCAGAAGAAACCACTTGGAAGCTTTTAGAGGTTTTCTATTATGT
>Ga0307442_1000374_pt1 | contig 21627 bp, 21 predicted proteins | sample SalMarWE160430MG_FD_202143 | JGI IMG/M metagenome (GOLD analysis project Ga0307442, IMG submission 202143) | Salt marsh sediment microbial communities from the Plum Island Ecosystem LTER, Massachusetts, United States - WE1604-30 | ecosystem: Environmental > Aquatic > Marine > Intertidal zone >...
ATGATATCGTACACGAACAGGTCTTTGTGTAGCAGCGTTTTTTTCACCGGTGTATCCTCGATATGAGGCTGCATGCCTACCCCTGTGGCATTCACCAGCACATCGCTCTTTTGAATCAACTGCCGGATCGGTGTCTTGGCGAAGGGGATGAACTCAGCGCATTCCCTGATCTTGCGGTTGATGTTCTCTGCCAGCGAGGAGCTGGATTCATCGATTTTATCAATGATATACAGTTTCTTCGCACCCTGGTAGGCCAACGTGGAGCTCAAAGCCCTGCCAGCTCCACCAGCGCCTAAGATCAGAAATGTGTTCTTCCCGAGATCCATGCCCGTTTCGTCGAGCAACGCCTGTACAAATCCGATTCCGTCGGTATTGTACCCTTTGAGCTTCCCGTTTCTAATGGTAACCACATTGACGGAGCCGATTATTTCCGCCAATTCGTCCACTTCATCAAGATAGTTCAGTATCTTGATCTTGTTGGGTTTGGTAACGTTGAATCCTGCATAGTTCATGCAGCGGATTCCGTTCACAACCGCCTCCAGCTTATTTTTTCCAATCTCGATCGGGAAATAAAAATAATCCAGATTCAGTTTCCGGAAGGTTTCATTGAACATCTGGGGAGCAAGGGTCTGCCCCAGCGGGCAACCCAGGAGGCTGATCAGTTTTGTTCGTACGGTAGCCATCGTTGCACCATCCATCGATTTGCTCGTGGCAGCAACAGAACCCGCAGGTCCATCGAGCTGGAGATTAATTATAACCGATTCAGGGAGTGGAGATAAACCAGTCGTTGCCTGGAGGTATGAGCAGTTCGTTTCCGCTTTGAGATATCACGACCATGTCTTCTATTTTTACATGGCCCACTTCGGTGTGTCGGAACTCCATTTCGATGGACAGTACCATTCCTTCCTGTAAAAGATCACTGGAATGCGCATCGATCACCGGATCCTCATGATGGACCAAACCGATCCCATGGGCTATGAATTTGCCATAATTGCCGAGTGGATATTCCGCCAAGAACGCATCCGCGCTGCGTTGCACGTTGCTGGCTACGACTCCAGGCTGGAGCGTACCGAGTACAACATTCTCCAAATCCCGGCATCCCTGCAACAGGTCCTCTGCAAGACCCGAGGGCTCGCCAAGACAGCCCATTCGGCACAACTCCACGATGTAGCCGTTGATCATTCCACCGGCATCGATGTGGAGTATATGATCCGGCCTCCAGATCCTTTTTTCTGATGGCGCCCTGAAGAAACTCGGTCCTGCACACACCAGAGCGTACAGGAAATGAAGCTCCCTTTTGCGGAACTCTTTAGCGACCTGATCACCAATCTCTGCGGTTGTAGCTCCGGCCTTGCCCGATGTCAGGACCGCCGCTAAAGCTTCCTGGTTCTTCTTTGTTCCCTCGCGGATTCTCTGGATCTCATCAGGCCTCTTCACGGCCCGAAGTTTATCCATAATGGGCACAGCGTCGACAAATTCTGCATTGGGAAGCAGGTCTTTCAGCACCCCAAAGACGTCCGCTGGGAGGGAGGGAAGCTCCACGGCGATGCGCAGAGCATCCAGACGCTGCTGCTTCAACACCTCCACCGTCCTGGCCGCGGTCGACAGACTCGCTATTTGCTCGCTCTCGTAGCACTGTCCCGGCCACACATCCGCTTCCTGCATCACCTCCCTTTCGCCGGGCCGTCCCACAAAAAAGGAGTTATCAAGGCGGCGGGGTATGCAGGCGAAAGAGAGATACTGCGTTCTTCGGGCATGAGAATCCCACATGTACAGTGGATAGTAATAGCCGCCCGTAAGATAGCGGATATTGTGACGGGTCGAAGCCAGAAGCAATTCCACCTCCGACTCCTCCATCAGGGCAACCAGCCTGGTCGCGTCAAAGGGAGGTTTTTTACTTCGGTTCATATCACCTGTACCTTTTATGCATCCGGACACTCGACATCAGGGCTCGAAAAGGCATTTCACTGTTTCTTTGTGTTTGAACGCTTCGAAAGACTCCTTGGCCTGCCCCAAAGTAAATCTTTTTGTTACTAGAGCCTGTCCTGACACCTTGCCGGATTCCAGCCAACCAATCGCTCGAATGAAGTGTCTCTGCAGAAACGCCACATCCCCATAGATCGTTACACCGCTGCGAATTATGGCGAGGGGCTTGAAATTGGATTCAGGATAGAGCCCGAAACAGGAGATGCGCCCTCTCGCGGCAGCGAGATCGAGGAGAAAATCCCAAACTTTGGGGGAGCTTGCCGTCTCTATTACAATATCGGTGCCCCGACCGTTAGTGATATCCAAAACAGCTTCAACCGGATCCTCTTTGCCCGCATTTACGATATGGGTCGCTCCCAATTTTTCCGCGATCCCGAACCTGATCTTGTCGATATCCAGCCCCACTACGATCAGCTTGGACAGGCCCGCAGCAACGAGGGCCTGCAGATGCAGCAGGCCGACCGTGCCGGGGCCGACGATTACAGCGCTTTCACCGATAGCAGGTTGTACATGTTCGATTGATCTCACCACCAGACCCAGCGGCTCAAGCAGAGCGGCATCGGCGAACTCCACGTTGTCCGGCAACACGTGAATCAGGTCTTCGGAGATGACCATATATTCGGCGAAGGTGCCGTCATAGGTGATGCCGATGTGATTCCAATCGGTACACATATTCTTGTTGCCCGTTCTGCAGTTGTAGCACTTGCCGCAGCCGCCCAGCGCCTCGAACCCTACCCGTTGGCCGACCTCCAGCGTGCCGACCTCTTCTCCAAGCTCGGCGATGACACCCGCACCTTCGTGGCCCATGATCATCGGTATGGGTACGGGTTTTCTTCCTTTGTATTGCCCATTGAGGATCGACATATCGGTATAACACAGTCCTGTAGCCTTGATTTGTACAAGGACCTCCGTCGGCTTCGGTTTCGGGACCGGTATGTCTTTGACTGCAAATGATCCTGCCGTCTGATCTGTCTTAACGATTGCTTTCATCGGTGTCCTCCCTGTCTATACTTTTTTTCGAAACAGAGGTTGGACGAAACTTTTACGGTGAATACTCGACAGTGATCGGTTTTCTTTTTTCTACAGATTCGATTATAGCCGAGGTCACGCGTAACGTTCTGAGGGCGTCTTCGCCGCTGGTTCTCGGTTTCTCTTCTCCCCTTATTACTCTGAAAAAATGTGACATTTGTTCCGGATAGGGATCACTGCTCTTGATATCGAGGTGTTCCGTGGTCAAAGGATATTGCCAACCCATTTTTGAAGGGTCAGCATAATAGACCTTTACCATTCCCGGAAAAGTCAAAGATGCTTTTCTGCCTAAAAAGTGGTATATATCTCCTTTCGTGGGAAAGAAGAATTTATTCTCCCCCATCGTGGCCTCGTATGCCCACAGAGAGGGTGCGGTATCAGACATCAACACACTGGCAAGCACCCCATCCTTAAACCTCACGGTAGCACATACGGTGTCTTCGACTTCGAACTTGCGGGTTTTGTTGCTTGCCTCGGCATACACACGTTCGATTTCGCCGTACAGGTAGCGTAAATCGTCCATCTCATGGATCGTGTTGATGAGAATGGGGCCCCCTCCCTTCTTCTTTCTCCACTCGCCGGCTACAAAGTACTCGCTTGGTTTGTACATGGCCCACAGTACCGATATGCCTACAATATCGCCCAGATCTCCTCTGGCAATCATTTCTTTCGTGGCGTTCACCATCGGATTGAATCGCCGGTGATGGCCGATGAGGAGTCTCGCATTGCTTTCCCGTGCACTTTTTATCAGGGCCTGGGCTTCGGAAATCGTTGGCGCAATGGGTTTCTCCATGAAGACGTGCACTCCCCGCTGCAAACAATAGCATCCAATCGATTCGTGGAGTTCGTTCGGAACCGAAACAGCCACTCCATCGGGACGCTCCTTGTCGATCATCTCCTTGTAGTCTTCATAGAATCGTGTACCGAGCTGTTTTGCGATTTCTTCCGCCTGCGGATCGAAATCTGCTATACCCGTGTAATTGCACTCTTCCATACGCGATAGGATTTTCGCATGGACATGCCCTATCATTCCCACCCCGATTGAAGCGATACGTATTTTCTTTCCCTTCAAGAAGTAATACCTTCCCTTACGGCGGCCAGCCGAGGGTGTAGATATGCTTGCCGCCGTCAGACGGGCCTTTAAGCAGCTTGTCGATCTCCTCTTTGTCCCGCTGGGTCATGTATTTACTCTCCGGCAGTACACCAGGGGGGAATTTTTCGAGAATATCGTCGTGAAGTCGTACAGTGTAATTCAAAAAATTTTCTATGGCCTGGTAGGCCTTTTCGGCTTTAGCGAGCGACGGTTTGCCCAATACACCTTCCGGATAGAGGGCAAACTCCACCCCGCCACCGCCGATATGACTCTGACCGGGGATCGGATAGTTGTAGATATCACCGCCCTTGTCGATGTGCCCCTCCGGCAGAAACCCCCAGGTTTTCGTATCCACCACGTTTTCCATCTGCACGAACTCGGGGAACAGGGCCAGACAGAGGGAGTTTTCCGCTTCATCGCCGTGCCGGAAGGGTGTTTCGAAAGGTCCGCCGTGAGCTTTGTCCTTCAGGCCGTCGCCCATGATCTTGGTTACATCCAGAAAGATGATCACCGCTGGAACCTGGTACTTCTTCCCCCACTCCTGGATGGCTGAGGGAATGATGTACTCCTGGCCGTGGCTGCCCATGTAGATCTGCTTGCGGAAACCGGTGTTCCAAAATCCGCAGATAAGTGCCCGGATGTAGGCCGAGTTCACCTGATCCGGGATCGGTACGGTTCCCTTCTGCCCGAGATGGGAAAAGGGATGGGAGGCGAACCATACCGGCTCTGAAACCGTGCAGCCCGTTTTCTGGGCGATCATCTCCGCCATTCGGGTCACGATGAAGGTATCCTCACCGTAGGGTTGACCGTCCCCGTGGTTCTCCGTGGAACCTAGAGGGATCAGCAGGACGTCGTTGACCTTCAGGCGTTCTTCCACGTCCTTTTTCGTCATGGTCTGGTAGTAGATCTTCGAAGGTTTCTCCATGTGCCCGCCCTCCGGCGGGAATTTCCACTTCGACATCATCATTCTCCTTTTCTGTGGCTCGGCAACTGGGGTGAATAGATCCAGACGAACCTCAGCACCTCGTCACCGGTGTTGACGATCTTGTGTTTGCCGCCGGGCGGGTTGAAGACGCACACACCCGGCTCCAGAGGAATCTCCTGCTCCTCGGTTACGAATTTTCCCCTTCCCGAGAGAAAGAGCATCACCTCTTCCTCCGCACCGTGCTCGTGCTCCGGCACCATGCTGCCCGGGGCGGTCTCATTGATACCGACTGCGAGATTCTTGGCGCCTACCGTTTTTTCGGACACCAGTATCCACGAAACCCGCGGCGGGTCTCGTTTAATTCCCTTTACGTCTTTGATGTGGACCGCTATGGCTGATGGCATGCCTTCCTCCTTGATATATATGTCTAGCGGATGAGAATTCCGCCGTTGATGTCCAGGGTAGCTCCCGTGATCCAGTCGGACTGGGCTGAAGCGAGAAACAGTGCAGCCTCGGCCACATCCTCCGGCAGCCCGTCCTTGCTTACCGCCCGGCCGACGTTCCATTGGGCGAATACCTCCGGGCCCACCTGCCTGGTTAATTTGGTAAGAATCGGACCGGGAGCGATGGCGTTGACATAGATGCCCGCCGGACCCGCCTCCCGGGCAAGCGTTTGGGTCAGACCGATGATGCCGGCCTTGGCGGCGGCGTAATTCACCCCCACTCCAGGCCTTCCCGTACGTCCCGCCAAAGAGGCCATATTCACGATTTTCCCCCTGGCCTGTTTCTTCATGATGGGAATCACCGCTCTACAGACGATGAATGTTCCCGTGAGGTTGACGCGTAAAACGCTCTCGAAATCTTCAAGGCTCATCTTCTCGATAGGCAGGTGCCGGATGGTGCCGGCGACATTCACGGCCACATCGATCCTGGCGAAGCGCTCGACTGCCTGCTCCACGGCGAATTGAACTTCCTGTTCTGCGGTCACGTCCGCCCGCAGGCACAGGATCCGATCGCCCGACGGATCCAGGTCGCGGGCGAGTTGTTCGGTGCCCGGCGTATGATGGCCGAGCAGCACGAGTCTGGCCCCCGCTTCGTAAAACCGTCGGGCGATCGCTTCCCCGATTCCACCGGCAGCTCCCGTCACAAGGCAGACCTGCCCATCGAGCACGTTCTTCACTCCTGCTTCTTTCAAAACACATCCTCCTCTAATTGTACGCTCCAGATCTTGTCCATATCCTCTTTAGGTATATCGAATACGCTGTCGTGCGGCGGGAGCGGCTCGGTGCGCATGAACTCGGGAACATCACACAGAGCCTCAGATGCACCTGCACTGCGGTTGAACTTCCCTTCGGTGTGCAGACAATCGAGCCCCATATTCCTGACATCCCGGTACGTCCATTTCCAGCCGTAGCGGGCATTGAGCAGCCGCGCGGCCAGGGAAGGATCCTTGACGAAGACGGGACGGATAAACAGACAAACCCCAAGGCTGTCCAGAATGGCTCCCCGAATTTGAAGCCGGAAGGAGATCTCGACCTGGCCTTCCCGACTGAGGGGATCGTGGCTTCTGGCCGTTTCGAGGGCATTCCCGGCCGTATGGTCCGCCCCCATCGGGGACATGGCATAGGTCACGCCGATACCCTTCAGAGAGCGAGGATCGTAGGCCGGCATCGCCTGTCCCTTCACCGCCGGAACCCTGCGTACTCCGAGCACCCGTCCGGTGACGACGACCCCGCTGCCGATGATCCGGCCCAGAGGAGTTCCCTCTCCCACCTGGCGGAGAAGGTCCTTGGCGCCTTCCGCATCCCCGAAGGGGATGATTCCGGCTTCCATGGCCACGCCGAGCGCGGCGCCGGTCTCGATGGTGTCGACTCCAACCTGGTTACAGAGATGGTTCAGTTCGGCGATCGCGTCGATGTCCCCGATCCCGCAGTTCGATCCCAGCAGCCCGATGTTTTCGTACTGGAGAGAGGCAACCGTGGTCCTGCCTGAAGGGTCGGCGAAAATATTGGAGCAGGCGATAATGCAGCCCTGAACGCAGGGCAATCCCTTCTGCCCTTCACCGCCGCGCTTGTCGATCAACTCGGCAATCATCTCCCCCGAAATCGCCTCGGCCTGATCGAACTGCCCGTAGCGGAAATTGCGCGTGGGCAGGATACCCAACGCATTACACAGGGACAGCACCGCGGGGGTGCCGAAGTTGTGGCGGTTGTCGGTCTTGGGGTCGTCCCGCAGGATCTTGTTGAGTTCGCGGCTGGCGGCGGTGAGTGCGGCGAGGTCCGCCGGGCGCACCGACTCGGCTCCCTCGGCATCAAACACAACCGCTTTGATGCCCTTCACCCCCATGACAGCTCCGAGTCCACCCCGGCCGGCCACCCGCAGCTGGACCCCGGTGTGATCCGTTGTAGCCACGCAGGCGCCGGACAATCCCATTTCTCCGGCCGGACCTACACAGAGCAAACCGCATTTGTAGCCGAATCGATTTCGGAGGATCTTCAAGGTTTCTGAAGTTTTATTACCCCGCAGGTCCGGTTCATCGATCAGCTCTGCATGGTCCTTGCGGATGAGCAGGACCCGGGGCTTCGGGCTGTCGGGAGCGTCTTCCAGCAGTACCGCCTTCAGTCCGAGTCGGGCCATCCTCTTGCCGACAGCCCCACCGACATTGCTCTCTTTGATCCCTCCAGTCAGAGGGCTCTTGCCGCCAACGGATATACGTCCGGCCGTGGTCACGGGAGTATCCCCCAGAAGCCCCGATGCTATGATCAGCCTGTTATTTCTCCCCAGGGGATCGCACAGAGGGTCGATTTCTAATAAAGAATGATGGGCGATGAAGGAACGCCCACCCCACTTCTGCTCTTCTTTGGAGCAGGTTTGCCATCTTATGTCACCGGTACGCGTATTCACCCTCAGGATCCTGTTCATGCCCGCACCTCTCCGTCCCCCAGGCGCAAGCCCAGGCCCCTTTTTTCTAAAAGAGCGTCGATCGCCTTCACAACCGGCGGATCGATCTCCACACCTTGAACTCTGTTCAGACGCTCCCGTTCGGCCTCGATCTCTCCCGGCAGGTAGATTCGGTTCTGTCCTTTGGCCTTCCTCGAGTCCCGGATTGTCCGGATATGTTCTTCGATCAGCTTTGAAAAACTGTCAATCGGCATAAATCGATTAATGTCGATTGCCATGGTCAAGACACCCACGCCGGTCGGACCTTCGGGCTGGTGAAATGTACGCACCGCACGGGCATAGCTGGACCCGGACAGCAACCCGCAGATCAGATCGATGAAAAAAGCCATGCCGTAGCCTTTGTATTCTCCCACCGGCATCAATGTCCCCCGAATTGCCGCTTCCGGATCGTCGGCAGGCGTGCCGCTGGCATCGAGCGCCCAGCCGAGGGGAATTCGTTCCTTTAGCCTCGCCGCGCGTCTGATTTTTCCCCGCGCCACAACCGTGGTCGACATGTCCAGCACAACGGGATCCCCCGCCCCGCCGGGAGCCGCAATCGAGAACGGATTCGTCCCGAAGAAGGGATCGGCTCCTCCCCAGGGAGCCATCGATGCGGCGCCGTTGCACGCGCAGATTCCGACCATCCCTTCCCTTGCAGCCATCAACGAGTAAAGCGCCAGCAAGCCGATATTGTTGGTTTTGCTGATCAGTGAAAAGCCGATCCCGAAGCGGCGGGCTTTCTCAATGCTACGGCGCATGCCCTCTGCGGCCGCCGTCTGTCCGAAACCGTTGCCTCCGTCGATGTGCGTGATCGCCTGTTCGTCGGCGATCACCTTCAATTCCGTAGGAACCTCCATCTGTCCGGCTGCAATTCTTTCAAGGATTGCGGGCAGAAGGTTGATCCCGTGAGTCGGCACACCGCGCAGTTCAGCCGCTACAAGGTTCTGCGCTACGAGTCCCGCTTCCTGCAGGCCGGCCCCGGCGGTTTGCAGCAATTCGAGACCGACTTTCCTCAGGTGATCGGAGCTGACGTTCACCGTTACTCCTCGACCAGCCCCAGAGAGCGGAAGACCGGCTCGAGTTTGTTCAGCTCGACACTGCTGACGCCTTTGGCAAGCTCCGATGCCTTCTTCACTTCCTTGGCCACCCGCTCCTGGGAGGCTTTCAGCACCGCTTCGATCTCCGCCGGAGCTACGATGACCAACCCGTCATCATCCCCCAGAACCAGATCACCCGGGTTGACGACAACCTCGCCAAATACTATCGGATGGTTTACACGTCCGAGGGTTCCTTTGGTTGTGCCCCGGATGCAGGTGCCGCGGCAAAAAACAGGGAAACCCAGTTCGAGTAATTCTGCACTATCTCTGACGCAGCCGTCGATCGCCAGACCCCCCAATTGCCGGGCGACGGCGGATCCGGACATCAATCCGCCCCAGTATCCCGCTTCGGGATAGCCTTGAGTGGAGGCGACCAGAACATCGCCCTCCTGCGCAATCTGTAGAGCTTTGTGCAGCATCAGATTGTCTTTCGGATGGCATTCGACGGTAAAAGCCGGCCCCAGCAGTCGGATCCCCCTGGCCAGCGGCTTGATCCTGGGATCTACGGAGCCCCTGCGCCCGGCGGCCTCGTAGACCGTGGCGGCTCCGAGACGTTTGAATGCTTCCACCAGCTTTCGCTCCGGTCTGGGCACTTGAGTGAAAACGTGCACCATAGAGTTACTCCTTCCGAATGACCGAGAGCCCCATGAGGAAGGCTCCGGCGTTTTGCAGGTGATTCTTGACCGCCTGTTCTGCACGATCCGGATCGCCCTCGAGTATGGCATCCAGGATCCCCACGTGCTCGCTGATAATCTCGTGAAACCGCCGTTGTGTAAAACGTTGGCCAAAATGGTTTCTGATCCTTTTGATGCGGTCCAGCAAATCTTCATACATATTGAGAAACATCTGGTTGCCCAGGGCTTGTACGATGGATAGATGGACATCCTCCCACTCGCCCCACTCATGGACATATTCCTCACTTTCCGGCCCATCTCTGAGCAGCTGTTGATGCTCGGTTCTCTTTTTCATCAATTCTTCATCGTGAGGCTGAGATTGAGCGGCATGCTTGGCCGCTCCGGTTTCGATGATTTCCCGAATCTCGAGTATCTCGCGGATATCCATCGGAGTAATGTGGGAAATCGTCGATCCCCGACCGGGAACATTGTCTACGAAGCCATCCCTTTCCAGCTGCCGTAATGCTTCCCTTACAGGGGTTTTGCTTACACCGAGCTCACTGGCAAAATCCGCCTCGTTAATGGGCAGCCCCGGAGCAAGCTCGCAGTCGATGATTCGCCGCTTCAGGTTTTCATAGACCATGACCTTTTTATTGCCGACTGTTTTCATGAATTCCCCTGTCATTTCACCAGATGCGTCATGAACATCACCGTATCCGGGATATAGGTGATGATTGCCAGTGCAACCAACAGCACGCCTATCAGCGGCAGCACCTCCCGTATCAGATCCTTCATGGATACCTTGCCGATGCCGGCTGTTACAAACAGCAGCATGCCAAACGGCGGCGTTAACAGACCGATCATCATGTTCAGGCAGATCAGTACTCCAAAATGAACCAGATCGATGTTAAAGTATTTCACCAGCGGCAGGATAATCGGGATAAACACGAGCTCGGAAACATTTACATCCACCAGTGCGCCGAGAATTAGGAATAGAATATTGGCTGTGAGCAGGAACACCCAGGGGCTGTGTACGATTCCGCTCATCGCCTCTACAACGATTTTTGATACCTGTTCAGAGGTAACGATAAACGAAAAACCATAAGCCCCCGCTATCACCAGAAAGATCGCTCCTGTGATTCTCAGCGTATTGAACAGGATCGTACCAAGAGCTCTGGCGTTCAGGGTACGGTAGACCAGGAACGCGATAATCAGCGTATAGGCAGCCGCCACGGCTCCTGCTTCCGTCGGCGTCATGATACCCGTATAGATCCCGAGCAGGAGAATGGCCGGGGTCAGCAGCGCCGGTACGGCTTTGAACGTACTGCTTATAAAATACCTGAAGGTAACCTTGGCGCCGATCGGATAGCCTCGTTTCTTGGAAACGAAGTAAACGTAGACTCCCATCACGATGCAGAGGATGATCGCCGGCACCATACCGCCCATGAACAGCTTGCCTACCGAAGCGCCGGAAATCATGGCGTAGATGACAAACGGTATGGAGGGAGGAAAGATGGGACCGATAACCGCTGTTGAAGCCGTGATTGCACAGGAAAAAGGCATGTCGTAGCCTTCCTTTTTCATCTGTGCAATCTCCAGCGTGCCGAGGCCGGAGGCATCGGCCACCGCGCTTCCGGTCATACCGGCAAAAATCAACGAGGCCACTATGTTGACGTAACCGGTTGCGCCGTGCCTGCGTCCTATCAGGGATCTGGCAAAGGCAAATATCTTATCCGTTACCTCGCTGGAGTTCATCACGTTGGCTGTGAAAATGAACAGCGGAATGGCGATGAGAATGTATGCGTTCGTCAGGCCATAGCATACGGTGTTTAACAATGAGCCAAGGCTCAAGCCTTTGGCAATATAGTAGGCAATCGAGCCAGCCAGCATCCCGAGACCAATGGGCATGCGGATGGCGAACGCAACAATCAAGAAGCCAAACGGTATTAGTAGATACCAGCTCATATCAACGCATCCCCATGTTCGGGATTGTAGCTCTGAACGTAGGATTTGTTCCTGAAGGCTTTGATATCCAAAACGAGGCGGTAAGCTGATCTCGATACCATGGAGATCAGCAAAATGGGGTATGGCAAAAAGATATAGCGAAGGGGTATCCTCATAATCGAGGTTACAGCGGGAAGCCTCACCAGATACCTGATGGATCCGGGAAGCGCAATCGAGAAAAATACGATCACTATAACGGATGAAATCATGCGCAGAATGTTCCGGCCTTTGGAATTCAGTCTGGTGTACAGCAGATCAAAAACGACATGATCTTCCATTCGATAGGCGGCGCAGGCCCCCAGAAGACCCACCACGACAAACGCATTGATGGAAAGCTCGAACGTCCAGTTTTGAGGATCCCTGACAACATAGCGGAAGAAAACATTTATCAGGAAAGCGAGAAACAACATGACAAACACGGCTATAGGCAGCTGGACTTCGATAAAATCCGCGAACCGGCGAAAGACTTTCCTTATTACTCCCATAGTCCGTACCCCCAATCTACAGCAATGTCCTATTGCCAAACAGGCGCTGCACGCAGCAGCGCCTGTTTACCAACAATGGTCCTCTGTTGTTATTTCAGTGCCTGGACGCGATTGTACAGATCCATATCCCACTTTGCGGTGAGGCCGTTTTCCTGATAGTAGTCGAAGGAGTGCTTCTGGAACGCCGCAATGTCCGGATACGTGATGATCATCCCATAATCCTTAAAGAACTTTAGAAGCTCTTCCTCCTGCTTATAGGTTGTTTTGCTGCCTTCCGCGCAGGCATATGCCGCCGCTTCACGCATCCACTTTTTCTGCTGATCCGTCATCTCATTCCAGACACTGTTGGTGATGCAAAGCAGTTTCACGTCGATGATGTGCTTTGTCAGGGAAATCTGCTTCGTCACTTCGTAGAACTTCATTGCATACGTGCCGGGCAGGGGATTGTCCTGTGCCTCAATCGTCCCCATCTGCAGCGCCGTGTAGACCTCGGAATACGCAATCGGAACGATATTTGCACCGAGGGATTTGCCTGCGTTAATCCAGTCCGGGGCATTGGGCATCCGCAGGATCATTCCTTCCATGTCCTCGGGTCTCATGATCGGCTTTGTCCATTTCGTGTTGATCGTACGCGATCCTTGAGTCATGGCGGCGAGGGGAGTATACCCGCAGGCATCGGAAACCATCTTGTAGAAGTCGGCGGCGACTTTCGAATCCAGTGCAAAGACTTTTTCCATATGCTCATAGCTGGTAAAGATATACGGGGCAGCAAACATGCTGGCTGCGGGGAGATACGGACCCATGTCCTGGAACGCCAGAGTCGACAGATCCAAGTCACCGGTCATCACCGCGGTGACTTCCCCTTCCTGTGTGAACAGCGTACCGCTGTAATAGGTCTCTACCTTGATCTGGCCGCCGGAAAGCTCTTCGATCTTTTCAGCGAACTTCGTCTCGGTAACACCCTGGGGATGTTCCGCAGGTTCGAGCTGGTTGTACTTCAGCACAAAGCTTTTGGCCTCTTCCGTGCCTCCACCTGCCATTACGAATGCAGCAATGACAACCATGAAAACCATTGCCAAAATGATTTTCTTCATCTTTTGCCTCCTCAATTTTTTTTTAGAGCAACGCTCTATTTATTGATGCCCGTTTATGCACGACAACCGAACTTATACATAAGAATCATTAAATATAATCTGATTATATTCTTATTATTACCCCATAATACCATATACAGGACCGTTGTCAAGGTTTTTCTCCGATAATTTTCAACAGGTACGCAGCAGCACACGGGGTGATTTTGACACGGTCCGGCTCTCGGCTTAGCGGCTCTTGACTTTTCTTGTGGTTGACTCGATTCTTTATCAAAAACTGACTTGGAATGTTCGCCTTAGAGTCAATGGAACAGCATCTCGATTCCTCCAAACCTCTGAAAAATCCAAAATCGAGGAGCAGCTCATGAGCAATTTCACCAGCAGGGAACGAGTGGCTGCAGCTTTGGATCACAGGGAAGCCGACCGTGTGCCGATCGATGTGGGTGGCAGCCGGGTATCCGGAATATCGGCCATTGCGTATAAGAATCTCTTAAAGGCATTGGGTCGAAGCGAAGAGATAAAACTCTATGACATCAAACAGCAGTTGGCCATGGTATCCTTGGAAGTCGCGGAGATCCTTGGCTCCGACATCGTGCAGCTAACCCGATTAAGCCCCACCACTGGTATGTCCTTTTTCAAAATCGATCGCTGGACAAAGGGCAGGCTCACCGACGGGACCCCCTGCTTGGTGCCCGAAGGGTATGAACCTGTTCTGCAAGAAGATGGCTCGGTTGAGGTTATGCATGAAGGGAAGCTCTTTGCACGCCGCCCTTCGGGAAGCCTCTTCTTCGATGTGATTACCGCACCTCTTGAGGATGCGGAAACACCGGAGGACATCGATGCATATATCTGGCCCGACCCCTGGTCGGAAAGAGAAACAGAGTTTATCAATGCAGAGATAGAGCGCCTCTATCACGGAACCGAAAAGGCGTTGTTTGGGGCGCTTCCTCTCTACGACTGTTCGTTTATGGAACTCGGACAGACCATGTTCGGATTTGAAACCCTGCTTATGAACTTCATACTTAAACCCGATCTGATGCACCACTGGCTGGACAGGGTTCTCCAGCATCATCTTGCGACTTTGGACAGGTTTCTTCCTTTAGCCGGCCCGTATATCAGTGCCATTCAGATGAACGATGATTTAGGAGCGCAAGACAGCCTGCTCATCTCCCCGGAAGTCTTTCGTACCTTTTTAAAGCCGCGAATGGCCGCCTGGATATCCTATGTACGGCAACGATGTGATGCAAAAATCTTTCTCCATTGCGACGGAGCAATCAGCGAGATTATGGATGATTTGATAGAAATCGGGGTGGAGATTCTCAATCCTGTCCAGACCGGAGCCAGGGGCATGGAACCGGAAAAGCTCAAAAGGCGGTACGGGGACAGACTTTCCTTTTGGGGCGGTGGAGTGGAGACCCAGACCACTCTTCCATTCGGATCGGTCGACGAGGTTGGAAAAGAGGTGGAAGAGAGAGTCCGTCTTTTCGGTCCGGGAGGAGGCTACGTTTTTGCCACCATTCACAACATCCAGTCCGATATCAGTCCGGAAAAAATACGTGCCGTATTCGATACAGCCAGGAAAACAGGGGTTTATCCGCTCGAATAAGATTCACCGGCTCTTCTGGAGATAACTTGGGCTTCACATACTAAAGTCGGCCTTCTCCAAGAAGTGTCCGGAAGAGATTCGCAGTCCGCTTTGCCCCTTCCTCATAACTCAGCGGATGGAAGGGTCCGATCAGCGCCTGAAGTCCCGTATCCGTTACATCGTTCGCCATTACATTCCTCCGCTTCGCGCAAGTGATCTTTCCCTTCGACAACGGGAAGATATCTTCAATCACACCGATCATATCGTCCACATCAAGTACATCTCCGAGCATGTTGTAGGCGGGTGCCCCTTCCGGTGCCTTCAGGGCGCAGGCAATGAAAGAATTGGCCACATCGTCCGCATACTCGATGTTCGCCAAGCCTCCAAATCCGATTTCATAAGGCTGCCCGAGCATCGCTGCCTTGATCGCCAACGTCGTCCCCGCGGTCAATCCTCGGTCCCGACCAACGCCATATACCACCGGGGGCCTCAAGCCCACACTCCGGATCCCTTCATCCTGCCAATAGATCCGAGCACACTCCTCATTCGTCACCTTGAAAACGCCATAGAGAGTGCCAGGGATTCGAGGAGCGTTATCCTCGATAGGATGGGAGCCGTAATCCTCATCCGTACCCAGAACCGCTCCTGAGGAGGCGTAGACCACACATTTTATCTGATCCTTGTATGCCCTTATCGCTTCGAACAGCGTAACTGTACCGACTACATTGATCTCGGCTCCGAGGATCGGTTTTGCCCTGCACTCCGGTGTTTGAAGTCCCGCCAGATGTATCACATGAGTAACAACTCTTTTCTCCAACAGCTTCTTGATCTGCCCTAGATTATTGATATCCCCGCGAACGAAATGGATATCTTTCAGCCTCTGCGGAGTCAACAAAAGGGAAAGTCGCACGGGTCGGGTATGGACATCAAAAGCTATCACCTCATGCTCCAGATCAAGCAGGTTCTTGATCACCCAACTCCCGATAAAGCCCTGAGCGCCTGTTACAAGAAAACAGTTTCCACCCATCAGATGCACACCTCCTCCTGCCGACAGCCCGAAGGTGAGTCCAACTGAGCCTCAGAAAAAGAAATGCAGATGAACAGTCTAGACGGGAAGCGATTCCTACCTGCTTCTGTAGCCCATCCGCTGGGATATGCCCCGGGCCGCCTTCACCACGTAGCCGGCGATCTCTTCGACCCGTTCCCGGGTAATGACCGAGGCATAGCCGGAGGTACTGACCGCTGCGATCACCTCATCCCGGTAGTCCCGGATCGGCGCACCGATACAGCGAAGCCCCTCCTCGTACTCCTCGTCATCCACGCTCCAACCTCTGCGACGGGTTGTTTCGATCTCCGCCACTAAATCGTCCACGCTGGTGATCGTCCTGTCCGTGAAAGCCTGAAGATCGACGTCCCGGTACATCTTCCGAATCTGGTCTTCCGCCATGCCGCTGAGCATCGATTTACCCAAAGCTGTGCAATACAACGGTGCCCTCTGGCCGATGATCGAGTATTTTCGCAGACTGTTATGGGTTTCCATCTTGTCGATATAGACAACCTCACTCTCCTGGAGGGTTGCCAGGAAGACGGTGTTGCCGGACAGGGAGGAGAGCTCCCGGAGAATGGGCTGCGCCTCGGTCTTCAGCTCGAGGTTGTTGAGGAAGAGGCTGCTCAGCTCGATGAACTCCATGCCCAGGCGGTAACTGGCCTGGGCGCTCTTTTCGATGTAACCCCGCTGCTTCAGCGCCTGAAGCAGGCGGTAGACGGTGCTTTTATGCAGGTCCAGACGGTTGCCGATCTCCGTAAGGTTCAGCCCGTGCTGCTCCCGCGACAGGAGCTCGAGGATGTCGAAAGCGCGGTCGAGAGACTGGACCTTCATAGCAAGCAAACATACCTCTTCGACCCTGAAAGATCAACAGGTCTCGCCGTCATGGTGCGAATCGCACGTTCAGCGTCCCAGCCAGCCTCCGTCAACGGCCAGGGTAAAGCCGTTCACGTAGTTCGAAGCATCCGAAGCCAGGAAAACCACGGCCCCCTTGAGGTCCCCCGGCGTACCCCAGCGCCCGGCGGGAATGCGCTCCAAGATCGCCGGTCCGCGCTTGGGATCCTTGCGCAGCGGCTCGGTGTTGCTGGTGGCCATGTACCCCGGGGCGATCGCATTGACGTTGATGTTGTGCTTCGCCCATTCATTGGCCAGCAGCTGGGTCAATCCCCGCACCCCGCTCTTGCTGGCCGTGTAGGGGGGTATCAGGATGCCTCCCTGAAACGAGAGCAGGGAGGCGATGTTGATGATCTTTCCGCCGGTCTTCTGGTTCAAAAACTGCCTGGCAGCTGCCTGGCAGAAAAAAAACAGGGACTTCAGGTTGATGTTGATCACATCATCCCAATCCTTTTCGCTGAACTCCAGGGAGGGAGCGCGGCGGATGATCCCTGCGTCGTTGACCAGGATATCGAGCCTGCCGAGTTGAGACACCGCCGTTTCGATAATCCTAGGAATGGGTTCGATGCTGATCAGGTCCGCCTGAACAGCAAGAAAACGCCTGCCCAGTCTTTCGACCGCGGATTTGGCCTTTTCCGGCGGGTGGAGGTTGTACACTCCCACGATGTCGGCCCCGGCTTCGGCCAGGCCGATGGCCATCCCTTCCCCGAGGCCGGTGCCGGAACCGGTGATCACGGCCACCTTGCCGTCCAAACGGAACTGTTCGAGTATCATTGTCTGCTCCTACAAGAGGCTCGCCATCGGCACATCGTCCATGTCGGAGAATGTCTGATTCTCCCCGGCCATTCCCCAGATGAAGGTGTAGTTGCGGGTCCCCACCCCCGAATGGATCGACCAGCTCGGAGAGAGAACCGCCTCCTCGCAGCGGAGGATGAGATGCCGGGTTTCCGAGGGCGGGCCCATGAAATGCACGACCAGGTCTTCTTTCGGGAAATCGAAGTAGAAGTAGGCCTCGATGCGCCGCTCGTGGGTATGGGTGGGCATCGTGTTCCAGACATTCTTCGGCTCCAGGATCGTCAGGCCCATCACCAGCTGGCAGCTGCGCACGCCATCGGGGTGGATGTACTTGTAGATCGTCCGCCGGTTGCTCTGCTCATCCGAACCCAGGCGAAGCGGCTCGGACTCCCGGATCGAGATTTTAGTGGTCGGATGGTTTTGATGAGCCGGAGCACAGAGCAGATAGTACTTTGCCGGTTGATTCTTGTCCACCGAGGCGAAGATCAGATCCCGGGCGCCCGTTCCGATGTACAGGGCATCCTTGTTGCCCAGGGGGTGCTCGTTTCCATCCACCGTAACCGTGCCTTCGGATCCGATGTTGATGATCCCCATCTCCCGGCGCTCCAGGAGATATTTAGAACCGATGACCCGCTCATCCACATCCAGCTTCAGGGGTGCGGCAGGTTGGATCCCTCCCACGATCAGGCGGTCGTAGTAGCTGTACACCAGTCTGATTGTTCCCGGCTTGAAGAGCTCCCGGATGAGGAAGGCCTCTCGAAGCCGTTCCGTATCGAAGGTTTTTGCCTGGTCGGGGTGCACTGCGTGTCTGATTTCCATCGTATTCACCTTTCTTTCCAAGTAGATCTATTTCATCAGCAGTCCCGGCAGCCACATGCTCAAGGCGGGCATCACGGTTATCAGCACCAGCGTGATGGCGTTGGCCAGGAGAAAGGGGACTGCCGCCTTGAATATCCTGCCGATACCGAGCCCGGAGATAGTCGAAGCCACGTTGAGGCACATCCCTACGGGGGGTGTGACCAAGCCCACGGCCAATCCGGAGATCAGGATTACCCCGAACTGGATGGCGGTCATTCCCAAAGCCTGGACTGCGGGAAGAAAAACCGGAGTCAGCAGCAAAATAGCCGGACTGACATCCACGAAAGTGCCGGTTAGAAGAATAATGACATCGATACAGAGAAGGATCAAGATCGCCGGCAGGGTCAATCCGGTGACGAAGGCGGCCACCATCTCCGGAACCCGCTCAATCGCCAGGATCCAGACGTACAGCTGTGAAAGGGCGATTATAATCATCACCGTGGCACTGGTCATGATGGCCGACTTGAGGATCGGCGGGATGTCCTTCATCTTTAGCCCGTGGATAATAAACGCCCCGACGATAAATGAATAGAGTACACCGATACCCGCCGACTCGGTGGCTGTAGCGATGCCGAGTACCACCGAACCGATTACAAAAACGGGCATGATGATGGCCAGGATCGACTGGCGGATGCGTATCCACTGTTCCTTTGGCTTGAGCCGAATCTCCTCCCTGGGATACTTTTTCCAGGAGGAAATAACCACGGTGATCACCAGCATGATCAGGCCGATCATGATGCCGGGGATCGCGCTGCCCAGAAACAGTTTTCCCACCGACTCCTCCGCCACCAGGGCGTAAATCACCATGGGGACGCTCGGTGGGATGATCATCCCCATGGTGGAGGAAGCTACGGTGATCCCGCTGGAGAACTCCAGCGTGTATCCCCTGTTTTTCATGGCCGGGATCAACACCGCCCCGATCGAGGCGGTATCGGAGACTGAGGATCCGGAGATCCCGCCGAATATCATGCTGGCCAGCACGTTTACCGCTCCCAGACCGCCGCGGAGTCGACCCACGAAGAGCAGACTGAAATCGATCAGCCGGGTGGTGATACCCCCGGCATTCATGAGCAATCCCATCGTGACGAACAGCGGCAGAGCGATCATGGCGTAGGAGTTCATACCGGCGAATAAACGCTGAGGTAAAACGGGCAGCAGTTCCGGATGTACGACTAAAAAATAGCAGAATCCCGAGAGTCCCAGGGAGTAGGCGATGGGGATGCCCAGAACGAGGAAAAGGACAAGGCTGATGATGAGAATAATCATGCAACCGTCTCCTTTTCCGCCTGCCCAACCGCTGCGGTCACGAGAATCTGGTACACGCAGTAGAGGATCACCAACCCACAACCGATTGGTACAATGATCTGGATCATCCGGTTGGGCAGTCGCAGTACGGGAGACTCGAATCCCCCCACCGTTCGAATCCAGGGAACGCTGTAGTAGATCATTACCGCGTTGATCAATGCAACCAGTGACAAACCCAGAATGTCCGCAATCTTTCGATAGAGCGGAGAAAGCTTGTCGACAAACCAGGTGATCTTGATGTGTTTCCGGCGGCCCAGGGCGGCCGCCGCACCGATGGCCGTCGTATAGATGAACAGGTACTCCATCAGCTCGTTTCCGCCGATGATTGATTCGTTGAAACCGTAACGCAGGATGACCAGGATGACCGTCAACGCCAGAATAATGAAAAAAAAGAGGGTGATCGCCCACTCCAGAACTCTTGTCAGAATCTCGACGGCCGATTTTATCCTGTTCATGGTTCGCCATGCTCCCTCACCTGAAAAATCAAGAGAAAGGGTACCGGTCCAGGAGGCTTGATAAAATCTCTGGTCCGGCACCCTTGGTAAACACCACGTGCTTTCGCACGCTATTCAGCGATCGGCTGCTTCAGCTCTTGGCGATCGCCAACGCTTCGTTGATATCCGCCCAGGTGAAGAATCCGTCGTCCACATAGGACTGCCACACCGGTTTGACGGCTTCCCGGAATCTCGCGGTCGCTGCCGGTGAAAGCTCATTGACCTCCAATTCATCCTTCAGGATGTAGAAGTAGTCCTTCTCGGAGTTCAGCCATATCGTGTCGCTGTAGATCATTGTGGATTCGGCCACAGAGTCGAAGATGGCCTTCAGATCATCGGGAAGGCTGGCGTACCAGGCCGGATTGACGTAGAAGGGGTCCGGGTGGAGCTGCCAGTTTACCACTGAGAGGTATTTCTGGACTTCGTAGAATTTCATGTCGACGGTGTTGGAAAAGGGGTTTTCCTGGGCATCCACCACACCGGATTTCAGGGCCATATAGGTTTCGGTGTAGGCGACCTGCTGCGGATTCGCCCCAAGGGCCTTGAAGGTCTTGATGGTCATGTCGATGGGGGGTGTGCGCATCTTCAAACCCCGCAAATCTTCGGGGCTGCGGATCGGCTTTACATTGGATGTGATGTTCCTGAAACCACCGGCTACGCCGCAGGCGGGAACGTAGATCCCGTTTTTCAGGGCATCTGCGTTGACCTTATCACCGAACTCGCTTCTCATGAGCTTGACTACCTGGTCGGTGTTCTCGAACATGAAGGGCAGGGTGTACAGCAGGTACATCTTGTTGGCCCTCTCGAACAGCCCGCCCCGGCACCCTTGGACCGAACCGGTGACGACCATGTCCAGAACATCCGCCTCCTTGCCCAAGACACCTGAGAAGTACAGCTCCACCTTGATGCGGCCGTTGCTGGCCTTCTCCAGCTGTTCTTTGAACAGCGTCATCGACTGGCTGCGCGGATGGTTGGGAGACTGGGTATTGGCGTACTTGAACGTGTACACCATCCCCGCTCCTTCGTGCTGCGGCTCGGCCAGGACCAGGGTCAGGGAAACGACCAGCAGAACAAGCACCAGCACAAGCTTTTTCATCTTTTTCCTCCTGATTCGTTTTTTTTTGGCGGATCTTGTCCGCCGCCTCGATATTCGGTTCCACACAATTGTTTTACATTGTGAAACCTGGTTTTATTATACAGCAAAAAGTGGATCTGTCAAGTACGCTGGAGGCAATTTTAGGGCTTTTCTGCAGACCTCACCGGCAGTGTACCCGGCATCAAGATCAAAGGACGGAGATTTATTTACAAAAAGATACATTGGAAGATCACTGAAAACTGAATGCCGAATCGTGGCCTCCGGCGATACCTTCCGGCGGTCCTACACCAT
>Ga0307442_1000375_pt1 | contig 21602 bp, 13 predicted proteins | sample SalMarWE160430MG_FD_202143 | JGI IMG/M metagenome (GOLD analysis project Ga0307442, IMG submission 202143) | Salt marsh sediment microbial communities from the Plum Island Ecosystem LTER, Massachusetts, United States - WE1604-30 | ecosystem: Environmental > Aquatic > Marine > Intertidal zone >...
GGGAGAGAGAAACGCTATTTATTGAACCTGTACATAAATGGGGGGCATGGTTTCATGAATGCATTCAAACAATAGATGAGACAGTCGTTTAATTTATAGAATTTCTACCCACCTTTTTTAGCCTACTTGTTCCAACAACAGCCGGTTATGAGTGACGTTAGACAATTACTTTCTATAAAAAGGCCCATCCTGCGCGGGATGGGCCTCTATACAATGCCGTGAAGAATCCTTTGCGCTTATTCCATTACATCTATATATAAAATCCGGGAACCTCGGTTATACTGCTACTTTGTAATATGGTCTGCCATAGGTATCCCTGTGTACCTTTTCGTATAACAACTCTTCTTTCTCATGCGGGGGGAGCTGCTCATCGGGATAGCCGATGGCGATGATCGACTCCACTTGCATCGCTGCCGGGATATTGAGAGTCTCAGCTATATACTCCTGAGCGCTCTTCTTTCCATCGTGCATCCGCTCGCGTATCTGTATCCAGCAACTCCCCAGCCCCAGAGATTCGGCCGCCAGGTGAATAAAGGTGGAGGCGATGGAGGCGTCTTCCACCCATACGTCGCTTTTTTGGGGGTCCGCGCACACAACGATGCCCAGGGGGGCATGCTTGAGAAAAGTCGACCCGTGCTGCTTTGTTTGGGAAAGCCTTTCCAAAAGACCCCGGTCAGTCACCACGATGAATTCCCAGGGGTTCAATCCCTTGGACGACGGGGCGCGCAGGGCCGCTTCAAGCAACAGGTCGCTTTTTTGGGGCTCGACCGGCTTGTCCAAGAATTTCCTGATGCTCCTTCTTTTTTGGATAAGTGACATAAACATGGCGGATCCTCCTTATTCCATTGAACCGAGCTACAGGTGAAGACTTTCATTCGATCGTTTTCACACAATCCAGCCCTTGACGGGATAGCTTACTTTACCAGTTCCCTACCGATCCAGATAACCTGGCCGATGATCTCGATATCTCCGGTTTTAAGGTCGATTTCATATGAGTCATAGAGTTTGTTGTCGCTCATAACCTTAATGCGAGTAGCCCCTGTCGGTTGGAGTCGTTTGACCATGACGGCGTTTTTGGTGCGGAGGGCGTATATTGTGCCGGCAACCACCTGTTTTTTTGAACGATCGATGAGGACACAGTCGCCATCGGTGATCGTTGGATCCATGCTGTCCCCCTTTACTGCAAAGAGGACGAAATTTTCGAGTTTACCCTTCGATTGTAACCAGCTTCGCCGAAAGGCATACGTTGTTGCCCTTTCATCGACACCTCCGCTTTCTGACCTCATCTCATCCACTGGGACGGCGTTGGGGACGAAGGTATACTGCTCAAGCGCCCCATACAACGCCGGGCCCTCTTTGACCATCGGTTTCGAGGGCTCGATAACCATAGGCCCTTCACCCGTTACAAGCCAATGCAGGCTGTATTTCGTCAATTGCGAAATTTTTACCAGCAATTCCAGGGACGGTTTTGTCTTACCCGATTCTACCTCTGATAGATAACTAGTTGAAAATCCTAGTATTTTTGCAAATTCCCTTTGGTTGTCTCTGCCACGAGCTTTTTTAATACGGCCGCCTATTTCGCTTTTTACGATTTTTTTGCTTGACAATTTCGTATTCATCGGATTACAATGGTAATTATTGAAATTTAATTAGCAAAAGGGGAATTATGACCCCCTTAGAGATCAAGATAGAACTCCTTAAGGCGGGTATCTCTATACGCCAGCTCGCAAGACAAGAGGGGGTCAGCCACACGGCTATGTCCTATACTATCCATGGCGTCAATAAAGGTCGTAAGCTTCGAGAAGCCGTGGCACAGGCCATCGGAAAGAACGTTGAAGAGATATGGCCGCCCCGGTCGAAAGCCATTTAAAATCATTGTAGAAGGCAAAAGTTACCATGTCAATGTTAAAAAAAACAAGGGGTTAGTAGGGGAGGAGGTCTTTTTGTATTGTCGACAATACTTGCGTGGCGCATTATCTAGGGGTTTGCTGTCAGTCGTTCAAAAATGCTACTATCTCGTCACGATCTCTCAGTGAGAAGTTGAATCCCTTCAACGAGATGGCGGGAGAGACAAACCCCTCATTGGGCCCAGATGATCAATTGTGGCAAGGAAATGACAAAAAACGGCGCTTCGGTATAGAATGCGACGGATATTTTGCCCGCATATTATAACTATTTGATTTTAAATGGTTTTTAGTTTCCAATAAATCGTCCAGTTTGGCATAAAAAATGCTGTAAACCATTAAGAATAATTTACATCTTCCGATAGCTGGTGGGCACTAAGGATTTTTTTAAACAAAACGTAATTGATGGGCCATGAAAAACGAAAAGGCAAAGACACAAAAAGAACGTAGCAAAGAAATAGCCTCTCTGCGCCAGCAGATAGCTGAGCTGAAGCAATCCGAACGTGAGCTGAGGAGGGCCGAGGAGGCCCTGCGCGAATCTGAAGAAGAGCTCGAAGCGATCTTTAACGATGCCAGACTTGGTATAGCTTTTTTTGATATAACCGGGAAGATTCTCAGAGTCAACAAACGAATACTAAAAGTTGGAGGGTATACCGAAAAAGAGGTTGTCGGGAAGCGACTTAAGCTTTTAAAGATGTTTCCCAAAAAAAGCTTGGCAAAGATGCTCGCTAATTTTACCAAACTGTTTTCCGGTAAAAAAGTACCTCCTTTTGATGTGGAAGTATATACCAAAGGAGGAGAGAAACTAACTACTGAGCTTCATGGTTCACTCGTGAGGAAAAAAGGAAGAGTTGCGGGCATGATAGGAATCATGCGCGATATCACCGAGCACAAGCAGGCCGAGGAGGCGCTGCAGGAGTCTGAAGAGAAGTATCGCACTATCCTTGAAACCATGCATGATGCTTATTTTGAGGCGGACCTTGCCGGTACGTTTACCTTCGTTAATGACGCGGCCTGCAGACATCTCGGCTATGCCAAAGAGGAATTGATCGGCATGAATAACCGAGTATACACAACTCCGGAGGCCGCCGAAAAGATCTACAAAATATTCAACACTCTATACAGAGAAGGGAAATCCACCAAGGTCGTTGACTATGAGGCCATACGGAAAGACGGCACCACGATCATGTTAGAGCTCTCGGTATCGCTTATGAGAGATAAAGAAGGTGAGCCCATCGGCTTCCGGGGCATCTCGCGCGACGTCACCGAGCGCAAGAAAGCGGAAGAGGCGCTACACAAAAGCGAGGAGAAGTACCGCACCATTCTCGAGGCCATAGAAGACGGATACTATGAGGTAGACCTGGCCGGGAACTTTACCTTCTTCAACGATTCGATGTGTAGGATCCAAGGATATACCCGAGATGAAATGATGGGCATGAATAACCGAGCGTATATGGATGAGAAGGCCGCAAAAAAAGTGTACAAAATTTTTAACGCCGTCTACCGGACGGGTCACGGCACAACCGTGACCGACTGGCAAATCATCCGCAAGGACGGATCTCAAGGTGAGGTTGAGGCGTCCGTCTCGCTCATGCGGGATGCCGGAGGAAATCCAACGGGATTTCGGGGCATCGTCCGCGACATCACCGAGCGCAGGAGGACTGAAGAACTGTTAAAAAAGGAACGGGAAACCTTCTATTCCACCTTACAAGAGGCCCCCAACGGAGTAGCCCTGATCGACAAGGACGGAAGTTATCTTTACCTTAATGCCGAGTTTACCAACATCACGGGGTATACCCTCAAAGATATCCCAACGGGCAGGGAGTGGTTCAACAAGGCCTATCCAGACCCACAATACCGCCGGGAGGCCATCAATGCCTGGAAGAAGGACTTCAAGAGCAGGGCGTTAGACAGGATATTTAGTATAACCTGCAAGGACGGGACGGTAAAAGAAATAGAGTTCAGGGGCACCATGCTCCAAGACGATCGGTCCATTGTGATATTAACCGACATCACCGAGCGCAAGCGGGCGGAGGAAGCATATCATGCCGTAGTTGAACATTCCCTGCAGGGCCTGCACATCCTCCAAAACCAACGCGAAGTATTCGCCAATTCCGCCTATGCCGAGATGTTGGGATACACAGTGGAAGAGCTGTTGGCCCTCTCTCCCAAACAGGTGAAAAAGCTGGTGCACCCGGACGATCAGGAGATCGCCTGGGGACGCATTCGAGATCGAATCGAGGGGAGACCTGCGCCCCCCCGCTACGAGTTCCGCATCATTCGAAAGGATGGATCGGTGCGCTGGGTGGAAAGTTTTCCCAGCCGCATCGAGTACCGGGGCAAGCCCGCACTCCAAGTGGCCATGATAGACATCACCGAACGCAAAGAGGCGGAGGCCACCCTGAGAAATTCCGAGGAACGATATCGAACCCTCGTGGAGAGCTCGACCGATGCCATCTTGATGCTGGACCGAGAGCGGAACGTCGTCACCTGCAATCAGGCCTTCCTCGCCCTCTTCGGCTACCGAAAGGGGGAAGTAGAGGGTAAATCGATCAGGATCATCCATCCCTCAATGGACAGCTTCCGTTCCTACGGAGAGGCCGCATATACGTTGGTAGAGAGGGTTGGTTCCTTGAGGGAAGAGTGGGATTTTATGCGCAAAGACGGCACGATCTTCTTAGCAGAAATAGTCACCTCTCCCATACGGGCACCCGATGGAACGGCAACAGGATATATCTGCATCATCAGGGACATCACCGAACGTAAGCGAGCGGAGGAAGAGCTCGAGTACATGGCCACCCACGATGCACTCAGCGGGCTGCCCAACCGCACGCTGTTTACCGATCGGCTCAGCATGGCATTGATCCAGGCTCGGCGCTCTCAAAAGACGCTCGCCGTAATGATGCTCGACCTGGACTATTTCAAAGACGTGAACGACTCACTGGGACACAGTGTAGGAGATCATCTGTTGCGCGCCGTCGGCAATCGGCTGCGGGAACTCCTGCGCCAAGGCGATACCGTCGCCCGCATCGGAGGTGATGAATTCCTGTTGTTATTGCCAGAGATAGCCCGTGTTGAAGATGCGATCACCATCGCCCAAAAGATCCTGGAGGGGTTTCGGAGCCCTTTTGTTCTCAACGATCACGAAATCTACATTACGGCCAGTATCGGTATCGCCATCTATCCCGACGACGACGATGCCGATATCCTGATAAAGAACGCCGATGCCGCCATGTATTGCGCCAAGGATAAGGGCCGGGATACCTTCGAACGCTACCTCCCGGAAAAAAGTTAATACCTTATATGCTTCCGTCAGGGGCGGGCTAAACTCCCTTTTGTCGTAAAAAACCCCTCTTCTCTCCTCCATTTTCCCTCGTTACCCTAATCCTGCAAACCATATCGTTTGAAAGTGACAAAAAATGTCTCTTTTGTGGATAATAAGCGCCTTTTGGCCCTTACCTTTTTATTTAATCTATATAACTATTTGATATATAAAGAATTTTCACGCCTTTGTTTTGGCACAGAATATGCTCAAGATAAAGAGGATCACGATATATTTTTTGTCATTTTTATGAGCAGAAATATCAAGTCCTTTCAGGAGGTTAGGAGATAGGGATGAAAGACGTTGCCAGCAAGATACACAGAGAGAGACGAGGCGTCCTCAAGGCGATCTCCGCGTCACAGGTCACGGAAACTGTATTGACGCGGGAAAACCAAACCGTCTTTAAGAACAACGGCAAGCCCATGGTGATCGTCGACGACGATACAACCATCTCCCTGGCAAATGTGGAATTTGAAAGGCTCAGCGGCTATACAAAAAAGGAGATCGAGGGTACCAAGAAATTGACGGAGTTTGTAGCGCGGCAAGATCGAAGGCGGATGAAGGAGTACCACCTGCTACGAAAATCAGACCCCATGTTGGCGCCGCGGTGTTGTGAGTTCCGGTTCGTCGATCGACAGGGGAAGATCAAGAACACCGTGCTGACCATGGGTCAGATCCCGGGGTCAAACAAGAGCATGGCCTCCCTGCAGGATGTCACCGATCGCAGGGGTGCGGAGATAACGCAGCGCGCGGACGAGGAGAGATATCAAACCTTCTTCGAGAACTCCAGGGACGCCGTCTATATTACCACCAGCGACGGCGTCTACGTCGATGCCAATCGCGCTGCCTTGGATCTGTTTGGCTATACCAGAGAAGAGATGAAAAAGGTGAAGGCGCGACTACTCTATGCCGATCCTGCCGACGCACGGCGACTTCAGAAGGAGATAGAGGAACGAGGATTCGCTCAGGACTTTGAGGTGCGGTTACGTAAAAAGGACGGAACGGAGATGGATTGTCTCTTCACCGTAACCGCGCTGCGAGGGGATGACGGAAGCATCCTGGAATACCAGGGTATTGCCCGCGACGTTACCGAGCGCAAGAAAGAAGAAGAGATCCTTCGTGAGAGCGAGGAGAAATACCGGACCATTCTTGAAACCATGCATGATGCCTATTTTGAGGTGGACCTTGCCGGTACGTTTACTTTCGTTAATGACGCCGCCTGTAGACATCTCGGATATACCAAAGAGGAATTGATCGGCATGAATAACCGACTATATACGAGCCCGGAAACCGCCAAAAAGATCTATGAAACATTCAACGGCATGTACAAAAAAGGGGAATCTACCAAGGTATTTGACTATGAGGCCATACGGAAAGACGGCACTACAATCATGTTAGAACTATCGGCATCTTTGGTACGGGATGCAAAAGGCAAACCGACCGGGTTCCGCGGTGTCTCGCGCGAGGTCACCGAGCGCAGGCAAATGGAGGAGGTCCTGCGCCAGAGCGAGGAGAGGTATCGCACTATCCTTGAGAATATTGAAGATGGTTATTATGAAACCGACCTGGCCGGGAACTATAATTTTGTCAACGAAATCGTGTGTAAGCATCATAATCGTTCCCGTGAGGAATTGTTGAGCATGAATTTCCGGGACCATGCGTCTCCCGAAAACGCGAAAAGAGTAAAGGCGATTTTCTCCGAGATCTACAGGACGGGTGTTCCCGCCAAAGTAGTTGACAACGAAGTGATTAGAAAAGACGGCACGAAGAAATTAGTCGAGCTTTCCGCCTCTCTGTTACGCAACGCTTCAGGAGAACCCATCGGATTCCGTGGAATTTCGCGCGATCGGACCGAACAAAAACAGGCTGAGGAGGTCCTGCGCCAGAGCGAGGAAAAATACCGAAGCATCCTGGAGAACATCACGGAGGGATACTTTGAAAATGACCTCCAGGGAAACCTTACTTTTTTCAACGAGTCATTGCCTGAAGTCTATGGATACGCCAAAGATGAATTGCTGCATATGAATTATCGGCAGTACATGGATGAAGAGAATGCTGCAAGGGTGTATCAGGCATATAAAAAAATACACGCCACAGGAAAGCCTAATCGAGAAGTTCAATTTGAGATTATAAGGAAAGACGGGACCAGAAGATATTTAGAGAATTCCGTCAGCCTTATACTGGACGCAGGCGGTAAACCTGCAGGGTTCCGGGGTATTTCGCGCGATATTACCGAGCGCAGGCAGATGGAGGAGGTCCTGCGGGAGAGCGAGGAGAGATATCGGAGTATCCTCGAAAGCATCGGAGACGCCTATACCGAAGTAGACCTCGCGGGGAAAACGACCTTTCTCAATAAAGAAGCTTTTAAATTTTTGGGGTATCCCGAGGAAGAATTTGTCGGTATGACTTACAAGGACTTTACCACCCCTGAGAGTGCGAAAAAGCATTTTGAGATATACAATAGGGTCTATAGAACCGGTGAACCTGCACGATTAGTGGAATTTGAACTCATAGCAAAAGACGGAACATCAAAAATCGTTGAGTCCACGGTCGAACTGAGGCGCGACACATCAGGGAAGCCGATCGGATTCAGGTCCCTCACGCGCGATATAACACAAAGAAGGCAGATGGAGGAGGCCCTGCGTCAGAGCGAGGAGCGATACCGAACCATCCTTGAAACCATGCAGGAGGCCTATTATGAGATTGACCTAACCGGTCATTATACCTTTGTTAATAATGCGCTTTGTAGACATCTCGGCTATGCCAAAGAGGAATTGATCGGGATAAAAACCCGACAGTATCAAGATGAAACAGACGCTAAAAAATCGTATAAGGCCTTCAACGCAATCTACGAGACAGGGAAGCCGCTTCAAGCATTTGAGGCGGAATATATCAGAAAAGATGGGACTAAAGGCACATACGAGCTTTCGGCATCTCTGATACGGGATTCAGAAGGCAAACCGATCGGGTTCCGCGGGGTTTCGCGCGACGTCAGCGAGCGCAAACAAATGGAGGAGGCCCTGCGTCAGAGCGAGGAGAGGTACCGGACCATGATTGAAACCATGCAGGACGGATATTGGGAAACCGATCTGCCGGGTAATTTTACCTACGTTAATGACTCGGAGTGTAAAATAGCCGGAACCCCCAGGGAGCAATTGCTCGGCAAAAACAATCAGCAGTATACAGATGCAGCAACCGCTAAAAGATTGTATGAGATCTTCAAAGGAATATATACGACGGGGGAACCGGTTAAGAGCTGTGAGTTCGAATTTATCAAAATAGACGGCACGAGGGCATTTGCCGAATTTTCGGCATCCCTGAGGCGGGACGAAGAAGGCAAACCCATCGGCTTCCAGGGCGTCACGCGCGACGTCAGCGAGCGAAAACAAATGGAGGAGGCCCTGAAACTGAGGCTGAAACAGCTGGGAGCTCTCAGCCGTGCTTCGCAGGTCGTGGCCGCCACGCTCGCAATCGACGATGTCTTACAGGAGGTTGTATCCCTGGCCAATGAGGCGGTCTCCTCCGATTATACCGGTGTGGTGTTAATCGATGAATCTGGCAATCTGGTCCGCAGCGCCGACGACGTACCGGGCATACCATCCATAGAACACCGGATCAGGGAAAAAGGGTTTACCCATTGGATTAATCACTCCCATAAGGCGTTGATCATCGATGAGATCGGTGAGGATGGCGCCATCATATCTCCCGCCAACCTGGATGAAGGGGTGCCGCGCTTTGCCGATATAAACCTGGTGAAGGCCGGCGTCAAGTCGCTCGCCGGTTTGCCCCTGCTAGCCAAAGGTCGCTTGCTGGGCGTGCTCTACCTGCACGGGGTGCGCCCTAACGTCTTTAAAGGCCAGTTGGGTTTGCTGCTCACCTTCGCCAACCAGGCGGCCATCGCCATTGAGAACGCACGGCTGTTTGAAGAAGCTCAGCATGAACTGGCCGAGCGAAAGCGGGCGGAGGAGCACTTGCAGCGATATGCCGCCGAGTTGGAGCGCAGCAACGAGGAGGTCAAGAACTTCGCCTATATCGTCTCCCACGACCTGCGGGTCCCCCTGGTCAACCTCAAGGGGTATACCTCAGAGCTCCAGTCCGCCCTGGGGGTGATCGGCACCCAATTTGACGCAGCCCTGCCGCACCTGAATGATGAAGCACGATCGGACGTGGCCATGGCCCTGCACGAGGATGTGCCCGAGGCCCTGGAATTCATCACCAACTCGGTCTCCCGCATGGACGGCTTTATCAACGCCGTGTTGATCTTGTCCCGCCTGGGGCGGCGAGAGCTCAAGCCCGAGGCTCTCGATATGGAGGCCCTGGTCCAGATCAACCTGGAGAACCTCTCACACCAGATCCAGGAGCGCGGCATAACGGTGACGGTTGGCTCTCTGCCTGAGGTAGTGGCCGACCGCACCTCCATGGAGCAGATCGTGGGCAATATCCTCGGCAACGCCGTCAAATACCTCGACCCCGACCGACCTGGGGAGATCGAGATAAACGCCGAGCGCAACCATCAGGAGACGATCTTTCGCATCCGAGACACCGGCCGGGGGATCGCCAAAGATGATATGCACAAGGTCTTTGCCCCCTTCCGCCGGGCCGGCAAGCAGGATACCCCGGGCGAGGGGATGGGCTTGGCCTACGTCCAGACCCTGGTGCGCCGCCACGGAGGGCGCATCTGGTGTGAGTCAGAACCGGGGAAGGGTACGACCTTTATCTTTGCCATTGCAAATCCCTCTGGGAAAGGAGCGCAGGATGACTGATATCCCCAAAGTTACCATCCTCTTAGTGGAAGACGATCTCGGCCATGCCCGCCTGATTGAAAAGAACCTGCGGCGGGCGAACATAACAAACGATATTGTAAAGGCCACCGACGGCCAGCAGGCGGTCGATTACCTCTTCGGGAACGGCCGAGCTCAGTCGCTGTTGGTGCTGCTCGACCTCAACCTGCCGGTGCTCGACGGCTACCAGGTGCTCAAGCGCATGAAGGCGGATGAACGCACCAAACATATCCCGGTTATCATGCTGACCACCACCGACGATTCCCGAGAGGTGAGCAGGTGCTATGAGCTCGGCTGCAACGTGTACATCACCAAGCCGGTGGACTATGAGCAATTCTCCGACGCCATTCGTAAGCTCGGCCTATTCATGGCGGTATTTATGGTACCTGATGGAGGATAGATAACGCACTATGGTTCAATCTGGGTCTATACGCATTCTCTACATAGAGGACGATCCCGGTCTGGCCCGGCTGGTGCAGAAGAGGCTGGGGCGGGCGGGGTATAGCGTCGATATCGCCTCCGACGGTGAGCAGGGGATTGCCCGGTACCATGCCGACTCCTATGACGTGGTGTTCGTCGATCAGACGTTGCCGGTCTACGATGGGTTGGAGGTGATCCGTATCTTGGGTTCCAACGGTTCCTTGCCGCCGACGGTTATGATTACGGGTACGGGTGATGAGCGGGTGGCGGTGGAGGCCATGAAGTTGGGGGCGGGGGATTACATCGTCAAGGATGCGGAGGCGGGATATCTGGAGTTGTTGCCGTCGACGGTCGAGAGGGTGCTTGATCAACGTCGCGCCGTTATAGAGAAACAGCGGGCGGAGGAAGCGCTGCGGAAATCAGGAGATAAATTGGAGAAACTCCATGGCGTAGCACGACGTCTATCAGCCTGTACCAGCGAAGAGGAAGTATATTATCTGGCCGTCGATGCGGCCAAGCGAATCCTCACCTTTTCCTTCTGTAGCCTGGGGATGGTAGAAGGCAAACAGATTGTCACGAAGATCGCCGATCCCCAACCCTTTTTTGATGAACCCCACGCGAAATCCGTTGATGACGGCCTCATGGGCAAGACCCATAGAAACGGAAAGATGTATGTCCTTGGGGAGATGAGGAAGGCGCCAAAGGTCCACGCATCGCGGTCGGAATATCTTTCTCTTATCAGTGCCCCCATCGGCGATCTCGGTGTCTTTCAGGTGGCATCTATCGAGCCCGATGCCTTCAGCGAGGATGATACCCGCCTGCTCGAGCTGCTGCTCGGCCACACCGCCGCGGCGATCAAAAGAATCCGCCTGCAGCATGAGCTCAAGGAACAGGCCATCCATGATTCCCTGACCGGCCTCTTCAACCGTTATTACCTCAACCAAGTCCTCGACCGGGAGGTCAAGCGCTCAAAGCGCTACAACCACTGCATGGCCTTCTTGATGGTCGACGTCAATAGATTTAAAGAGATCAACGACCGATACGGCCACCAGGTGGGGGATGATATCCTTAAGGAGGTCGCATCGTCGCTGCGCGAGGCAGTGAGGGAGACGGATATCGTGGTTCGCTACGGCGGGGATGAGTTTTTGGTCGTCCTGCTTGAGACAGACGGAGAGTCGGATGTCGTTAAACAGCGTATCGCCGAAAACATTGCCCGCTGCAATAAAAAGGATGGGCAGCTGGCATTTCCAGTCACCCTCTCCATCGGCAGCGCCTACTGGAACCCAAAAGACCATAAGTCCGTGGATGAAATCCTGAACGAAGCGGACAGACGGATGTATGAGGATAAAAAGATGCACAACGGCCATGCCGAAGGAGGCAGTCATGCCTGATATCCAAGATGTCACTATCCTCTTGGTAGAAGACGACCCGGGCCACACGCGCCTGATCGAGAAGAACCTGCGCCGGGCCAACATCAAAAACGAGATCGCCTTTGCCACCAATGGGCAGGAGGCCCTCGACTATTTGTTCTGTGAGGGGGAATACGCCAGCAACAACCATGCATCGCACCTGCTGGTGCTGCTCGACCTCAACATGCCGGTGCTCGACGGCTACCAGGTACTCGAGCGCATGAAAGCGGATGAACGCACCAAACGCATCCCCGTGGTCATCCTCACCACCACCGATGATCCCCGAGAGGTGAGCAGGTGCTATGAGCTCGGCTGCAACGTGTACATCGCCAAACCGGTGGACTATGAGCAGTTCTGCGAGGCCATCCGCAAGCTCGGGCTCTTCCTGTTGGTGGCGACGATACCCGATGGGGCAGGAGGGTAAGGAGTAGAATATGGCGCAATCGAAACCCATGGCCCAAGGCGCCGGCATCACCGAGCGCAAGCAGACGGAGAAAGCTTTATCAAGAAAAAAGAATTTTTCCGACGCTGTAATGAACAGTTTGCCGGGCCTCTTGTTTGTCTTTGACGACAAGGGAAATACTATGCAATGGAATAGGAACGTAGAGAAGGTCACCGGATATTCTGCAAAAGAGATATCAAAAATGAATGTTCTTGATTTCGTTGCAAAAGAGGATCAAAAGACTGCTGCCGAGGCAATGCAGGAGGTCCTCACCAAAGGCCAGGCTTCATTAGAAATAAACGTACTGTCGAAACCCGGGAAGAAAACTCCCTTTCACATCAAAGGGCTACGCACAAAAATTGAAAATGCCATCTGCGTTGTTTGTACCGGGATTGACGTCACCGAGCGCAAGCAGACGGAGAAAGCCCTGCAGGACTCTGAAGGTAGATTTATGAAACTAGCAGAGCAATCACCAAACATGATTTTCATCAATCAGAAGGGTAGAGTAGTGTATGCCAACAGCATATGCCAAACATTTACAGGTTACACAAAGGAAGAGCTTCATTCCCCTGATTTCAACTTCTTCTCCTTGATCGCGCCAGAATCCAGCGAATTAGTAAAGGCAAACTTCAACAGGCATATGAAGGGTGAAAGTGTCACGCCATATGAGTTTACGCTTCTAAAAAAAGGCGGCAAAAAAGGCGAGGTAATACTGGCAACAGCACTAATGGAATATGAGGGAAGCGTCGCTATCCTTGGAGTACTAACTGACATCACCGAGCGCAAGCGGGCAGAGGAAGCGTTAGGAGAATCAGAAGAAAGATATAGAACTCTGTTCGAATCGGCGGCTCAGGGGATACTTATAGTCGATACCGAAACCATGAAATTCAAATACGCCAATCCAGCCGTTTGCACAATGTTGGGCTATAGTCAAGAAGAATTGATAAAAATGGGTGTGGGTGATATTCATCCTAAAACCTCATTAGAGGATGTACTTGCCGAATTTGCTGCCCAAGCAAGAGGAGAAAAGATATTGTCGACTCTTCCCTGTTTGAAAAAGGATGGCACCATAGTCTATGCAAATATCAACGCTGCCAAAGCCATCATCGATGGAAGAAAGTGTAACATTGGTTTCTTTACCGACGTCACCGAGCGCAAGCTGGCTGAGGAAAAGCTGCTCCAAAGCGAGAAGAGATACCGAACCATCATTGAAAGCATCGAGGACGGCTATTTTGAGGTGGACCTTGCCGGTACGTTTACCTTCGTTAATGACGCGCAGTGCAGAATGACCGGATCTCCCAGAGAGCGATTAATCGGCAGGAACAACAGGGCCTATACAACTGAAGAAGAAGCTAAAAAAATATATCAGCTCTTCAGTGGAATCTACAAAACAGGGAAACCAGTTACGGGATTTGCTTTCGAATATAAGAGAAAAGACGGGACTATGGCGTTTAACGAAATGTCGGCATCTCTTATAAGGGATTCAGAAGGCAAGCCCATCGGATTCCGGGGCATCTCGCGCGACGTCACCGAACGCAAGCGGGTGGAGCATCAGCTCAGCAAACGGATGAATGAACTGCGGGCATTTTACAGTTTGGCCGAGATAACCGAAAGGGAAGGCATCTCCCTGGACAAACTGTATCAGGAATTTGCGAACATCCTGCCGCAAAGCTGGCAATACCCGGAGATCGCCTGCGCCAGGATAATGATCGGTGACAGCGAGTTTTGTACGGAAAACTTCGCGGAGTCCCCATGGAAGCAATCCGCGCCAGTCAAGGTGCATGCATCAGTAGTGGGGAGGATCGAAGTTGGTTACCTTGAGGAGAGGCCGGAAGAGGACGAGGGGCCATTCCTGAAGGAAGAGAGGCTGCTCATAGGTGCTATCGCCGAGCGGATAGGACACGTCACCGAGCGCAAGCGGGCGGCGGAGCAGTTGCAGCGCTATGCTGCTGATCTGGAGCGCAACAACGAGGAGGTGAAGAATTTCGCCTATATCGTCTCCCACGATTTGCGGGTCCCCCTGGTCAACCTGAAGGGGTATACTAGCGAGCTTCGCACTGCCCTGGAGGTGATCGGTTCCAATCTTGACGCAGCCCTGCCGCACCTGATTGATGAGAAACGATCGGCAGTGGCCACGGCCCTGCACGAGGATGTGCCCGAGGCCCTGGAATTTATCACCAGCTCGGTGGTCCGCATGGACAGTTTTATCAACGCCGTGTTGGTATTATCCCGCCTGGGCCGGCAAGATCTCAAGCCCGAGTCCCTCGATATGAACGCCCTGGTTCAGGCCACCGTGGAGACCATGTCGCACCAGCTCCAGGAGCGGAGGATAGAAGTGATCGTCGGCTCCCTGCCGCAAGTCGTCGCCGACCGCACCGCCATGGAACAGATCACGGGCAATATTCTCGGCAATGCCGTCAAATACCTCGATTCTTCGCGCTCCGGTCGGATCGAGGTGACGGCTCAGGCCAATGGGGCGGAGACGACCTTCCGCATTCGCGACAACGGCCGCGGGATCGCCGCAGAGGATATGGACAAGGTCTTTGCCCCCTTCCGTCGAGCCGGCAAGCAGGATACCCCGGGTGAGGGGATGGGCCTGGCCTACGTCCAGACCCTGGTGCGCCGCCATGGGGGGCGCATCTCGTGTGAGTCAGAACCGGGGAAGGGCACGACCTTTACCTTTACTATCTCAACCCGTTCTGAAAAAGGAGCGCCTGATGCCTGATATCCAAGATGTCACTATCCTCTTGGTAGAAGACGACCCAGGCCACACCCGCCTGATCGAGAAGAACCTGCGCCGGGAGAACATAAAAAACGAGATCGCCTTCGCCACCAATGGGCAGGAGGCCCTCGACTACCTGTTCTGTGAGGGGGAATACGCCAACAACAACCACGCATCGCACCTCCTGGTGTTTCTCGATCTCAACATGCCGGTGCTCGACGGCTACCAGGTACTCGAGCGCATGAAAGCGGATGAACGCACCAAACGCATCCCCGTGGTCATCCTCACCACCACCGATGATCCCCGAGAGGTGAGCAGGTGCTATGAGCTCGGCTGCAACGTGTACATCGCCAAACCGGTGGACTACGAGCAGTTCTCCGAGGCCATCCGCAAGCTCGGGCTATTCCTGTTGGTGGTGATGATACCCGATGGGGCAGGAGGATAGGAAGGAGTATATGGTTCAATCTGAGCCCATACGCATCCTCTACATCGAGGACGATCCCGGCCTGGCCCGGCTGGTGCAAAAGAGGCTGGGGAAGGCGGGGTATACCGTCGATATCGCCTCCGATGGTGAGGCGGGGATTGCCAAGTATCATGCCGATTCCTATGACGTGGTGTTCGTCGATCAATCCTTGCCGGTCTACGATGGGCTGGAGGTGATCCGTATCTTGGGTTCCAATGGTTCCCTGCCCCCGACGGTTATGATCACGGGTACCGGGGATGAGCGGGTGGCGGTGGAGGCCATGAAGCTGGGGGCGGGTGATTACATCGTCAAAGATACGGAGGCGGGGTATCTGGAGTTATTGCCGTCGGTGGTCGAGAAGGTACTTGATCAACGACGAGCCGTTATAGAGAAACAACGGGCAGAACAGACACTGCGGAAGAACGAGCAGAAATACCGTACCATCCTCGAGAACATCACAGAGGGGTACTTTGAAAATGACCTGCACGGTAATTTTACCTTCTTCAACGATTCATTACTCGATGTCTATAGATATACCAAAGATGAATTGCTGCATATGAATTACCGGCAGTTCATGGATCAAGAGAATGCTACGAAGGTGTATCAGGCATATAACAAAATATACTCCACAGGAGAAGCTGATAGAGCAATTCAATTTGAGATCATAAGGAAAGACGAGACCAGGAGATGGTTGGAGAACTCCGTAAGCCTCATGAGGGATAAAGACGGCAAGCCGACAGGGTTTCGGGGTATCTCCCGCGACGTCACCGAGCGTAAGAAAATGGAGGATTCGCTGCGTGAGAGCGAGGAGCGCTTCAGACAATTCTTTGAAAACGAACCTGAATACTGCTATATGACTTCACCGGAGGGCATCATACTCGATATCAATAACGCCGCCCTCAAGATGCTGGGCTATAACAAAGAGGAGCTGGTCGGCAAGCCCCTGCAAACGGTTTACGCTCCTGAATCGCTGCCGAAATTAGAGCAGCTCATCACCCAGTGGAGAAAGACGGGGAGCATCAAAGACCAAGAAATGTGTATCGTCGCCAAGGATGGAACGAGGCGCACCGTCCTGCTCAGCGTCGGCGCGGTAAGAGATGAGGATGAAAAGATATTGTATGGTGTATCCGTACAGAGAGATATCACCGAGCACGAGTGGACCAAGGAGGCCCTCCAGAGGACGGAGGAGCACCTGCGCCTCATCTTGGAGGGGGCCAGCGACGGTTTCCTCTATATGGATAAAGACGAGACCATCCTCATGACCAACGAGCGGATGAAGGAGATCCTCGCTGACCCCCATCCGGAAGGGAAACCCCTCCGCGCATTCTGTGACGAGGAGAATCAAAAGATCTTGGCGCAAAACCTCAAGGCGAGATGGGAGGGAAAGGGGACCGTCTATGAGATCGTGCTGACGGACGCCAAAGGCCGAAGGCATAGTCTGCTGGTCAGCGGCACGCCCTACCGAGACAAACAAGGGAATATCCAGGGGGCTTTCGGCATCTATCACGATGTCACCCATGAGAGAGAAACGGCGCGGATCATATCGGAACACAAAGAGGCCCTCAGGAACAGCTTTTTCGGGACCGCGGAGGCCCTCTCTAAGGTCATTGAGGATCGGGATCCCTACACCAGCGGTCATTCAGCCGGCGTGGCCGGACTCGTCGAGGCCATCGCCCGACAGATGGGGTCTCCCGAAGACCAAATCACCGGGATTTATATCGCCGGTCTCCTCCACGACATCGGCAAGATGGCCGTGCCGGTGGAGATATTGGTCAAGCCCGGCAGGCTGACCGAAATGGAGATGTCACTCATTAAGATACATCCCCAGGCGGGGTATGATATACTCAAGGGGATTGAATTCCCCTGGCCGGTGGCGCAGGCCACGCTCCAACACCATGAGCGTATGGATGGCTCAGGGTATCCCCACGGGCTGAGGGGCGACGAGATCATCCAAGAGGCCCGCATCCTGGCGGTGGCCGATGTGGTGAATGCCATGACCCACCATCGTCCCTACCGCCCTGCCTTCAGTCTCCGGGATGCCATGGAGGAAATCAAGGAGGGACGGGGAAGAATCTATGACCCTCAGGTGGTGGATGTGTGTTTGGAGGTGCTGGAGGGGGAACAATCCTTTATCACCTCAGAGTATTCGACAAGCTCCACCTCTCCCCAACTCCGCAGGGACTCCAAGAAATCCTCGACCCTGCCCACCACCACGAGGATGAGGTCTGTAGGGAGGAGATAGGCGGCGGCCAAGCTATTGACCTCATCCAGGGTGACCCTCTCTACCGCCGCTGGATAAGACGCAAGATAATCGAAAGGGATGTCGTAGAGTACCAACTGCAAAAGCTCCCCGGCCATCTGGCCCGGGGTTTCCAATTTTAAAGGAAAGCTCCCGCGCAAAAAATTCCGTGCCTCCTCAAGTTCCCGGGCCCGGGCACCCTCCGTGATAAACTCCTCCATGACCTTCATGGTCTCCTCTATGAGCGGGACGGTGGTGGCCGTCGGGGTAAAGGTGGAGATGACGTAGGGTCCGGGGATGCGCCCCGCCTCAAAGGAACTGCCTATACCGTAGGTATACCCCCGCTCGGCCCTGATGCGCTGCATGAGCCGGGAGGAGAACCCCCCGCCCCCGAAGATATAGTTCATCACCTTAAAGGGTATGTAACGCTCATCGTTTCTCTTGACCCCCAGCAGACCCACCCGAATCTGGCTCTGGGTAAGGTCCGGCCTGTTCACCGCGATGACCCTCCTGCCGGTGGGCCGTGTCGGTGAAGGCGGTTGATAGTCGACCTTCTCAGGGGCCTTCCACCTCTCGAGGAGTCTTTCAGCCTTCTGCCCGATCTCTTCAGGAGTGAGGTCGCCGATCACCAGCAACACGGCCTCCTCAGGGGAATAGAAACGGTGGTAAAAGGCACGCGGGTCATCTGCCCCCACTCCTCCCAGCGACGGTATCGTGCCGTAGGCGGGGTGGGCGTAGGGTGTATTCTCAAGGAGGCGCTGGCAGATGATCTCGTCGGCGATGACCTCCGCCTGATCCCGCTGTTGGATCAAACGGGAGATCCTCCGTTGCCGGCATTGTTGGAGCTCTTCCTGAGGAAAGGTCGGCCTCAGGAGCATGTCGCCCATCAAGTCCATCAAGGCGGGAAAGTCTTCCGATAATCCAAAGACCTCCAGAAAAGAGGCGTCCCAGCCGGAACTGGCCGAGTACCGCGCCCCCAAACGTTCCATCGCCAGGGCCAGATGCTGGCTGTCCCTTCCCTCGGTGCCGAGGGTCAGCATCTCAGCGGTGAAGTCCGCCAACCCCTCTTTCCCCTGGGGATCCCGCTCACTCCCCCTTTTTAGCATCATAGTGATGTGCACGAGGGGGAGTTTGTGATACTCCATCCCCATCACCGTGAGGCCGTTGCTGAGTTGTGATGTTTTGATGTCAGCTGCCTGCAAAGGAAACATCGTTCATTCCATCGGTTCGAGGCGTTCGTTCTCCTCCGGGGTAATGGGTTGCAAGGTGACCACGGTCCTGTTGTCCACGCTCAGATATCGCTGCGCCACGCGTTGTACATCGTCGGTGGTGATCTCCTCGCAGCGGTCCAGCATCGTATTGACCATACGGCAATCCCCTCCCTTGATCTCATAGAGCCCGCCTGCCAATCCCTTAAAGAAGACCGACTGCAAGCCCCTGAGGAAGGAGGTGATCAATCCCCGCTTGGCCTTGGCAAGCTCCTGGTCATCGAATTTTCCCTCCTGTATTTGCTCCACGACCGCCCATATCTCGTTCTCTAAATCACCGATGGGCACCCCGGGCGCCGCGATGGCATATACCTGGAGCAATCCCGGGTCCATGGGCCAAAAGGGCGGGGGATCTACCTCTACCTGGACCTCTACCGCCTTGCCGGTCTTGACGAAGCGCAGGTAAAAACGGGATGACTTACCGCCGGAGAGGATACGGTCCAGGGCGAGGAGGGGGAAGACGTCGGGGTCCCCGATCGCCGGGCAATGGAAGCCGGCGAAGAAGGCCTCCAATTGCGATACCTTCTTGAAGATGGAGCGTCTTTCCCCCCGTTGAGGCCGCTCCTGGGCGGGGGATGTCGCCAGCGGGGGTTGGGGTTTGAGGTGGCCATAATACCGCTCGACCCAGCTGAGGGCCTTGTCCCTCTTGAAGTCACCGACGATGACCACCACCGCCTTGTTGGGGGCATACCCTCGCCGGTAATAGTCGAGACAATCCTCCAGGGTCAACGCCCTGAGATCGGAATCCCAACCGACCACCGGCCATTGATAGGGGTGTTGGTCAAAGGCGATGGCAAAGAGTTGCTCTATGAGGAGGCCGAAGGGGGAATTAACGGTCCGCAGCTTTCGCTCACTCCTGACCACTTCCCGCTCGGTATCAAGGTTTTCTTGATTCAAGCGCAGGGTTTCGAGCCGTTCGGCCTCCAGCCTGACGGCGAGTTCCAATTTGTCACTGGGGAGGTTTTCGAAGTAGCTTGTGTTGTCGATGGTGGTAAAGGCATTGAGTGTCCCCCCATGGGCCTGAATGACGCGGGCGAACTCCTCGGGACCCAGCTCCTTGGATCCCCTGAACATCATGTGCTCAAAGAGATGGGAGATGCCGGTGATTCCGGGTCTTTCGTTTCTGGATCCTGTGGCAAAGTGGACCTGGTAGGTTACGATAGGATGGGATGGATCCTCTAAGGTCAATATCTTCAAGCCGTTCGCAAGCTGATCTCGTTGAAGGTCCAACGTAATCTTTTGCATATTGGCCCTTACCATATCATCATCACCATGGGGAGTCAACGGATTGAACGTGCACTGATCCCGCCAGAGGGAGGTGCTCAAACAAGACAACTGAAAACATGTCGATTATTATGTTCAGTGTGATGCAAGGCGGTGATGTATTATCGGTAGCGAAAAGAAGATTGCTTCTGCGACGCAAAAGATCTATAGCGGGGAAGAACCTGCTTGTGCCCGGAGACACGACATGCCCTTGACTTTTGTCCTCCATATAGTTAATGTGATCGCTCAAATTCCCTTGAGGCCTAGCGGGTTATCGTGAAGATCAGAAGAGAAAAACGGGGATGGAAACGGTGGTGGCGGGAGATCCGCTACTGGCTCGCCAGCGTTGCCTTGCGGGGCTTCGTACGAGCAATCCCCCTCCTCCCGTTTAAGTGGGCTCTCTTTAACATCATAGAGAAGACTGGGACAAAGCTCGGCTGGCGAGTGGCCACAAAGTACAGAGGGAAGATGCTGGACAACCTCACCTTTACCTTTCACGATTCCCTGTCAGTGGAGGAGAAGGAACGCATAGCCCAAGAGAGTTTCAGAACGATGATCAGGGGGTTCATGGAGACGCTGTTCTGCGCCTTCACGTTTCGCACGCGGTTCGACCCCCTCATAGGACTGGAGGGAAGGGAACATCTCAAGCAGGCCTTAGCCCAGGGCAAAGGGGCCATCGGCGTCACCGCCCACCTCAGCACCTTCACCCTGATAGGAGCAAAGTTAAACACCAGCGGGTTTCCCAATACGTGGATCCTGGGCGCCCAGGTCCATCCCCGGATCGCAGGGGTGTGGAAATGGATGACGGAAAAAGCAGGGTCACATGCCATCGTCATCGATTCCCCTATCAGCTTTCATAAAGCGATCATGCGCGCCCTGCGTCAAGGGGAAATTGTCATCTTCGTCTGCGATGAAAACCAAAAACAGGGAGGGGTGTTGGTGGAGTTTCTCGGTCGCACCATGGCCCTGCCCGTGGGGCCGGCCGTCTATCACTTGCAGACCGGGGCGCCCATCCTCCCTATATTTATCATCCACCAGGGAGACGGTGAACACAAGGTCATTATTAATCCCCCCTTACAGGTCACGCTCAGCGGCGATGAGGAGCGCGATGTATTCGCCATTACCGATCAGATTGCCCGGATCATAGAATCTTATATCAAAGAGTACCCCGGCCAGTGGTCGTGGATCAGCAAGCGGCACATCCGGACCAGGACGAGGCGTAAAACTTTCTTAGAGGACAGTGCAAACCCCCTGTCTTGATTTTTCCTCAGATCTCACGATACACTGTACCCAGATTCCACCTATAAAGTTGTAACGAATTAAATATTAGATTAATTCTTGACAAAGAACGTTTTTTTTGTTAAGGAGT
>Ga0307442_1000377_pt1 | contig 21566 bp, 24 predicted proteins | sample SalMarWE160430MG_FD_202143 | JGI IMG/M metagenome (GOLD analysis project Ga0307442, IMG submission 202143) | Salt marsh sediment microbial communities from the Plum Island Ecosystem LTER, Massachusetts, United States - WE1604-30 | ecosystem: Environmental > Aquatic > Marine > Intertidal zone >...
CAGTGCCGACGAGGTATTCGATAATTCCAACGGTACACTCGGCGAATTCATTCTGGAAAACTACCCGCAGGGCATCCAGATAGTCCTGGACACCGCAAGTAAAAACCAGACTGTTAGACTGGCGACAAACCTCCTTGCACGAAACGGTCAGCTCGTCATGAACGGATTCTACCCTCCGTCTGAGAGCATGCTCGACTGGCACTGGCTTCGGCGAAAGGAAATAACCCTCTACTGTCCGGATTCCAGGACACGGGAACGGCTCGAGGCGACACTCAGGCTTATCGAAACCGGCCACATGGAGGTACAAGAGCTCGTTACCCATACAACCCCCGCTTCATACGCTCCCGACATGTATCGGATGCTTCTCGATCCGTCTGCAGATTTTCTGGGTATTGTGTTCGATTGGCATCGGGAATAGTTTGCTTACCGGCAGTATCATCCGTGCAGATAGCTGTATAGACACACACTACATCTCTTATGCGGGAGTTTTTACAGTGTGATCTTCACTCCACCCTCACGGATAACCCGAACATGTGGACCGCTGATATCGACGATGGTCGATGCAGCCGGCCTGTGTAGAACACCATTTTTTTTCCTGCCCTGATCCCTGCATACTATACCGTCAACGAGTCCGCCGAACACCCTTGCAAGCTCTCTACAATCGAAAATATCGTCTTCACCGCTGATGTTCGCACTCGGTGCAACAATACTCCTGTTGTCAAGACATCTGAACAGAGCCTGCAAAAATGGATCGTCCGGATACCTGAGTGCAACGGTGCCTCCATCATGCCTTCTCACGATTATTGTAAGCGGACCCGGCCAGTAACGGAGGAGTTCCGGCGTGACGGCCTGGTCGGTGTAGTCCCGCAGCATATCCGGTCCGCTGATCAGCCGGATAAACTGCTTTTGGACAGGCCTTTTTTTTATTTCGAAGATTCTCTGCACCGCTGCACCGCACTGCTCGAGGGCTACGATACCGTAAATAGTGTCTGTGGGAATAACAAATACGCCGCAATCAACAAGGGAGCCGGCTACCAGCCGGGTAATTGAATCGATGTTTTTCTCAGTCAGCGTATATACACTGCTCATAGATTGGTTCCCACATTGAGAGAAATACTGTGTAACGGCGGCATTATCCGGCTGCAGGTCGGCTGAACAACTGCATTATCTGAACTGACACCTTCGAATACTTGATATCAGAATCCCGTATTGCACTTCGACGGGTGCCAAAGCAATTAGTCGTTCAACTCAGCTTCAACATTCGCTCGATGGCGAGCCTCGCTTCTGACGACTCGCGTTCACCAACGACAACCTGCCCGGAGTAATTTCCTTTTTCTATCGAAAGAAGTGTTTGAAGAAGGTTAAACCTGTTTATTTTGGACATGTTTCTGCATACCGATTTTTCGAGCGGCTCCACGATCTTATCCGGGTTGTTAGCCTGCAGCCGGTGCACCATATTGTACTCCGTCCCGATTACCCACCTGCTTCCCGGTTCCGACTCTTCGACCATTCGTTTAATCTTTGCCGTCGACCCGGAATAATCAGACGCCTCTACGACCTCCGGATCACACTCGGGATGTACGATAATGCGTATATCAGGGTCCATTTCTCTCCAGGAGGTCACATGCTTCAGCCTAAAAGCCCTGTGCACGACGCAGAAACCATCCCATATCACAACCCGTTTTCCACGCAGCTCATCATCGATACCTCCTGGGATATTTTCCGGGTAGCGCTCGGCAACACAGTAGCTTCCTTCCAGCCCGAGCTCCCGTGCAGTGTTTATACCCAGGTTCTTATCCGGCATGAAAAACACCCTTTTTCCCTGCTCCAGAATCCATGAAAAAATCTTTTTCGCATTGCTCGATGTACATACAAGACCCTCGTTTTTTCCACAGAAGGCCTTCACCGCCGCAGTCGAATTGGCGTACGTTACGGGAATATATTCACCCGGATGAAGACGCTGAAGAATATCCCAGATAACCTTGACTCTGTCTTCGGAGGCAAAATCTGCAAGAGGACAGCCCGCATCCCTGTCCGGAATAAAAACATACTTATCGGAAGATGCGAGGATCCGCGCGATTTCCGCCATGAAGTAGACCCCGCAAAATAAGATGAACCGGGCGTTCGTCCCGGCCGATACCCGGGAGAGCTCGAGAGAATCGCCTGTACAGTCGGCAAACTGCTCAACCTCGTCCCGCTGATAGTGATGAACCGGCATGAAGAGCTCTTTGCCGAATCTCTTTTTGATACCGGTGATCCGTTCGTCGATTTCTGCTTCTGTCGTCCCGGTAAATTCCGCCATTGTATTGACCCTCTGGAAAATTCTGTTTTAAAAGCTATTACTGTTGCCGCACCGTACAGCCATGTATCAACAGTACGTTAAGAATATAGTATGGAAACAAGCATCAAAGGTACTGAAAAATCGGCGTGAACAATCTGTGCCTGGTCGGCTTAAATACGAGGCGAGCTATCATCTATAAAGAGTCTAATGGACTTTTTATTTTATCTTTATTTTCCAGTAGTACGTGAGTATATACTTCTTTCAGTTCTTCCCGAATAATGCTTTATTTTATGATGTCTTGAATTTGTTTAATTGCAGATTCAAGAGCAATAAAAGACTTCTTGTTCTGTTCATGTACTAGAATGAAAAATAAATTTACTGCATCAAACGCTTGATTTATCTGCCAATCCTGATATTTAGGATTTTCACGTAAAAACTTTATAAAACTCGAAAGTTTTCCCCTTTTGGAATATCTTCAACATCGTTTTTTTTAAGGTAATCCAGAAACAGCTCCACCGATATAATGTAATAATTTTTATGATTCTGTTTTATTTTTTCACTTTTCCGTGTCAAAGCTTTATACGCCTCAAAATCTTCTCTAATACTCATTTAAATATATGTGTATCCCTTCATTATAGAACTCCATTTAACCGGAAATAAACCTTTTTTATTGCATATTTATCAATTTGGAAACTGTTATTTACAAATAAGACAATATTTTTTGTTTTACATAGCACACTTTTCCTATATATTGAAGAATATATAATAGAATGATGGAGCGGACGCTGCCGCGCCGCTCCATCGGGCTGCGGATTACCATCCGCTTTATGTCCGGCACTTCGCGCCGTCCATCAAGCGGATGAAGTGGACTTCAGTCGTTGCAATTACTTGCGGCTCCTTTCGCCACTTATCCGCAGCCCGTTAGCTATAAAAAATATTAAAATGGATAATCGACATGGTTCATCGAGATGAAATAATACGAAAATTGAAAAATCGGTATCCATACTTATATTCTCAGTTTGGAGTAAAAAGGATTGGCCTTTTTGGTTCTATGGCAAGTGAAAATGAAACTGAAGAGAGCGATATTGATTTAATAGTTGAATTTGAGAAACCAATCGGGTTAGAATTTATATCTCTGATTGGATATTTAGAGAGTATTCTTAAAAGAAAAGTGGATGTAATCACAAAAGATGGTTTAAAAAATATCCGCGTAAAAAAAGTATCAAGATCAATTGAAAGGTCTATAATTTATGTCTAAGCGGTCGGATGCTGATTTGCTGGAAGATATACTGATATCGATGAAAAGGGTCGAATCTTATGTTTCCGGATTGTCTTATGATGACTTTATTAAAGATCAAAAGACTCAAGATGCTGTGATAAGAAATATAGAAATGATAGGTGAGGCAGTTAAAAAATTATCGGTAGATATTAAAAATAAAAAGCAACAAATTCCATGGAGAATAATTGCAGGTATCAGGGACCGTTTAATACACGGATATTTTGGTATCAATATAGATATTGTATGGGAAGTGGCACCAATAAATATACCAGAGCTAATACCAGAGATAGAAAAAATTAAAAATAATATAGGCTAGCAAGTCGCTGCACCGGACTGGCTTTCTCGCACGATTACCAGGATTCTACTAATACTTACGAAACGTACCGATCTACTACACATCGTTTGGCCAGCCGGGGAGCTCAAACGTTAGGTGGAACTAGTAGACAAAGGAGATATCGATGAGAACAAAAGTGGGTCTGTGGATTGACCATAGGAAGGCTATTGTCGTGTCTGTTACGGACAAAGGGGAAGAGATAGAACTGATAATATCGAAGGTAGAAAAACAGCTCCGCCGTTCCGGCGATTCACCTCTTAAGGGGCCCTATGAATCACTGCAAGTACCGGAAAGTGATAGCCGCCAAAAAACTTATACGGGACATCTCAACATTTATTACGATGCGATAATCGCGTGTATTCGTGATGCAGAATTTATTCTGATATTTGGTCCTGGTGAGGCAAAGGGCGAACTGAAAAAACGTCTTGAAAGAAGCAACCTCGGTGGACGCATCGTAGGTATTGAAACAGTTGACAAGATGACGGGTCGGCAGATCGCTGCGAAGGTTCGACAGCACTTCAAAGAAAAAGGTGGTCAGTAAAAGGATTCAGATGGGACCACCTAACGAATCGGATGGAACAGACGCCTTCTCGCTCCCTTCGGTTGCTGCGAGGACGCTGCTCATCCGCGTCGATGAAGCAACAGAGATAACAACAAAAACCCTGGTGGTCTGAATGCGGGGCTGTCCATTAGGGTAAACTAATTCCCGCAAATAAGGAGGTGCATAATGGCACTAGTAAGACAGGATTGGGAACGAGAGATGGAGGATGTGCTCGACCGCTACACGAGAGCGGTGGGGCAACCTCGGGCTGGAAGCCAAGAGGTCATCGCAACAGGCGACTGGGCTCCTCGGGTAGACATCGCTGAGACCGACAAAGCATTCGAGATCAAGGCGGAGATTCCCGAGGTCAATAAGGAGGATGTCAAAGTTACTGTACACAATGGTGTCCTGACGGTTCAGGGAGAGAGAAAACTGGAAAAAGAAGAGAAAGGGAAAAAGTTCCATCGAGTCGAGCGATACTACGGGAGCTTTACCCGTAGCTTTACGTTGCCTGACAATGTCGATGAAACTAAAATTAGCGCTTCGTTCAAGGATGGCGTGCTGAATCTCCAGATTCAAAAGACTGAGGAGGCAAAACCGAAATCCATCGAGGTCAAAGTAGAGTAAAAAACGGAAGCTCCAACAAATCGCTGCACCTGTCTGGGTACAGCCGCGCGCGGCTTTACCCAGCAGGTAAGCTTTGCGTTATCTGTAAAAACATGAATTAAAGCTATATCAATTTGCTATGATTTCAGGTTATAATCAAATATGAATATTCAATGCAGAGGAGAATTATGGGTAAAGCAAAATATTTAATAGATGAAACCGGAAAAAAAACTGCGGTAGTTTTGCCAGTAAAAGAATACGAAGAACTTATCGAGGACATTCATGATCTTGCTATTATTGCTGAACGAAAAAATGAACCAGTCGTGGGTTTTAATGAATTAAAGGAACGTTTAAAGGTAGATGGACTCTTATAAAATATGTTGGAAGCGTTTTGCAGAAAAAGATCTGAGAAGTATTGATAAACAACATATACCCCGCCTTATTGAATCTGTTGAATCACTTTCTGAAGACCCCTTTCCGGTTCAACATCGTAAGCTATATGGGACAAATATTAGTTATAGAACCCGTGTTGGAGATTATCGAATTGTTTATCAAATAGACTCAAAAAGGAAATTGAGTACTGTCTACCATATTAGACATAGGAAAGATATTTATAGAAGGATCAGATAAACGAATCGGCTTTGCACTCGAACGACGTTGTACCTGACCGGATTTCTCGCGCTTTTACCAGAATTTGACTAATGTTACTGAAACGAACCAAGCTATTCCCTATCGCTTGACCGGCCGGTGAGCTTGGTCGTTCGACAGAAAAGAAATGATAAGAGGATGGAATCATGGCTGATATAAAAATCCGAGTGTTCAAGCATGGAGAAGCACAACCGGAGACGACTGTCACTATCCCAGGAAGCGTTCTCAAAGTCGCATCTAAACTAATTCCTAAAAAAGCGGTCGCGGCTTTTCAAGAGGAGGGGATTGACATCGATGAGTTAATCAAGCTTTCGCAGAACCCAGATGTGCGGGGGACGATTGTGGAGGTCGAGGAACATGAAAAGAACGAGAAAATTATAATTTCACAAGAGTAGCGAATATAAAGATTGTCGAACATCCGGTTGAACTTGACTTTCGTCGCTACGCTCCTCAAGCAAGTTAACCGGGGCGTTATGCCCCTGAAGAAGTACGAATAAAGCAATCTTCGAACAAATTGAGATATTTTATTCTAGTTATAAAATTTTTAGTATTTTTCATTTGCATTTACTCATAGAGGCATGGACAAAAATGTTAAACTCAAATATCCTCAAACTAAAATTGACTGCAATTAACGGGCAGGATTATGCAGGCTATCAATCACTTTTAGGTACATACGATTTCGGTCTATTTAAGCTAATTATTCAGCAAATTCCCAAAGATCCATATGCACCACCGCACACTGGCATTTACCGAATTCAGGTTCAACGCAACGATAACCGCATTATTAGTCTAAAAATAGAATCTAAAGTACAAAAAATCGCATGCGCTGATTTCTTAGCAAGACATTTTTTCGATGCCAGTCAGAAGATTTCCAAAGGTATTCGCGGAACAGGATTCAGCGGGATTATCACAATTAATCAACCGGGCCAGGCTATTTTAGAAAGAAACAGTGTGGTCATCAGGAATGACATTATCGAAATACGTTGCTTTTTAGGGCTCCCTGCTGATGGTAGAAAAATTATTTCCGAAATTGCCGAAAACATGCTTTTCAATGAGCTTTCAGATATTGTAAGCAAATCGTTGTTAAATGAAAATATTGATCAAAAGGCGTTAAAAAAGCACATCGATGTGGCAGAAGATGCCGAGTATCTTCGCAATGAACTTAATTCTCTCGGGCTAATCGCTTTCATTGCAGAGAATTCAATCCTCCCACGCGAAAGCGGTACAAGTGATAAACCGATGTCCGATAAATCCGTGATCCCTTTTTCTGCGCCAGATAGTCTAATGAAGGAAATAGAGCTTCCATATGCCGGGAAGATAAAAGGTATGGGTGTTCCAAAAGGGATCACGTTAATTACCGGCGGAGGTTACCATGGGAAATCGACATTACTAAATGCTATGGAGGTCGGTATCTACGATCACATTCCAGGTGATGGTCGGGAACTATGTGTTTCAAATGCACAAACAGTAAAAATAAGAGCATATAGCGGAAGATACGTTGTAAAAACAGATATATCCCCTTTTATTAAAAATCTTCCATTCCAAAAAGATACTATATCATTTTGCACCGAGAATGCCAGCGGAAGTACCTCGCAGGCTGCTAATATAATAGAGGCTATTGAAGTGGGCGCTGAAGTGTTATTAATGGATGAAGACACATGTGCGACAAATTTTATGATCCGTGATAGCAAAATGCAGCAATTGGTGAACAAAGAAGATGAACCGATAACGACTTTTATTGATAAGGTAAAACAACTTTATTTGGAAAAGAACATATCAACGGTTTTGGTTTTGGGAGGCGTGGGTGACTATTTCGATGTTTCTGATCAGGTTATCCAGATGATAAATTATCGACCATTGGATATGACTTCCCAGGCACATAAAATTGCAGATATGTTTCCTGCAAAACGTAAAGTTGAGGATGAAGCTTATCCTTTTCAAAGTCGAGAACGAATTCCAATATCTGAGAGCATTGATCCACTCAATGAGTATGGAAAATTTGCTATCTATGCTAAGGAGGTCCATCGTTTAAATTTTGGAAAACAGGTTATTGATCTCACAGATTTAGAACAGCTTATAGAACTGTCACAAACAAAAGCATTAGGATTTGCAATTGAATATGCTAAAAAATATGTTGATAAAAAAACTCCATTACGCGAGGTTGTTCATCGAGTAATAAAAGATATTGATGAGAATGGGATTGATGTTATTAGCGATAAAATTTCAGGGCATTTTGCCTGGTTTAGAAAGTTTGAATTAGCCTTCACTTTTAATCGTCTCAGAGGTTTTGATGTTATTCAAAAAGATATGGATGCAATCTGAACTGGGCATAACAATTCGCTCAACACGGAACAAAAACGCGTGCGGGTCTCCTGTCGGTTTGTTAATCCGGAGAAGAGCACTGGCATTTTAAAGGGCACTGGCCGCTGTGTTTTAGTCTGGTTAGCTCCAAGTTCGGCAGTTTAGAGTTAAGCGGATTCGACGCTTATTTTCTATTAGTGTCGGGAGATTAATAGACAATCTTCTATCCCCATGGAGTAGAAAATGCCAGATAAAGATCAAAGTAATACCAACACAAAATCGATTGAACAGTACTCTTTATGGAAGATATTGCTCATCTGGGCATTAGCCACGGTTCCGATGGGACTGCTCGCATGGGTCATCTATCCCACTTTGGTACCCAGAATAAAAATGGAGTCGAGCATTTTTCTGTGGATTTTGATGATCATCGGATTGATGTGGCAAGTCGCCCTATCTTTTATCATTCTATATCGAGAACACGGTACGCTGCGGCCATCCGCTATTCGATATAGAACGTGGCGACAACAGCCCCGCGATCCGAAGACCGTTCAGCCTCGTGCAATTTTATGGCTGTGGTTGATCCCATCATTGGTATTAGCTGTTGTTTTGGCGCTTTTTGTTGCTCCGGCGATTAAGAGGATATGGACCTCCATCATTCCTTTTTTTGCAGAGCCTTCGGGTTACAGCTTGCAGAAGCTAGCAGAACAACCGGAAAAGTGGGTTGGCGCGTGGTATCTCGTTGGGCTGATGCTTGTCCATATTGTGGGTAACTATCTTATATGGCGAGGAGTTTTTGTTCCGCAGTATATTACTGCCTAAAATGAAGGGGGCCTTTGGTAAATGGGACTGGCTGGCAAATGCCGTGCTGTTTGGAATTTATCACGTGCATAAACCGTGGGGTATCCCCTCCTCGATCCTGACCGGTATCGTCTATACCTTTCCGAGCAGGCGCTTTCGAAGTACCTGGTTCGACGTTATAATACATGGAGCGGATGGCCTTTTCTTACTCTTTATCATACTATCGTTGGTTTTGGGTTAGTGTAAGGAGAATACGATGCATTCGAGAACAAAACGAGTTCTCTTCTGGGCTCCAAGGGTTCTCTGCGTTCTTCTTGCAGTGTTCTTGAGTATATTCGCCTTAGATGTATTCAGTGAAGGTTATGGCTTTGGTGAAACAATTCTTGCCCTGCTCATCCACCTAGTCCCAACGCTAATCGTTGTTATCGCGTTACTTATCGCATGGCGGTGGGAGTGGATTGGGGCGATCCTGTTCATCGCTTTGGCGTTGTTCTATCTGATCTCGAGCGGAGGCGAGAGTTGGATAATCACTGGACCACTTTTACTAATAGGTATTCTCTTTTTGTTCAACTGGATATACAGAACACGGCTGAATACGGGATAGTTGCCGCCTAACCCATATATGGCCCCCGATGTCAAGGGACAAAGGTACCCCTGACAAGCTATTTCATTGCTAATCAACCGATCTACATCGTGTATCTATTTCCCGGTTCCGTCTTGGGTTCGAAGATACTGGTGCAATAACGGGTCTGCACCAAACACATATAGAGGGTCGCTCGTGGCTCCCTAGAACATCATTGGTACCCGAATGCCGTCCGAATCAAAAGAGGGGCTCTGCTTGTGAATCAGGCAGGCTCAGTTACTATGGCGGATCGACGCGGGGCAGACCGTGGAAATGAATTCACGATGAGCTCATTGAAAGAGAAACGGAACCGGGATACAGGATCATTCAACGCGATGGGACTCAAGGATACCGTGCTACGGTGCCTGGAGGAGCAGCTTGAAAGCTGCATGGAGTTAACACCGGTTGAGCATCATCCTGTAGTGTTCCAGTTAGGCGCAGGATCTTATGTATCCCGTCCCGTTTCATCCTACTGTTTCAAAGAACCGTTTTGGATCGAAAGGCGTCCTCCTTTTGAGCATGGAATAGACGGTACGCCCGAGTTTCTGGGCGATGATGGAAAGTGCCTTGGCATTTCCGTATTTGCTGACCAATCTCTTGTGGTAGTGCTTAGCGCGTTCATTGCGGCGAAGGAAGAGACAGGCTGCCTCACTGAATGCCCACTTCAGATGGACATTCCCGATCTTTGAGTTTTTTCCCGTTCTGCGTTTGCCCGCTGACTCGTGAGCGCACTTCACCAGCCGTGCGTAAGAGATGAAGTTACCGACCTTTGGGAAGCGGTTGATGTCGTGTATCTCGTAGAAGATCACCAGGGCGAGGATTTTACCAACACCGGGGATACTGCGAAGTAGATGTACGGCTACGGGATCATGTTCGGGAACCTGTGCGTTGATCTGGCGTTCGATAGCGAGGATCTGCTCGTGGAGGGCGTCCAAGAGTGCGACATCCACCTCGATAGTGGTACGAACCATAGGGTCGGTGAAGCGGTCACCTATACCGGTACGATTGGACCGGCGGTCTATGCGTTTTTCGAAAGAGGGCAAGTTGTACTGAGTATTGGTGTTCTGGATGTGCGTCTGAAGCTGTGCATGCTGACGAGAAAGGTACAACCTGCGGCGAAGGAGATCCCGTGTGGAGCGCATTTGCTGTGGGTACACATAGGCCATGGGGAGCATTCCACTGCGAAGCAGGGCAGCGATTTTCTGGGAGTCGATCTTGTCGTTTTTCACCTTTCCTCCGTGGATCGCCTTCATGTACAGGGCATGACCCAGAACGAACTCGACGCCGATGCGGCTGCATAGGTCCGCCACCCAGTACCAGGTGAAGATGCACTCAACGACCAGGTCTTCACGGTACGGTTGGAGTACATCAGCGAGAGTCTCTGCCGTAGCCGGCATGTTCCGGTGTGTAAGGATTGTTCCTTCATGGTCCATGATGCAGACGTACATTGTCCTTGCGTGTAGATCGATGCCGCAGTAGAATTGATGTTGTTTTGTATAGAATCTCATAAGGCTTCCTCCTTGGGTATGGATTCTTGGCTGTGTTAATTATACCCTGTTTTTTGGAGGGGGCCTTAATGAGTATCAACCATTTGCAGTGGACGCCCGGTGGCCTTCTTGGAGCGTCAGTTCAGTCCTAATGGACGGTGGGGTGATGCTTTAATCGGGGCGGCAACTCAACTCTATGTTATGCCTCCAGAGAGCTCTGCGAATTGAACCTTAGTCCCTGCGTTGCCGTTCAGTCCGCTCCCAAAATCCGCCCGCTTAACCGTCGTCGCTCTTTGGAGTACAGTCGGAGTCACCATGTGGCGAGGTCGAAGCAAAGATAGTCAGACTGCCTTTCCAGTCACCGGTGCCCAGTGTCCGCGCCCGAGATCGATTTTCCTATTGGTCGACAAGCACTGCGATTATCCAACGCTCATCGTCGTACCTTCCGACGCCGGTTTCTTTGTTGCCGTGCTTGCCGACATGCAGAGATTCATCCCCCGCGACGAGATACCCGAAGGATTTGCCACGCACGCAGTAATCTACGTGACGCTGCCGTCATCTTAACAACATCATAGGAGGTAAAGAGAATGTTTAAGGAAGAAGAGACCACAAAAATACAAAAACTCACTCAAGAACTTAGAGGACCGTTCAATCTTTCGGTTGATCGAAAACCAGAGACTCTGTACTTCCACATGCAAACCGAATTTGTCCACATGGGCTTTAACGGGAAGCGCACTGGCACGGAAACATATTTGCTCAGACTCCGTTGCATTCCAGCGGCATCGTCAAGGAAAAGGCTTGATCAATACACATGTGGGGGATTTTGTTTGCGGTTGAATTCTGAGGATGTCGTGACAATTCCGGCGCTCAGGCTCTGGGACTATGAATTCGATCCGATGTCAGGGGCAGATGGGAAAGGCCCCGTATTCGGAGTTCCTCATAATAAGTTTGAGGATATAACAGACAGCAGGGGGAATGAACTCTCTCCGGATATTCGCTATGCCATATACAATAATTTCATCGATTTTCATGCTCTGAATGATGTATTTTCACGGCCGATGTTTGGCAAAGGGATAGAGAAATTAAAACTCGTCGGCGATCGGATTGTGCACCCAGCGGCTTTCACTGAAGCTCCTGTCAATCTTGGTACGGCAGTCAAGCCTGGCTCGGTTTTTCGAAACGGAGAAATCACTCTTGAGTTTAAAGGCATCAGCGTCGTTGATGGAGCCCTCTGCACATTGATTGGATATGACTCTGGCGAAAGCACTTTAAAGATGATCATGGAATCCCCCGAAGGGCCAGATGTATTAACTGAAGGAGGTTCTGAATATAAGGGAGATATTTACATTGACCTTGAGACCGGGTGGGTCAGGAAGGTCACTCTTGATGAGTTTGTTTCAACCGAAACCGGGGCAGCGAACGGTCAGGCAAAAGTCAATCGATACACAGTGCGCCATCTGTTATTGCGTTTGATTAGCCAGGAAGAGTTTGAAAAAGAATCTGCCCTATTTTGTTAAAGTCCGTATTAGCGAAGCATAACACGTATACGGCCCCCAAAGTCAAGGGGTATAGGTATCCCTGACAAGCTTTTTCATTGCTAATCAGTCGGGCTGCATTGTTTTTCCGTTTCCCCGTATCCGGCTTGGGTTCGAAGGTACTGGTGCAATACCGGGTCTGCACCAAACACGTATGGAGGGTAGCTCAAGGCTCCCTAGAACAATATTGGTACCCGGTTCGAATCAAAAGAGGAGCCCTGCCTGAGCTTGGCAGGCTCAGTTACAATGGCGGATCGGCGCGGGGCAGACCGGTGGAAATGGAAAAACGATGAGCTCAATAAAAAGAGACCAGGATACAGGACCATTCAAGTCGGTGGGAATCGAGGATACTGTGCTATGGTGCCGGGATAGCAGCGTGAAAGCTGAAGCATAGGACACCGGGTGAGCATCATCCTGTAATGTTCCAGTTAGGCACAGGGTCTTCTGCATCCCGTCCCTTTTCATCCTACTGTTTCAAAGAACCGTTTTGGATCGAAAGGCATCCTCCTTTTGAGCATGGAATAGACGGTACGCCCGAGTTTCTGGGCAATTATAGAGAACGCCTTTGCATTGCCATATTTGCTGACCAATTTCCGGTGGTAGAGCTTGGCATGTTCATTTCGGCGAAGGAAGAGGCAGGCTGCCTCGCTGAAGGCCCATTTCAGGTGGACGTTACCGATCTTTGAGTTTTTTCCCGTTCTGCGTTTGCCCGCTGACTCGTGAGAACATTTCACCAGCCGCGCGTAGGAGATGAAATTGCCGACTCTTGGGAAGCGGTTGATGTCGTGTATCTCGTAGAAGATTACCAATAGAAGATCACCAGGGCGAGGATTTTGCCCACGCCGGGAATGCTGTGGAGCAGGTGAACGGCTACGGGGTCATGTTCAGGAACCTGTGCGTTGATCTGTCGCTCGATAGCGAGGATTTGCTCGTGAAGGGCATTCATGAGTGTAACATCCACCTCGACAGTGGTACGAACCATGGGGTCGGTGAATCGGTCTGCTATGCTTGTGCGATTTGAGCTGCGGTCTACACGCTTTTCAAAAGAGGGCAAGTTGTACTGAGTATTGGTATTCTGGATGTGTGTCTGAAGCTGAGCATGCTGACGAGCACGGTACAACCTGCGGTGAAGGAGGTCTCGTGTTGAGCGCATTGTCTGCGGATACACATAGGCCATAGGAAGCTTACCGCTACGAAACAGGGCAACGATTTTCTGGGAGTCGATCCTGTCGTTATTCACCTTTCAACCGTGTATCGCCTTCATGTACCCAGGACGAACTCGATGCCGATGCGGCTGCACAGATCCGCCACCCAGTACCAGGTAAAGATCCACTCAACGACCATGTCCTCCCGGTACGGTTGGAGCACATCAGCGAGAGTCTCTGCCGTAGCCGGTGTATAAGGATTGTTCCTTCATGGTCCATGATGCAGACGTACATTGTCCTTGCATGCAGATCGATGCCGCAGTAGAATTGATGATGTTTAGTATAAAATCTCATAAGGCTTCCTCCCTGGGTATAGATTCTTGACTACGGTAATTATACCCTATCTTTTGGAGGGGGCCTTAATGAGTATCAACTCGCTGGAACCGACCCCGCCTCAGCCGACGACCGCATACGAGGTCTGCCCTTAAATGATTTGCTTTTTCGTTGTAAGATGAAGGCGGGGCCGCTCAGCTTGAGTCCGTTAGCTACAATAGGAGGAGGTAACAATGCAGAAGATAAACAGACGTGAATTTCTAAAAGCAAGTATCAGCACAGCAATCGCTCTGAGCACATCATGGCTCTTCACGAGTTTTAAAAATAAAAAATCCGTTCAGGAACCTTCACTAGAGATAAACGCGAAAGTAGCTGCAATTCGCGGAGACAATCTAGATTCGATGGCACGAGATGCAATAGACGCATTGGGGGGAATTCAAACTATTGTTAATAAAGGTGAGATGGTTTTTATTAAACCCAATTTTGTTTCTATTCCCTGGGCGCAATATAATAATTGTTTTCATATTGGTGAGTGTACAAAACCCGAAATCATCATCGCTGTTACCGAAGAGTGTTTAAAGGCCGGTGCTGCAGAAGTCATCATTGGCGAAGGCTCTCACCTGCCAACATTCGATTGGCAATATGCAATCACTCTGGATGGCAGTACTAATCTGGTAAAGGAAGCAGAACGTCTGAGTTCATTGTATGATGGAAACGTTACTTTGGCAAGTTTAGAAACCGACTCTCCAGCTTGGGTCGAGATTCCTTCTAAAACGTCATTAAGTAAGATTGCCATTTCAAGCCTCGTTGCTAATGCAGATAAGGTAATTACAATTCCTGTGGCTAAAACACACTCATGGGCGCAGCTTACACTGGGCTTGAAAAATTTCATCGGTATCACACCACTTTCCCGCTATGCACAATTGATAGATAATACCTGGTGGAATCGAGGTACCTTTGATCACAGTAGCCCGCAAGCAATTGCGCAGGTATATCTGGATATTGTAAAGGGTATAAAACCCGATCTTTCCATTATTGATTTCTCTATTGGCATTGAAGGTGATGGTCCCACGACAGCTTTTGGTGGTACCACATTGGATATGAAAGAACGTCTTGGCTCGTGGGCAATCATAGCCAGTACTGATATCATGGCTGCAGATGCAACAGCTGCGCGTATCATGAGCCACTCTACGAACAAAGTGAAGCATCTCTCAATGGGTTTCGATATGGGTTTGGGTGAGATACGAGAACAGTCGATTGAAATATTGGGTGAAAAACTCGACAATTTGCGTGTGCCGTGGAAACCTGCCAGATTAAAGGGGTAATAAGAAAGAGCGTAAAAAATCATTTTTACAAAATAGTCTCAAATGGCTGACAAAAACATGCAGTGGACGCAAGGGTTCCGGCGTGAATTTGACGTTTGAAACGTTCTCGGAAATTTTGATTAAATCTTAAAGGCTGGTGTCTTTAAGCCTTGCGTCACTGATGCTTGCTGTTAGAAGGATGAAATGAAATTTACAAAATATCATGCTCTTGGTAACGACTATATTGTAATTCATCCTGCAAATCTTAAAAATGAAATCAGTCAGGATATGATTCGTTTGATCTGTCACCGAAACTATGGAGTTGGTTCTGATGGCATCTTGCTTGGCCCTCTGAATAGCCAATCGTGTGACTTCGGTCTGAAGATTTTCAACCCTGATGGAAGCGAAGCAGAAAAAAGTGGCAATGGTTTACGTATATTTGCGCGGTCACTTATCGATAATTCCTTTACAGACAAATTTTCATTTACCGTTGAGACTATTGGTGGTGTTGTCTCATGTGAGGTTAGTTCAGATCGCAGGGTCGTGAAGGTGGAGATGGGAAAGGTTAGTTTTAACAGCACAATTATTCCTGTTATAGGTCCACCAAGAGAGGTGATAAACGAAGTTATTGAAATCGATGGTTATAATTTGAAGTTCTGTGCAGCAACGGTTGGAAATCCCCATTGTGTTGTTCTTTCCGAAGAGCCGTCACCCGAGATAGCCCGTAGATATGGCCCCAAGATAGAAACAGATTCTCACTTTCCGAATCGTACGAATGTTCAGTTTATGCGGGTGCTCGATCGTTCGAATATTAAAATTGAGATATGGGAGCGTGGGGCAGGTTATACATTGGCTTCCGGTAGTAGTAGCACAGCGGCAGCCGCTGTTGCTCGCAAGCTTGGCATTTGTGATTCAGATATTACAGTACATATGCCTGGCGGACAAATTAAGATTCAACTTGACGATAGCTTTATAGCCACAATGACAGGTCCGGTAACCAGAGTTTGTAACGGAAACATTGCAGATGAAATGTTTGAAAAAACCTTCTAACAATTCATTGTACTGGATTTTTACTCCGCTACGCTTCGTAAAAACCAGTCAGCCTCAGCGGTGGATGGCCAGGAGGCGGCTTGCTGACAACTATGCCCAAGAATACTCCACATGATCATTATAAGAAAAACTCTTAAAGGTGAACTCTATAACAAACATTAAGGAGGATTTCCTATGGCGGAATGTGCAAGCGACTGTGGTTTTGTCTCAAAGTGCGACATATTCGATTTCATGGCGAAGTATGTAGGAATGACTGTGGTACATCCTGGTGGCTCTAGCGCAACGAAAAAATTGTTAAACGAGCTGCAAATTGGTGAGAAGTCTCATGTTATTGATATCGCCTGTGGGAAGGGAACTTCTGCCGTTTATACGGCCCAAAAGTATGGCTGCAAGGTAACGGCAATCGATATTTCACCAGAACTGATTGAAGAAGCAAAGCATATAGCAAGAATGAAAAATGTTTCAAACAGAGTAGAGTTTCTAGTTTCAGATGCGATGAAGCTACCATTTGAAAATGAATCCATTTGATGCAGCTTTGTCTCAAGCAATGCTCGTGCTGGTTGATGACAAGGTCCAGACAATAAAAGAAGCAAGGCGAGTATTAAAGACCGGTGGGAACGCGGGTTGGCTAGAATTAAGCTGGAAAAGTAATCCTACCGAAGAGTTTCTGGAACATGTTTCAACTGTACTTTGTTCCTACTGTATGAGGAGAGCCGAAACCTATGAGGGATAGAAGAATACCTTTGAGAAGGCGGGTGCCCAAAACGTCAGAATCATCCAGCGTACTTTTAAGAACGAAGGTGTATTTCACATGATAGGAGATGAAGGTCTAGTGAACACAATTAGAATTTTTTCAAAGTACTTGGGAAATAGCGAAGTCCGGAATAGGATGAAGCTGATCAATACAACAATCAGAAAATTCGCAGACTATTTTGGATACGGTATCTATTCGTTTAAGAAGACCTAATGTCTGTATATACAAATATTGGCCATCCAACATGGCGCTGGAGTTGACCGCGCAGCTGCCTTTGCGATCATATTGGTGCATTCCGACCGCCTGAAGTTCGTTGTCGCTCGGCGCGACAACTCAGCTTTTCGTTCAGCCGGCCGCAGGTCGGCCAAACGGGGCTCGCGGCAACCACCCTCGTGTCGGACAGCATGCGGCCGAACCCGCGGCTGCAACGGATGCACGTCGGCGAGCAAGCTCGCCTTCTCCACCGTTGATCTGCGAGCACCGTTATCCCGCCCAGCAATTTTCTATTCTGTTTGGTATATGTCGAGCGAGGGACAGAAAAACAATCTCGTAAACGGAGAATCAGGAAAATATGGTTGACAAAGGGCGCACAATATACGTACATTGATACATGGACTTCCGGTTCAGTGAAGCAAAGAACAGACGTCTGTCGGAAACGCGAGGGGTAACATTCGAGGATGTCATTGAAGCGATCGCCGTACATGGTGTGCTCGCAGAGTACGAGCACCCGAATTAGGAGAAGTCCCCCGGACAACGGATCATGGTGGTTAGGATCAATGACTATCCGTACTGTGTGCCCTTCTCTATTGACGGCGAAACGATTAACCTTAAAACCGCGTACCCAAGTCGGAGGTTTCGCTACTTGATTGAAGGAGAGAGAGATGACTGATAACGAGTTTGAATACATCGATAACGAAGAAAAGGAACTAATAGAATCAATCGAAGTCACACCGGTAGAAGATCTGAAACCTGCTTCCCCAGATTACAAGAAGAAGATGCGTCGTGCCGCACAAGAGCGTGTCCGCTCTGAACAGACGAAGATGAACATCCGGATCAATCGCACTGATCTCGATAAAATCAAAGAACGAGCTGCGCGAGAAGGATTGAAATACCAATCGCTTGTGAAGAGCGTACTACACAAATACATCACCGGTCAGTTGACTGAGACAGACAAGCAGGCGGGATAACAACCGAATGAAGCAGACCGCTGCTGTTGTCACGGTTTTTGCTGGAAGCAAAAATATCTGGAAAAAGCAGGTCAAAAATACGTACCAACCCGGCCTGTGGCCGGACGTATCGACAGCTCACCCGGGGTGTTAGGTTACATTAAGGCATACTCAAGGAGGGTGGATAACATGCGTAACGATAGAGATTTAACAGGCAAGGTTGCTTTGGTTACAGGCGGAAGCCGTGGAATTGGGCGGCAGATCGCACTTGCACTTGCCCGGGAGGGTGTTGACATTGCAGTTAACTACCTTAGAAGTGAAAATGAAGCGAATAAGGTTCTTTCTGAAGTGGAAGACTATGGTTCGCGGTGCATAACAATATGTGCCGACGTATCAAAGAGCAGTGACGTTGTACGTATGAAGAATATCATTATGAATAGGCTTGGCGTAGTGCAAATTCTAATAAACAATGCAGGCATAGCAAGACCGCAATCAATCCAGGAAATAATTGAAAAGGATTGGGATGAAATAATCGAGACAAACCTTAAGTCTGCGTTTCTTGTGACACAGGCAGTGCTTCCCGAAATGCGAGAAAAAGGCTGGGGTCGAATAGTGAATATGTCATCCGTTGCCGCTCAACTTGGAGGTGTTGTTGGCCCACATTATGCGGCATCAAAGGCGGGCTTAATAGGCTTAACCCATTCATATGCATTCCTGCTATCGAAAGAAGGAATCACGGTAAATACCATCGCTCCTGCTCTGATTGCGACTGAAATGGTCACACGGAATCCAAATGCACGACCAGATCTGATTCCCGTTGGACGCTTTGGTACTGTTGAAGAGGTTGCTGACGTCGTCGTAATGCTTGCGCGTAATGGTTATATCACGGGCCAGACAATCAATATCAATGGGGGCTGGTACATGACTTGATTGGATGAAGCCGGTTGAACTTGACTTTCGTCGCTTCGTTCCTCAAGCAAAGTCAACCGGGTTGCATGCGGCCGAACCCGCGGCCGCAACGGATGCACGTCGGCGGGCAAGCTCGCCTCCTCCACTGCTGATCTGCGAGCCCCGTTAGGTGGATTTGTAAATCGCAGAGTATCAATTATGAAAATAGAAGAATCTAATTTTGAAGAGTCGGGGGGTGTTTTTCTCTGTAAACATGGATATGCAGACAGATATCATTAGTCGAACATGGGTTAATCTGTTTAGCAGATTCCAATCGTTCAGCCAAGGTTGTCATCCAGTTGATATCAGGCCTTCCTTGTCAAGATGTGGTTTCAAACCAAAAAAGGATTTAACCATTACAAGTTTGGGCTTTCCTATAAAATATCTCATGGCAGAAGGATAAAAATACGTCCGAACAATGATCTTGCAGTGACAACTGATCGCTGAGGCTGATTATGCAGATAAGGCCGAGTTTGATTCAAAAGAATCAAAAAAAAGATATAGGAATAAAAAATGTTTTCTTACATCTTTATGAAGATACTTGAAAAACGCCCGGAGCGATATGATACGGGCATTAATATTCTGTCTGGCGGCCATGCAAAAAAGATCAGAAAGCAAATTGTTCAAACTTATGTAAAACCTGGCATAGAAGTACTTGATATCGGCTGCGGGACAGGTTCACTGGTTATGGATGTCTCAAAAGCAGGTGCCAGCGCAACAGGCCTTGATATTTCTATAGGAATGTTAGCAGTCGCCCAAAAACGAATTGCCAGCAACGGAATGCAAGATAGAATACAGCTTTATAATGCCGGAGTTGTTGAAATTGATTCTTTTTTTAAGGAAAATAGTTTTGATCTGATTATATCGACTCTAGTTTTCAGTGAACTCTATCCTAAAGAAAGAGCATTGGCCTTACATCAAATTAGAAAAATATTAAAACCAAACGGTACACTCGTGATTGCGGTGGAAGTTCAGCCCAAAAAACTGATAAAAAAGTTAATACACTTTTTAGTTCTTTTCCCTTTGGCCGTTTTAACTTATATCATTGCCCAGACCGGCACAAAACCATATAACCGAATTTCGGAAGAAATAACTGAATCCGGATTAAACATCACCAGTGAGGATCGTTCATTTCTGGATAGTTTCACTATCATTTCGGCTAAAAAGTCGACGGATAACGGCCCCGGCAAAATTGAATTGCCCGGAACAAAAAAACCGGAAGATGATTTTTCATTTATTAAATCCGTATGGGATTTTATCGGCCGTTGGTTTCCAAATTCTGTTGAACCGGGACTTCGAATCATAGGCAAACCGGACAGAAACTCCCCGGTTATTCTTACCAGTAATTTTCATCTTACGGTCCGACGGGTTGAAAAATCTCTAAAAGGTGAAAATGTTTTTCTTTTAGTGGCGCCGGCAAGCGGCATTAATGTATGGTGTGCATCTTGTGGGGGAGAATTAAACACCCATTCGGTAATAACAGCTATAAAAACGAGCCGGATTAATGAAAGAGTTGACCATCATCAAATTATTCTGCCGCAATTTGCAGCACCGGGAATTGACCGCAAACTTCTTAAAAAAGAAACAGGGAGAACCGGACTTTTTGGGCCAGCATATTCTAAAAACATTACCTTGTTTTTAAGAAACCAGAAAACAGTTTATGAGCATAACAAAGCCAATTTTTCTCTGCCTTTCAGATTGGAAATGCTGCTTTCAATGAACTTTATTGTTTGGATTGCCGTTGGAATAATTACGTTGTTAATAGAACCGAATATGTTTTTTCCCATCAGCGCTATTTTCTGGATAGCGGGTTTTATACTTTATGCCGGATTTCCATTAATTCCGGGGAAGAGTGGCTGGCTTAAAGCAGCTATCTTATCCGTAATGGAATTCATCACTATCGCCATGTTTTCCGTTTTAATATTGAATATACCCATATTCATCCATTGGAAAATAATGATAATTGTTAGTGCAATAAACATCTGGCTTGGTTTTGATTTGAGAGGTATTGTAGCAGGCTATCCGTCAGAAGCCGAATGGTTAATGCACAAACTTGGGATGAAATCTTTTGGGCACCTTTTTTCAGCCGGAGTTTTTAGTTCTGGTAAAATTCATCAGAATGTAAATAAATGCAATAATTGTAGTATTTGTTTGATGGTTTGCCCGAAAGGAGTATTTGGGACTGTAGATAAAAACAAGATAAGAATTCAAAAACAGTTGGAATGTTTTGCTTGTAATGCCTGTATTACTCAGTGTCCGGAAAATGCCTTATTATTAGAATAAGAAAGAAAAACATCGCCTTCTAAGTAACTTCCCATAAGCATAATGATTTTACAGGAATTCATGCAATGGCCCCTGTTTCCTTCTCCACGAGGCAAAATCCCATTTGTTTTGCTCTCCTTTTCAGATTGTATATGACACGTTGTCTGTATTG
>Ga0307442_1000378_pt1 | contig 21548 bp, 18 predicted proteins | sample SalMarWE160430MG_FD_202143 | JGI IMG/M metagenome (GOLD analysis project Ga0307442, IMG submission 202143) | Salt marsh sediment microbial communities from the Plum Island Ecosystem LTER, Massachusetts, United States - WE1604-30 | ecosystem: Environmental > Aquatic > Marine > Intertidal zone >...
TTGAGCATCATCCTGGACATCTTCCGCAAGCAGGTTCCCATCGCAGAGATCACTGTGATCGGGGGCGGGGCCAAAGGAGACGCCTGGCGAAAAATCATGGCTGACGTCTACGAGGCGGATATCGTAAAGCCCAATTATCTGGAAGAGGCCACCTCCATGGGTGCGGCCATCATCGGTGGGGTCGGCTGCGGGATCTTCAAGAGCTTCGAGGTGATCGACAGGTTTCTCAAGCCGGTGGATCGCACCCGGCCCGATCCGGCAACCGCGGAGGTCTACCACGAGGCCAAGGCCCTGCTGAACGACAGCTATGACAGCCTGACTCCCCTTTTTTCGAGATTCGGGAAAAGGGTTGGATCGATCACCTGACGGTGGTCCTGGCTCGAGATCAAGGTGCTTGACGCGGTGCTGGATCGTTCCTATCTTCAGAATCCGGAGGCAATTCCATGAAACAGGCAGTCATGACCGCTCCCGGCAAAATCGAGTTCAGGGAGGTCCCCGTGCCCGAACCGGCTGCTGGGGAGGTCCTGGTACGTATGAAGCGCATCGGTGTGTGCGGGTCGGACCTGCACGTCTACCACGGCACCCACCCCTACACCTCCTATCCCGTGGTCCAGGGTCACGAGGTCTGCGGAGTGATCGAAAAGACCGGGCCTTCGGTCCGCGGGCTGAAGGTGGGGGATATGGTGACCATCCAGCCCCAGGTGACCTGCGGGAACTGCTACCCCTGCCGCCACGGGAACTATCACATCTGCGACGATCTGAAGGTCATGGGCTTTCAGACCGAAGGCGCCGGTTCCGAGTTTTTCGCCGTGGAGGCGGCCAAGGTGCTCAAGCTTCCCGCCGGGATGAGCTACGACCATGGAGCCATGATCGAACCCCTGGCAGTGGGGGTGCACGCGCTGGGCCGCGGCGGCGGGGCCGAGGGCAAGAAAGTGCTGGTGCTCGGCGCCGGTCCGATCGGGAACCTCACCGCCCAGATTGCCAGGGCTCAGGGCGCCCTCCAGGTGATGATCACCGACCTCAGTGACCATCGCCTGGCGGTGGCCGGGGCGTGCGGGATCGACATTTGCGTCAACACTTCCCGGGAAGATCCCCCGACGGCGATCGGCAGACATTTCGGCCCGGATAAAGCGGACCTGATCCTCGAATGTGTGGGAGCCCAGCAGACGGTGGAACAGGCGGTGACCGTGGCCCGCAAGGGCAGCGACATCGTAGTGGTCGGCGTATTCGGGAAGAAGCCGGAGGTGGACCTGGGCATCGTTCAGGACCGGGAGCTGCGGCTGGTCGGTACCCTGATGTATCGGGAGCCTGACTGGAAAACGGCGATCGAGCTGGTGCAGAAGGGAAAGATCAAGCTGGAGCCCCTGCTGACGGATCACTTCGCCTTCCAGGACTACCTGGCGGCCTACCGGCACATCGACGCCCACCGGGAGCGTACCCTGAAGGTGATGATCGTGGTGCAGGAGTAAACCCCGGGAGCGACAACCCGGTTCAGGGCAGAGACTTCGGATCCCAAAGCGTAACTTCCAATCCCTGATCGTCGATGTGCACGTTCACGCTGACCCGGGCGTTATCGGGACTGCGTACGTAACCGAGGTAATCCGCCATGGATCGGGCCATGTTGATCGAGTTGTGGGCCAGAACAAGGCTGCCGCGCCGAAGCGGGCGTGCGGCGGCCATGATGACGGGGTAGTAGGAGCTGTCAGCGTCGATGTAGAGCAGATCGATGGCATCCGGGCAATTTTTCAGCCAGCCGCTTCCCTCTGCAGCAACGATCTCACAGTACCCTTCCGGATCGAGTTGCGCGACGTTGCGGCTGGCCCGTCGAGCTTCCTCGGCATCGATCTCTATGCCGACCAGCCGGCGGGCGCGGTAACAGGCACCCGGGCCGACGGCGGCTCCCGCGTTGTTGAAAAATGTGTTGCCGCAGAAGATCCCCACGGCCACCATTACGGCGGGCTGGTGGATGGCGTTCAGGGCGTAGATCAGACGCTGCATCCGCGGACTGATCCCCGTCCAGGGGATCTCGAAGCTCTCGCGCACCGCCTCTCGATAGGCCAGAAACCGCTGGTGAGAGTAGCGGGTATGAGAGATGATCCCTTTGGCTCGCAGGAACTCCAGGGTCCCCCGAATCACCTCGATCTCCCGCTCCGGCGGTTCCATGCGCGGCTGAGGATCCCCCCGCCAGTTCATCCGATAGCGGTGCCAATCGACGCTCTTATAGCTCAGGACCACGAACTACGTTCCCCTCAGCGATAGTGGAGGTCAGCCCCCCAGCACCTCGGCGCAGGCTTCGGCCAGCACAGCTATCGATTCCTTCAGGGCATCCTCGGGGATCACCAGGGGCGGGCAGATCTTGATGCACTCCCCCCCGATCCCTACGGGGGCGAACATCAGCAGCCCCTTGTGCAGACACTTGAGGTTGATGGCCTGGGCCGTGACCGCATCCGGCTCCTTGGTCCCCGGCTTCACCGCCTGGATACCCGCCACCAGCCCCTTGCCGTGCAGGCAGCCCAACCTGTCCGGATATCTGCCCTGGATCTCCGCCAGTCCCGGCATCAGCACCCTCTCCATCCTTGCAGCGTGCTCCACCAGCTGCTCACGCCGGATGATCTTAAGGTTCTCCACGGCCGCGATCACCGGCAGGGGACTGGCCGAGTGGGTGGAGGTCATCGAGCCCGGAGCGTACAGGCCCATGATGTCCTTCCGGCCGATCACCGCGGACAGGGGCAGGGAGGAGCTGATGCCCTTGCCGCAGATGATCAGATCCGGTTCTACTCCGTAGTGCTCGTAGCAGAACATCTTCCCGGTGCGACCGAAGCCGGACTGCACCTCGTCGAACATCATCACGATGTCGTGCTCCCGGCAGAAGCTCTGCAGCGCCTGCGCATACTCAACCGGCAGGAAATCCGGCCCCACTCCCTGGTAGCTCTCCGTAATCACTCCGGCGATCTCCCGGGGCTTGATCTTCAGCCGCTTCAGGGTGTTGAGAAACAGCTCAAAGGAAACGTCCTCGTTCTTGTAGCCGTCGGGAAAGGGCACCTGCACGAAGGTCTTCCCCTCCCCCACGATCCATTTCTTCAGCCCCGGCATGCCTCCGGCCAGCTGGGCACCCAGGGTGCGCCCGTGAAAGGCATTGTCGAAGCTGACGATGATCCGCCTTTTCTCCCCGTGCTTCTCCAGGGCGTAGGTCCTGGCCAGCTTGAGGGCGTTTTCGATGGCTTCGCTGCCCGTAGTCAACAGGAACACCTGGTAGTTCGGAGGGTTGGGCGCCAGGGCCTGCAGCGCCCGGGTCAGCTCGGCCCGCTGCTCGTGCACGAAGACGTAGGTGGAGAGCAGGGGTTTTTTCAGTGCCGCCTCCAGGGCACGGCGGATCTCCTTCCTTCCATGCCCGGCGTTGGTGATCAGCACCCCGCTGGACCAGTCGATCCACAGGTTTCCCCAGCGGTCGGCTACCTGAAACCCCTCGGCCTTGTCCCAGACCACCGGCGGCTGGCCCATCATAGATTGGGGTTCGGAGTCCTGAAGTGCCTGGAAGATCGGCAGGCTCTCCGGCACCGGTATCGGGGTGCGGATCCTGCGGTACTTCGTTCTAAGCTGTGGGACCTCCAGGGGGGTTAAATCGTACTTCGCCTCTGACATGTTGCTCTCCTTTTGTTACTTTACTGCCTCTACCGCTGCTCCCCCGGTGCAAACCAGATCTGCCCCGTTCAGCGCAGGATCTTTTCATTCAGCAGTTTGTCGATTTTAGTATCCGAATACCCGAGAAAATCCCTCAATACCTGCCGGCTGTGTTCTCCGATACGGGGCGCTGCTGTTCGAATGGATGCGGGGGTAGCGGACATTCTGAACGGGGAGCCCACCACGGTCAGGGTTCCCAGGTTCGGCTGGTGAAGATCGGCGATCATCTGACGGTAGCGTATGTTTTTATCCTCAACCACGTCCGCGATCGTGTTGATCGGCGAGGTCGGCAAGCCGGCCGCCTCGAGCAGATCGAGCCATTGCGACCTCGTCTTTTTTCTCATCTCCCCCTCAAGGATGGGGATGAGGGCGGATCGGTTATTCGTACGCAGTTCATTGTTTTTGTAGGATCGGTGGGCGATCAGATCATTTCGCCCGATCGCCTGACAGAACTTCCTCCACAGAAGATCGTTACCGATGGGAACCACGATCCAGCCCCGGTCCTTTGTGGCAAATCCTTGAAAGGGCGTGATGGAAGGATGAGCCGTTCCCAGGGGTTGGGGGATCTCCCCGTCCACGCTGTACCTCACCACGGCATTCTCCAGTATGTACACTAAACCATCTACCATGGATATGTCGATGTACTGCCCCTTCTTGGATTTGTGCCTGTAGTTCAGGGCCGCCAGGATTCCTATTGCGCCCTGATGGCCGGCAACGATGTCCCCCACTGAGGTACCGACCCTGACCGGCGGTCCTCCGAGGGGACCGGTGATGCTCATCAGCCCGCTGTAGGCCTGGGCTACCATGTCATAGGCCGGTTTCTCCGCAAACTCGGGAAGGGCATCGTGCCCGAACCCGGAAATCGAGCAATAGATGATCCGCCCGTTGAGCTGTTGGATTCGCCGCCACGGAAATCCCAGTTTGGTCATGGTTGTGGGCCGATAATTCTCGACCACCACATCAGATCGAACCAGTAGGTCCTCGAGAACCCGCCTGCCGGACTCTGTTTTGAGATCCAGGCAGACGCTCTTCTTGTTCCTGTTTACACTTATGAAATAGGCGCTTTCACGGTTTTCCGGGTGTTGCTTGTCGGACAGGAAAGGTCCGAAGTGTCGGGCATCGTCTTCCCCGGGCGGCTCGATTTTGATGACCTCAGCCCCAAGATCGGCCAATATCATCGTACAAAACGGCCCGGCCAGAACGTGGGACAGATCGATTACCGTGATTCCTTCCAGAGCGTTCGCCACAGTTACTTCAGCCCGCCTCCACCCGGGGGTGCTCCCCGTAGAGGATCTTCACCGCTCTCCCGTCTGCCAGGATCGACAGCCGGGCCGCCTCCACCACCAGCTCGTTGATCGAGCTGTTCGCCGGGGTGGCGATCAGACCTTTGTCGTCGGCTTCGCGGATCAGCTGCTGGCGCCGCTTCAGGGATTCCGCTTCCCCCAGAGCCGCGACCTGCGCCTCGATGCGCTGAATCGTACCCAGGATAGCGGCGACCGAGTCGTAGCCGTAGCCCACCGGCATGTAACCCCGCCCGTGCCAGGGAACCAGCCTGTAGAAATCCGGATTCACAAAGTTGAAGGCCGTACCTCCGGGCCCCCTGCCCTCCAGGTAGCTGTGGGTGACGCCCCGGAACTGGTCGTTGTGCTTGATCAGCCCGTTTTTTCCCTCCCCCTCGCAGAACATCTCCAGACACTGCTCATTAGAACCGGCCCCCTCATCCGGGTAGCCCAATCCGTCGGTCACGCTCAGGATAGCCCCGTTCTCGAAGCGCACCCGGCCGTTGGCCCACATGTACCCCTGCCTGCCGTTGGGAAAGGTCCCCTTGACCCCCACCACGGAAACCTCCGTAGGCTTGAGATCGGTAATGAAGTACACCAGATCAACGTAGTGGCAGCCTACGTACACGAAGGGGTCGGTGTTTTCGCAGGTGAACCAGTTCTGGAAGTTGGAAAACCGGTAGAAGTAGGGCTCGATCATCTTGGCCTCGCCCATCATGAACTCCCCGAAGTGCCCTGAGCGGTAGTGGCGACGAGCCATCAAGGAGCGGCGATCGAAGCGCTTGTGGTACTCCACCCCCACGAACAGTCCCCGCTTGAAAGCCTCTTCCCGGATCTCTTCGGCGTGATCGTATTTGAGCACCAGGGGCTTTACGCACAGAACGTGCTGATCGCTCCCGAGGGCCTGCATTACCACCTGATGGTGCAGCGGGTCGGGCATGGCCACAACCACGGCCTGGCGCTTATCCATGGAGGCGATCACCTGCTTGTACAGCTCGGGAAAATTCCTATCCGCCGGCTCGCTCAGATCCGGATGGGCCCGGAAATCCTGTCCGGGGAAGGCCTCGCGGATCTCCGCATTGTCCTTCAGAGCCTGCAGCGGCGGGGTGTTGAGGGCGCAGATCGAGATGTTGCCCACAACGCCTGTGCGCTGCAGATGATAGATCGAGGGCAGGATCAGATCGTTTGTGATCATCCCTCCGCCGACGATGGTGACCTCTATCGCTTCAGGCATCTATATCCTCCTTCTCCCGGATGCTGCAGTATGGCTTCAACAACTCAGATAGGGGATCGATCTCGGTGGAGGAAAAGCCCAGATGGGAGTGGCGGCGCCACCCCTCGGCATAACCTCCGGCTGCCTCCGCCGCACCGCCGGCAAAGTCGGTCGCGACCTCCACGGACATGTCCCGCATGGTCTGCAGGTAACTGTCCAAGCCCTGGGTCCGATCCAGCCATGCCTTCTGACTATCATGACAGGCCAGCATGCGCTCCTTATCGTCGATCACCGAAGTGATATCCACGGTGAAATCGGGCAGGATCGGACGGCGCAGCCCGTCCCGCAATCCGTAGGGCAGGGCGTGGTACAGGACGATGTCCTGGTAGGTCGCCTCCGCCGGCGGATCCGTTGGATAGCCGGGGATGCAGCGGATAAAGGCAGCGGATACCCCGATGCGGCAGGTGGTCATATGATCTTCCATGTAGTCTTCCGGCGAGGGCAGAAGCATGATATCCGGCCGGATCTGCCGCACCACCGCGGTAACCTTGCGGATGAGCTCGGTGCAATAGAATATCTCCAGGTCATCCGCCATGCTCTCATGGAAGACGGCACTGACCATCTGGGCGGCTTTCTGCCCCTCGCTGCGGCGGATCCGCGCTATTTCTTCCCGGCTGAGCTCGGTGGACCCGCAGCAGCCGGTGGCCAGATTCATATAGTGCAGGGAACATCCGGCGGCTTTGAGCAGAAAGAGCGTGCCCCCCATCATGAACTCGATGTCGTCCGGGTGGCAGGCCATGGCGAAGACCGTTGTCGCCTTTTTCGCCGGCATGATGCGCACCTCCCCTAATGCATCTCCGCCGAGCAGACACCGATTCCGCCGCGGTAGTAGTTGAACTGGACGTTGGGATGGTCGGCCAGAAGCGACATCGGTACCGCACTGTCGGCGATCCCCTTGGAGATCATGAAGGCGGTCAGCCTCTGCCCGAAGGGATTATCGTGGGTCCCGGCGTGCCAGATCGAAACTTTTTCGCTCTTCCAGGTTTCAACCGGCCCAACCGTGATGGCCTGGGAGGGCACGCCGGTAACCACCCCGCCTCCGGAGGTGCGGGCGTTCTGGAGAATGGTCATGGGATGGAGGTTCACGATCCGGGCGCCCAATCGGCGATATGCCTCCGGTGAGGGAGGCCCATCCTTGTGTTTGCCTTCCCTGGGAAGGGGATCGTTGAAAGCCCAATGCTTCACATCCCCCTGCCCTCCCTGCATGATCCGACAGCGGACCTGGTCGTAGCTGCTGCTGTACTCAGCGATGTTGTCGGCCCGCAGAAAATGGAGGTTCTCATCGGGCATGCGCAGTCGTTCGTCGATCCTGTCGAAACACAGCTCCAGATCCGCCCTGGCAAAGCTCAAGGGATGATCCAGGGGGACCTCCTTTCCGTCGAGGTACCACTCGTCCATGGCCCAGAAATGGCCGCAGCGGACGTCGATCTCCAGCTCAGTTACGATTTGGGCAACCAGAGGCAGCTGTTCGGTGGGGCCGATGGGCCCGCAGATTCCCGCCGGTTCACTCGCGGTCGCATCCTGCCAGGCCCGGACATACTCCAGGGCCTCCGCCGTGTAGAAGGATTCGAGGGTGTCGTAGAACTTCACTGTGAAACCGGGCCGTGTCAGCTGGAGCAGTTCTTCGGCGCTTAGGGCCGCGGCATCGTCCAGGATTTTCTCATCCAGGGTCGTGTAGTCCCACCAATCCGGGGCGACCTTGCTCAGGGCTCTCATGGGCTCTCCTCCAGAGCATGCGATTCTTTCCCAAAGAAAAAAAGCGAGGTATCCCGAACCGGACGGCTATAGTTCCGAGGACCACGCTTTGGGATCCGATGTGTCGACGCCCGCCCAAGCACCGATCCGGACGGGCAAACCGCAAACCTGACGACGATCAGTATTCGATGCTGACCAGATCCAACCCGAAGCGCCAGTTCACACCCTTATCCGTAGGCTCCAGGCTGAAGGTGCTCTCCCTGGGATCCAGGATGGCGAGGTAGGGAACGTTCAATATCGTTGCCAGGTTATGGTTCCACTCTTTCACGAACTGAAAGGGCCGGACGCACATGTACACGGCATCCGCGATAATTACGGCCAGTCCGACGTAAAAGAGACTGGTGTAGTCGTAGTAGTATTCAAAATAGTAATAATCATAGTACTCGGTAACGCCGCTTACCATGCACACAGCACCGGACACGGCCAGACTCAGCTCGATCAGCCCTCCACTCACGTCCCCCTGCACCCAGCTGCCCAGGCTGGTTACCAGCAGATTCAGCAGCAGACCGGTAACGGCGTTGTCCTTGCTGTTGCTGGTGTACAGCATCATCCGCTGCTGCTCGCTCAACTGGGCGACCAGCGGCATCATCTGCATGTCACCGCCCTTCTTCATATGAGTCCGTTTGCGGATCAGCTCCTGCAACTGGGCTACCGCCAGCGTGCTGCCCGCTGCAGGCGGTTGGGCGGTCGCGGTCTTGGCCTCCTCGACCTCTGTGGTTGCCTCCGCCACGACGATCTCCTGGCCGGAGATCTGCTTGCCCACGGTCCGGGCGATTTCCAGCAGCACATCGATCTTGCCCTGCTTTTCGGTGGAAGACTGGACGGCTATCTCCCCGGTGACCACGTCGATCATCTTGGCGGAAATTACGTAGGTGCTTCCGACCCGGGAAACGTTGGCCAGGACCACGTAATCCGCTCCCAGGTATTCACCGGCCTGGCGGATCTCTTCGTTCCGAACGATTCCCGAAGAGAGCTGAAACTCCTTCTCCCGCAGTATCTGCGCCACGTTGGTCCGGTCCAGCACCGTGAATTTTCCCGAGTTCACAAGCTCTTCGATGATCTTATCGGTCACCGGAACGGAGGCGGTGGGATCCATACCCGCTGCCAGGATCGTGTCCAAAACGGCCACATGAGGGAGCGAAAACACAGCAGCGGCGCCTAGAAAAAGAACTAGCACGACAACGATTATCTTGGTCTTGGCTATCATGGTCAGCTTGGCTCCTTGATCGTTCCGAGGATGTGGGAAATTATAGTATACCCTGATCGAGGGGGTCAACAAGAAAAGCCCCCCGGCTCCTGCCTCCCCGGGTGCCGGGCCTTCCAAAATGTAGTCCCAAAACCGCTGGTTCAGCGCATCTGCGCTTCGAGAAGTCGGACGATCCGCTCGTGTCCCTGCTCGGCGGCCATGTCCAGAGGTGTCCGCCCCTGCCTGTTCTTGAGGGACGCCTTTGCTCCGAGGTAGAGAAAGTATTCGCAGAGCTCGAGGTTCCCTCCCCCGGCGGCGATATGGAGGGGGGTGTTCCCCGACTCATCGGGAAGGTCGAGGGAAGCTCCCCTGTCCAGGAGCAGCCGGGCCGCCTCGAAATCACCGGCTAGGGTTGACAGATGCAGGGCGGTTTGCCCCCGATTGTTCGTCCCATTGACATCGGCTCCTGCAGAGAGGAGGAAATCGATCAGTTCCAGCCGATCCATCAAGGCGGCGTGGTGGATCGCGGAGCTGCCGTTCCGATCCCGGGCAAGAATATCCGCCCCCCGGTAGAGCAGCACTTCACACCCCGCCTGATTCCCGCTCCGAACGGCCCAGAGCAGAGCTGTAGCCCTCTGACCGGGATCCCGGGAATTGACGCCGATCGGATTTGTTTCCAGTCGCTGGATGAAGCTCTCCCAAGGCCCCAGCGCCGCTTCGGTGAACAGATTCCCCTTCGCCCCCTGCTGCAGCAGATACTCGTAGACCTGATGGTGCGCATTCCAAGCCGCGTAGCTGAGAGCACCCCAGCCGGTGGCATCCGTCGCTGCGAGCAGCTTCGGATCCATCTCCGTCAGTTCCCGCACCTGAGCCAGATCCCCCCGGGCGGAGGCTTCGAATAAACCCTCGGGTTTCACCATCTCCGGGGCCAGAGCTCCCGGCTCGGTTTTTTGCAGGGGCCTAACGAAGCGGCAGGATCCCAGACCGGTGGTGAGACCGGCAACAAACAACAAGCCAGGCAGGATCAAAGCGGCAGGGAGAAGCCGGCCTACATTCACGCTATGGCTTCCTGTAGGGAAAGAACACGTAATCCCTGAACTCGCCGGCAGTGTTGCCGTCGCCGTAGGGATGCGGTTCGTTGGCATTAGCGTGACAGTCGAAACAGAACTCCCAGTCCACGATCGTCTCTTCACCGCTGTCCACGGCCTTGGCGACCCATAACCAGCCGCCTCGGGACTGGGGATCTTGCGGTGCTTTAATCATGGCGGTGATCTGGAAAGGATAATCGGTATCCTGACCCTGCAATCCGGGGATGATCTCCTTAAGGATGATCGTCCCTACAGGATATTCCCAATACACCCGGTTTTCCCGGCTCTCTACCCGAACCTCCGTACCTTCCGGATTGATAAAGATCCTCCTGCGGTTGTCCTCGTGCCCCGGGATCGGATAATCCAGGATCTCCCGAATCGGCTGCTCCCACAGGAGGTACCGGGAGCTTTCGGGAATCAGAGATCCCCGCTCCGCCTTCCGGCAGGAGATCAGCAGGAGAAAACAGCAGAGGAGTGCGATTGCGTACAGAATCTGCTTCAAACGGACCTCCTCTTCATGGCCAGGAGCTGGTACACGGACAGGTCGCCCTGCTTGCCCTTCACCTTGAGGTGGTATGGACCCTTGGTCCGCGCCCGTTCTCTGACCTCCCGGTACACGCCCTCGGAGATGAGGATCATTCCGGGTTTGGCGGTGTCGCAAAGTCGGGAGGCGATGTTGACATGATCCCCGATAACCGTGAAATCGGCCCTCTTCTCAGAGCCGATCATCCCGAGAATGACCTCTCCGGTATTGATGCCGATACCTACCGTCAGTCCGTTGTACCGCTCCCGGTTGTGCATGATCTCGTTCTGGATCTCCAGCGCGCTCAGGCAGGCGTGTTCCTCCTTGCCCTGACCGGAGAAGATGGCCACGATCTCGTCCCCCACGTATTTGTCGATATCTCCACCGTTTTGCTGGATGATCCGGGTCTGAAAGTTCAACACCCGATTGAGGGAATCCACTACATCCTGGACCTGACTGCGCTCCGAGTAGGAGGTGAAGCTGCGGATATCGCTGAAGAACAGGGTCATCTCCGCCTTGGCTCCCCTCTCGCCATCGCGGATCGACTGGATCGTCGACGATGAGACGAACTTGGAAAGCTCGAAGCGCTCGTACAGCCCCTCCACCATATGATTCACCGTCTCACCGAGCTCCCCGATCTCGTCACGGTTGGCCACGGCTACACGGGGACTGAAATCGCCGCTGGTCACCGTGGAGCATACCTCACCTATATGTTTCACCGGCCGCACCAGGGTACCGTGCAGATACAAAGAGAGCAGCAGGGTGAGCACCAGGACCACCACGACAAAGAAACCCGAGGCGATCAGGAGGTTGTTTCGCTGCTGGTTCACCACCTGGGTGATGTCCGAGGTGATGTTGATCACCCCGCGGACCGTATGGGTGCTGCCGTGACAGCGCGTGCATTTGGGCAGGTTGAGCAGGGGTTTGTAGAGCGTGAAGAAGGTTTTTCCCTCGGCGCTTTCCTGAAAGAGCACGGGACGCCGCTCCCGCACCGACCTGCTGAAGTTCGGATCCTCCTCCATGAACATCACCTCTTGAAGGAGGACCTTTCTCGGCTCAAACACGCGGGAATCCTGGTTTGCGTTCACTGTTTCTATGGTTGAGTTATCGGAGAAGGCCTGGACCCCGTTTGCCCGAAGCAGGAAGATCTTGTAGGCCGGATTGGCCAGGCGGATGTCCTCGAACAGCTGCACCGCGATCGGCGCTTCCCCCGGAAGCATGGCGTTCTTTATCGACTGGAACAGGATGTCCGATTGCTGCCGCAGGTTCCCCTGGCTGGTCTGCCGGAGACTCAGGTTCTGTGTAAAGGCGAAGTAGGCGATCACGATCCCGACTCCCACCACCAGACTGCTGATGATGATAAGATTGATCTTTCGAGTCAGCGGGACGAAGCGCTTCATTTTAGAGAATTATCGGCGCGGTGATTCTGGCTGTCAAGCAAAACCGCCGGTATTATATTCCGGTCTATCCGTGCAGGGAAACAGCCATACCCGCAAGGGCTTCGAGTTTGGCGTCGATCCCCGTTCTCCGGGACAGCAGCTGATCCCGCCGCTGCGAGAGCTGCTTTTCAGCAGCATCCAATCCCAGATTTCCCGTTGTCCCGGTGTAGCTTCGGCGCCGGATCGCCGCATCCGGATCATCTTTTTCCAGAGCGCCGAGATCGCTTGCGATAGACCTGTAGGCCTCGCGAAACGGGACGCCCCGGGCGACCAGCTCCAGGGCTCGGTCGGTGGCATAGATATCCTGTGTGAATCCCTCCCGCAGCCGCTCGGCATCGGGCTGGAGCTTTTCGACAACCCCCCGCATCACCCGCACGCTGATCAGAGCCAGGTCCAACCCGCGAAGGAAGGGGGCTTTGGTTTCCTGGAAATCCCGATTGTAGCCGGAGGGCAGAGCCCTGATAATACTCTTCACCTGGGCGCTGTACCTGCTGAGCGTGGCCGCCTTGGCCCGTATCAGCTCGAGCATGCAGGGGTTCTTCTTCTGGGGCATGATGCTGCTGCCGGCGAACAGCTCATCGGGCAGGCGGAAGTAACCGAACTCCGGCAGGGAGAATAGAATCAGATCCTGGGCCATCTTGCTCAGAGTCAGTACCACCTGCTCCACCGCGTCGAGAACGACCGATTCGAACTTGCCACGGCTGTTGTTGACGTACAGGACGTTGTTCTGGACACGATCGAAGGCCAACGATTCTGCCACCATCTCTCTGTCCAACGGCAGGGGCACGCCGTAGCTGGCCGCCGAACCGAGGGGACAGCTGTTGTTCAGGGCGTAGGCCGTGTCGACCAGGCTCAGATCGTCCAACAGCTCCTCCAGCCAGGCCCCGCTCCAGAGGCCGACGGAGGAGGGCATGGCTGCCTGCAGATGCGTACGGCCCGGCATGGGCAGATCCCTGTGCTGCTCGGCAAAGGCGAGCAGGACCTGTACCAGATCCAGCACGGCTGCCTGGAATTCCAACAGAAAGGAGCGGGTGTAGAGCCGGAGAGCGGCTATGACCTGATCGTTTCTGGAGCGTCCCGTATGGATCTTCTTTCCGGCCTCCCCCACGGATTGAACTAAATGGTTCTCGATGGCTGTATGGCAGTCCTCATCTTCCCGGCTGATCGAGAACCGTCCATCCCGATTCAGCCGGATGATCGCAGACAGCTCCTTCCGCAGCGCCTGGAATTCCTCCGTCGTCAAGATGCCGATCCGTGAAAGCATCTTGGCGTGGGCCATGCTGGCCAGACAATCCGCCGCCACCAGGCGCTGATCCAGGAGCGGATCTTCCCCTACGGTGAACTCCTCTATCAGTTTGTCCAGGGCGTAGCCCTTTTCCCAGAGTTTGCTCAAACAGTCTCCTTTCCTCTATGCAGCTGCCGGCGGGCTAAAACCTCGAAAGGCAGACCGCGAATCTTGGCTGCATCGGCACACCATCTCTGGTCGAATCCGCTCGCTTCGATCGAGCGGATCTCCGGAAAGAACAGTGAGCAGGAGGAGCGCTCCCGGGACAGGATCTCCAGGTTTCCCTTGTACATCTTGACCTTCACCGTGCCGTTGACGTTTCTCTGGCTGCACTGAATAAAGGCATCCAGCTCCTCTTTAAGCGGATGAAACCACTCTCCGTGGTATACCATGGAGGCCCAGCGGTTGTCGACCAGCCGTTTGAACTCCCGCTCCTCCTTGGTCAGGCACTGCCCCTCCAGATCCGCCTTCACTCTGAGGATAACCTCGGCAGCCGGGGCTTCGTATACCTCGCGGCTCTTCAAACCCATGATCCCGTCTTCGAAGATGTCGATCCGTCCCAGACCGCAGGCGCCGGCACGCTGATTCAAAGTATCGATCAGGGCCACGAGGTCCAGGAATTCTCCGTCCAGGGCCACGGGAAGTCCCTGTTCAAAGGTGAGCTCCAGCACCTGCACTTGATCCGCCGCCAGCTGCGGGGGGATGTGCCACATCCAGATCGAATCCGGGATCTCCTGATTCAGGCCGATCGCCCCCGAGGCGATCGAACGGCACCAGAGAGTCTTGTCGTCCCCTCCGGAGATAATTTCTTCTACCGCAACCCCCCAGATCCGGCACAGCTCGAGCTCCTCGGATCGGGTGAGATCGAAATCCCGCACCGGGACCAAGACTTCCAGCTGCGGAGCGAACATCTTGAACACGTTGTGCATGCGGTACTGGTCGTTGCCTCGGCCGGTAGAGCCTTCCAGTACCGCGTCGCAGCCCAGCTCCACGGCCTTGCGGGCTACCTTCTGGGCAATCAGCTGGCGGGTCATCGAGGTGGAAACCGGGTAGCCCCAATAGCTTCCATTGGCCAGAATGGCTCTGGTCAGCCACTCGCCACTGAACTCCTCCCTGGCATCGATAAGCAGGGGCTGGATGCGAAGAGCGGCTGAGCGCCGCTGCGAAAGCTCGATCTCCTGCCTGCCCTGCCCGACATCCACGGTTAGGGGGATAATGGTATCCGCCCCGTATATGCGGCGCAGCAGCTCGATCCCCAAGGTGGAATCCAGGCCGCCGGAGTAGGCGACGGCGCATTTCTGCACCCGGGGTACGGAGACCGCCTCTATGCGTTCGAGCAGCGCTGAACTCAGGGTGGTTATCATGTTTCTTCCCTCCTGTGATAATCAGACCTGTGATAATCAGATCGCAAGAATTGCGATGTCCTCTTCCACCTGAAATCTTCGATATACCGAGGAAGATTTCAGGTGTCATCACAATAACGCGAAGAGGAAAGAAAGGTCAAGTATATTTATGCAACTTTTTCGTATAATTATTTAATTATTGCGGTTGGGTATAGCGTTTTTCCCGACTGGATACGATCTCTTTTAGGATCGCCCGGACTTGGATCTCATCCCGACTCCCCTGTTCGAGCAGGTCCTGCAGCTCTCCAAGGAAGCGCTCCTCCATATCGTACAGCTCTCCTTCCAAGGAGCCGGACCAGATCAGCCGGATCAACTCCCGCTTTTTCTCCCGATAGGAGAGCAGACGTTCCGCCTGCAGGGTGGCGAGGTACCAGCGTATGTCGTCGATCTCCAGATCGTATTCCTGCATCAATTCTCTGATTTTCACGCCCCGCAACTGTACGCCCGGCCGGCAAGCGCTGTCAAGCCGGCGGTGTGCTATGGCCGGGCGCCCGAGGCGCACCCCCATGGGCCTTCCCCGTACTCCCTCGCTTCCCGGATTTGCTAGGACAACCTATTTTTAGTATTTTGGTATTAAGAATCTCGATATATATACAGTTTTTCAATGGAGCTTGAACCATGGCTAAACAGAAGTTCAAAACCGAGGTCGGCCGCCTGCTGCACCTCATCACCCATTCTCTGTACTCCCATCCGGAGGTGTTCTTGAGGGAATTGATCTCCAACGCCTCCGATGCCATCGACCGCCTCAAATATCTCACTCTAACCGATGACGATTTCAAAGGATTCGCCTTTGTTCCCCGCATCGACATCTCCTTCGACCAGAAGGACAAGAGCTGGCTGACGGTCACGGATACCGGCATCGGCATGAACGGCGAAGAGCTGGCCAAAAACCTCGGCACCATCGCCAACTCCGGAACGCGCCAGTTCGTCGAATCCCTGGGGGACCAGAACCTGGAGAACACCAACCTGATCGGCCAGTTCGGTGTCGGCTTCTACTCAGCCTTCATGGTGGCCGACAATATCGAGGTGGTCAGCAGAAAGGCCGGGGAGGAGGCCGCCTTCAGGTGGGTCAGCGACGGCAAGGGCTCCTTCTCCGTAGAGGAAGCCGCGGCGGAGCGCAACGGGACGACCGTTAAACTACTGCTGTCCGATCGCGGTGGGCAGTACGCCAACCGCTGGCAGATCGAATCGATCATCAAGAAGTACTCCAATCACATCCCCTTCCCCATCTACCTGCACTTCGAAGAGGTAAAGAGCGAGGGAGAGGGGGATAAGAAGAAGGAGAAAAGGGAGCAGAAGGTCGAACAGGTCAACAGCGCCTCTGCTCTCTGGAGAAGACCCAAAAACGAGCTCAAAGACGAGGATTACAACGAGTTCTACAGAACGATCAGCCATGACACGGAGGACCCCCTGCACTTCGTCCACACCAAAGCCGAGGGAGCCCTGGAGTACACGACGTTGTTCTACATCCCTAAAAAAGCTCCCTTCGATCTGTTCTTCGTCAACTACAAACCCGGCGTCAAGCTGTACGTGAAGCGGGTGTTCATCACCGATGATGAAAAGGAGCTGCTTCCCACCTACCTGCGCTTCATTCAGGGAATCATCGACTCCGAAGACCTTCCCCTCAATGTGAGTCGCGAATTACTGCAGGAAAACCAGGTTCTCCAGAACATCCGCAGCACCTCGATCAAGAAGATCCTGGGAGAGCTGGAGACGATCGCTAAGAACACCCCCGACAAATACGAGGAGTTCTACAAACAGTTCGGCGTCTGTCTGAAAGAGGGGGTGTATCAGGATTTCAGCAACCGGGATGCTCTCCTGGAGCTGCTTCGCTACAAATCCACGACTGAGAAGGGGCTGACGAGCCTGAAGACCTACAAAGAGCGGATGGGGGGCGAACAGAAGGCGATCTACTACATCACAGGAGGCACAGAGGACAAGCTGCGCAACTCACCCCTGCTGGAGACCTACAAAGAGCGGGGAATCGAAGTCCTGATCATGGATGACGAGATAGATGAACTGGTGGCCCCGGTCATCGCACGCTACCAGGACGTGGAGCTCAAATCGGTGGGCAGGAGCGGAACCGCCGAGGACCTGAAAACCGAAGTGGACAAGGAGAAGGAGAAGGAGATCAGCCCACTGCTCAAAAAGATCAAGAAGATCCTTGGAGAGGAGGTCAAGGACGTACGCGCCTCCACGCGGCTGAGCAATTCCCCGTCCTGTATCGTGGCGGACGACAATGATCCCACCATTCAGATGCAGCACATCTTCAAAGCCCTCGGGCAGAAGGACCTTCCGGAGGCCAAGCCGATCCTGGAGATCAATCCCGACCACAGCATCGTCAAAAAACTGGCCGGAACGGAGGACAAGGAGCTCACCGAGGACATCAGCAGGCTGCTGTTCGAGCAGGCCCTGATCGTAGAGGGCGCGGAGCTGGCCAGTCCGGCGGAGTTCGCCAAGAGGCTGAACCGGGTCATCGACAAGTCGCTGTAGCACGGGTAATCGACAAACCACCCCGGTTTTGGGTATAGTGGCGGGTGAGAAACAGCCGGAGTGGTGGAATTGGTAGACACAGAGGACTTAAAATCCTCTGACCCGTAAGGGTCGTACCGGTTCAAGTCCGGTCTCCGGCAAAAAATACGCTTGTTCGCCTCTCTATTTCCTTGTATTATAATCACTTGAAATTTCGGTGATTTCCGACTTCGCAAAATCTTCGCATTTTTCAAAGCAGATTGCGTGAAAAGATCCCATCCCTTCCGCTTCGTAAAACGAACTTCCAAGCAAGGCCCCGTTTACTACGTCGTCTACGATCATGATCCGGCTCATCCGAAATCAACAGGTGTTTTAGTGGATCCGCGGCAACGTCATCATTCATGGGAACCTGCAGATTACAACGATGCAGTAGCTTGGGCATATACAAATATGGAGACCGTTCAATCCCGCTCGACCATTTCATTCCGGGAGTTTGCCCAGCACTTCTTTGATCCTGAGAGATGCACCTGGACAAAACGCAAGTTTGCCAAAAATCGTCGAAAGGGCATAGAGGATCGTATCCCCTTCGGAGCCGAATATTTGCCGGCGCATCGCGGTCGATTGAAAAACTATCTTCTGCCGCGCTGGGGCCCCGTGCCGCTCAATCGCATCTCTGCGAAGGCGATCGATGAAGGGCTGATGGATCTGGATTCTTCCAGAACCGGATTTCCGCTCTCACCGGCCAGCCTCGATAAAGTCCTCACTGCCTTGCGTCATATCCTCGGAGAGGCAAAATACCAGGGCTATCTGGCCGAGAACCATGCCGCCGCGGTCGAACCCTACAGCACCGCCGCCAGCCGGCAACGCGAACCGTTCATACTGGTCGAAATCCGCAAACTCTTTCCGGAGGATATCGACGAAGCGATCCGTATCTGGCAGTCGCTGTCCTGGTACGGATACTTTCTTATGCAATGGACTTGTGGCCTCCGGCCCGGGGAAGTCGGTGCCTTCATGCTCCAGGACTGGATCAAGGAACATCACGGGGCAGTGATCCGCCGGGCACTGGAAAACAAGACACTGAATATCAAGGGCCTGAAAACCGAGAAACGCGGGATGACGGACAAGCTGGAATCGGTCCTGACCTTGCTTGAATTTCAGGGAGTTGCCAATGACAAGTTGCTGTTCACAGTGAACGACCGGCCGATTAAGGCGGAGACGGCCAACAAGCATTTCAATGCATCCGCCGCCCGGGCCGGTGTTGATCTTCAAAGCAGGACGCAATACTGTCTCCGCCATACATTCTATACCGAAGCGCTGGAAATCATGCCGGAAAAAGAAGTAGAAAAGATGGCCGGCCATAAAATGCTGCGGAAAGAATACGACCACAGAAAAGGACTGGATTTTTTGAAAACTGCCCAACCATTGAGAAAAATCGTCAACAAGCTTCAGGAATCCTGAATAACTCAGAATCAGCGATCAGATATTCGTAATACAAGAATCGAGCCGCCGACCCCCAGCTCGGAAGGCTGTTGCTCTATCCAGCTGAGCTATGGACGCCTGACTGATCCGGGCTTCTAAGGTTCTGTGCTTGGAACCCCCCCGGCTTGAACGAAAGTCGATGAGAGGACTTGAACCTCCGATCTCCTGCTCCCAAAGCAGGCGCCCTAGCCGCTGGGCTACATCCCGATTATACAAAACTATATTTCCGGTAACATATTTTTCAGCTTAGAGTGTTAGATATTTTATATGTATATACATTTAAGAAGAACATTCTCACAGGGGAGTTGGAATGAAAACTAGTAATTCGATACTTATTCTGGTTTTCGGACTGGCAGTTTCGTCAATTCTGTCTGCAGACGGTGAATTAGTGGCTGAAATAAATAGAAGGACTTATAATGTAAAGGACTTCAAATCGATAATAAACAGAACCAGAGCGGATCTTGAAATCCGTCTGGGCGAAGACTGGAAAATCGAAGCTGCGGGAAACAAGCGGGGGGTCCAAAACCTCAAAATCTTCAATAAAAACGGAGTACTCATCATCCGCCCCAAACTCGGCGTTTTTCCTATTGGACGAATTATTTACAGGCCCGTCCTCATTACAGTTTGCATTCCGAGACGGGATCTTGAATCAGTTACAGTCACAGGCTTCGGAAACGCAAACATCATCGGAGATCTGCGGTCGGATAAAACAGATCTAAAAACTACGGCTCGTGGATCTATCACCGCAGCGGGTGATGTGGAATATCTGACGCTGCGAGGTTCGGCATCCGGCAGTATTACATTTACAGGACACTGCCAGGAGCTCGATGTGAACCTGAGTTCATCCGGAGATGCGAATCTCAAGATTCATACCAACAGCCTAAAAGCGAAGATACGCTCATCTGGAAGCATTTATATAAGCGGCGAAGCTCGGAACAGTGAGATAGAACTCACTGCCCGGGGGAGTTTTGCAGGGAGCGATTTTTCAAGCGTCTATGCAAACGTCAGAATCAGCGCTTCTGGAGACGCAGAACTCCGAATTGAAAACGAAGTGCAGGCCAGGCTGACGGCACAGGGCAACCTTTATTATTGGGGAAATCCGCAAATAGGAGAAATCAGGACCAGCGGCAGGGGCAGACTGGAAAGCAGGGAATAATTGCTGACAGTTCTTTTGCAGTGAACTGCACACAAATAACTATGCGTCCAGCAGGACTCGAACCTGCAACCCACAGCTTAGAAGGCAGACCACCCCTCAGCATATAGGACATTTACGCATATACGAAGGAAGATCTTCGTCAGTTTTGGCCGTTTACCAATACGAATGTGTAGTCCAGAACATGGTGTGTCAGAAATAAAATGCCGATAAAATGCCGACGACCGTATGTTAGTTTTTTACTCCACCGATTTGTTAGATTGGAATTTTTCTTGATTTGAGGTGGGCGTTTGATCTGTATGCGAGCTATCGTCATCAGCCCAGATAGTTTCTGAGCAGATCTGAGCGTTAAGCGTGCCTTTATATATAAGATCAGAGCCAAAATTAAGGCCAAAAAAAACGTAGTAACGATAACAACCTTGGGAGTAGTGAGGATGATACCGTGACCCCCTGTTATCACTTCTCTGAACGGACTAAATAAAACTGCCACGGTACTTAACAGAAAAACTCCCAGCACCATAAGCAGAGTTATGAAAATTTCCCGGACTCTGCTGGGATTGGGTTCTTCAAATCTAATATGCTTAATGCTCGGTAAGTCAGCGATTCGGTGGTTCACCTTGATCGAATCTATGAGCCGCTTAACTACAGACTCGTTCTTATCTCCATCATAGACTTCAGCCAGGGCTTGGAATCGAATGTACTCACCGACGCGCAGCATATTGAATTGGACAACCAATCGCGTGCGCGTGTCTTTTTCTAATCTGCACTCCCCATGAACATCTTCGGAAGCTGAAATTATCTTCATGTTTACCCCAATTGTTTATTGGACCGATCGAAATAGTGATCGGCTTTGTGATCATCGCTTCGGTGATGTCCTTTTTCCCTGTGTTTACGAGCACGCCTTTGGAAAGTACATGATTATTCTGGATTGGAACTTGTTTGTATGAAACGGAGAGCTCCGGTATACTTTTTACGATTTCGTCGTACAAAGCTATTGTCTGTTCTCTCAGCAAAACGATTTCAGGAAGACGTTTCGATCGAAATGCATGGATTAAGCTCCAGATGGTCACCCCGAGTTCACCAATTCAGGCTGTCCCGCAACCGGCCAGCCAGCGTCTCCCTTATTGGCTTGATGCAAATATGGCCTGAGCTTACCTTTCAGGAACACCGGTAAGGAGCCGCTCGGGCAGTCCAGCTTGCCTGCAACCCAGGCTTGCCTCGACCTCTCCCTCCCTCTTGCTCGGCCTTTCCGTTCTTTATGTCAGCGCCAGTATTTCCGGACTCCTGTACTTGATGATCTTGGCGAGGTTGGTCGCTATGCGTATCAGCAGAAACTCACCCCGCGCCTTCGCCATTCCCCTCAAGTGATGTTGCGTCCAGCCCTTGTTCTTCTGATCATCGCCATGAACCGGTTCGGAGGCCCCCTGTCGCTTCATGTAGGTTTCCCGCCCCGCATCGCTGGATAGCTTCTCCCGCATGCTGTCTCGAAAGGGCTCTCGGGAGTCGATCTGGATTGTCCTCTTTTTGCCTC
>Ga0307442_1000379_pt1 | contig 21532 bp, 17 predicted proteins | sample SalMarWE160430MG_FD_202143 | JGI IMG/M metagenome (GOLD analysis project Ga0307442, IMG submission 202143) | Salt marsh sediment microbial communities from the Plum Island Ecosystem LTER, Massachusetts, United States - WE1604-30 | ecosystem: Environmental > Aquatic > Marine > Intertidal zone >...
AGCCGTCTGCTGGCCATGAACGAAAGGGAGTTCTTCCGGCTCGTCGAATCCAACCCGGCCAGCGCCGGGAAAGTAATGACCCGGATGCTTGCCGTTACCCGGCGACGGCTGGAGGACACCGGAGGATTTCTCTCCGACATGGTCCAGTGGGGCGAGGATGCCCGCCGCCGGGCGATCACCGATCCCCTGACCGGGCTGTATAACCGGCGCTATCTGGAAGAGGCCCTCGAAGAATACTTCATGAAAGCCCGGGACGGCTCGAAGCCCCTCTCGGTGGCGATGCTCGACCTGGATCACTTCCGGGAGTTCAATGAGAGGTATTCCGAAAAGGCCGGCGATCAGATCATCATGTCCGCCGCCCGGATCTACCGGCGCTTCCTCAGACCTACCGATGTAGCGGCTCGCTACGGGGGCGACGAGTTCACCTTTGTCCTGCCGGACACCGATCTAGAGACGGCACGCACGATCATGGAAAGCATTCGTCGCACGATCGAGGAATCGGACCTGCTCGAGGAGGTGGTTCCGAACTGCAGAGCCAAAACGGCGGTATCATCTCTGCCCAAGGTGACGACCAGCCAGGGCCTGGCCTGTTTCCCCGAGCACGCCTCTGACCCTAAAACCCTGAGGGAGGCCGCCGACAGTGCCCTGTACAGGGCCAAGGAAGCGGGCCGCAATCGCGTGGTCGTAGCACAAAAAAGTTATCACCACTCAGAGGACGGTTCTAATGAAGGTTGATCTCCCGTTCTCATTCAACATGGGCACATCTGCCTTCGTGATCGTCGATTTACAGAACGACTTCGTACGCAGCAATGGACCACTGGTCGTCCCCGATGCGGTCTCCACGATCGAGCCGATCAATGCCGTGCAGGACCTGTTTCGCAAGGCCGACCGTCCGGTGATCTTTACCCGCTTTGTCGCCGGCAAGGAATCCTCGCTGCTGTGGACCTGGTCACCCCAGATCCGGGAACCGATGAACTGCTGCAAGATAGGGCAACACCGCTACTACGAGGACATAAAGGCAGAAAGAGAAGCCATCGCCGTGATCGACGAGCTGAAACCTCGAGCCGATGATCCGATCATCGACAAATTCTGGTACGGCGCCTTTTTCCGCACCAATCTGGAGGACGTGCTGCGCTCTTTTAACACGGACACCGTCGTGATTGCGGGGACGGTCACCCAGATCTGTGTTGAGGAAACAGCCCGTCAGGCCTTTCACCACGGCTTCAAGACCATCGTCCTGCGGGACTGCGTTTCCTCCTTCGATCCCCAGCTCCATGAGGCCACCCTGAAAAACCTGAACATGAAGTTCGGGGCGGTTATCTCCTCAAAGGAGTTCATCCAGCTCATGAGCTGAGGGGACGCCGGGCTGCGGCCCAGCGAACCGGAACTACTCCCCGTATCCATAGCCTCCCGCAACCAGGCGGATATAGGGCATAGACCAGTCGAATGTATTACTGTAGACGGTAAAGGTATACCCGGCGCGCAATCCAACTAAAAGACCACTCTTTTGTTTGGTAGATATGAGGAAGTCCAGTCCGACGGCCGGATTAAGCAGGGCGCATTTCGAAATTGTAGGCTGAAAACGGGCAGATTACAAATAAATCAATGATAACGAGCAGGGTCGAGCACTTGGGGATATTCGCTGGACAACAGGTCAGGGGAGTCTCAGCGGAGGGTCGAATACACCTCCATGGACTGCATGACCGCCTCCACGTTGCGTACGGGGATCCCCGGGTACAGATCGTAGACCAGGGACAATCCGCCCCGGGGACTGCCGAGCTTCACCACAGCCTCCCGGATCAGTTCTTCCACGTCCTTCGGGGTTCCATTGCGGGTCACCTCCTGCCTGTCGATATCCAGGTCCACGGCGATCCGCCCTGTACACCGCTTCCTGATTTCTTCGATCCCGTTCACCCTGTCCTGGAGATTGATGACGGTCACACCACAGGCGATCAAGTCCTCCAGGAGCTCCAGGATGTGCCCGTCGCTGTGCATGTAGACGACTTTTCCCCGTTTTTTTACCGGCTGCATCAACCTGCGGTAGGAAGGAACTAGGTATCTTCGAAACAGCTCGGGAGAAAGCATCGGCCCGTTCTGGGCACCCAGGTCTTCCGGGAAGGCCACCAGGGAAACGTCCAGCTCGAGATAGCGACGGACGAAGTAGACGTTGAAGGCTTCGACCATGGCAATCAGGCGGTCCAGCTCCCTACGCTGGTCATGCATGTCGTAGACCAGGTTTTCATAGCCCCTCAGGTACTCCAGGGTGAGGAAGAAGAAGCCGTGCCGCAGCTCTCCGATCGAAAAACCGACCGTCTCCCCGTCTTTCCGTACACGTCGCTTTACCGCATCCCAGTCGATCCGGCTCCAGCCGTCGTGCTCCCCCGGATCGGGAGGATGGAAACCTTTCAGAGCCGCCCAGTCGGCCAGTGGGAATCGGATCACGGTCCCGGTGATGCCGTTCGTCGTGGTTCTCCAAAGCGAACCCCAGGAATCCTGGTATTCGCTTCCCTCCGTCTGCCAGGGAGCGGGCTGACGCTGCCGCGGATCCAGAAACCCGCTTTCGTGATCCTTGAACAGCAGCGGGTGCCTAGAGACGAGCTTCCGTAGCTCTGTAAGGTCGTAGGCTTGAAGACAGGCGTAGTTGATTTCAAAACGGATCGGTATGCGCGCCGGCCGGGTAAAGGTGTAGGCTTTTAGAAAATCCGGATCCCGCATGTGCGTCAACAGTCGCAGCATTTCTTGATTACTTTCGGAGAAAACTATACAGTCTCGATACCGTGAGCTGTCAAGCGAGCCGGCGGGAGGACTTTTTTCGGTCCGTACAGTTGAAACGGCCGGCCAAAACGCCATTCTACTTCACCCTCTGCGATTCGTTGATCGAAGAGTTCGAGAGGCGCCACGGGAAACAGGATTACTTCAACTTTTTCGACATGCCCTTTCGCGCCGTTTCCCTGGAACCAACCCGCAACCCCCCGGATTATTCGCGGTACTTCGAGAACCTGCAACCTGTGGATGAGATAAACGAGTGGGGAGTGGGGTACATCCGGGGCAGCCACTATCACTTCCGGCGCATGGTATCCCCGATGAAGGAGTTCGAGGACCCGGCCCAGGTATGGAGCTTTCCCCTGCCGGACATCCTGGACGATTACAGATGGGAGGGCTTTGCAGATCGGGTCGAGGAGCTCAAGGGCAAAGACTACGCGACCATGAACGCGCCGCCTTTCATCGATATCTTCGAGCCCGCCTGGTACCTCAGAGGGTTCGAGCAGCTGCTGATGGATCTCCACCTCAATCCGTCCATGGCCGAGGCCTGTCTGGAGCGTATGACGGAGATCAAATGCCGGCTGGCCCGCCGCTATAGCGAAGCCGGTGTCGATGTCCTGATTTTCGGCGATGATATCGGGGAGGAGCGTAACCTGATCCTTAGTCCGGAGATCTGGCGCAGGTGGCTGAAACCCCGCCTGCAAAGGGTAATCAGGGCGGCCAGGGAGGTCAATCCCGAGGTAATCTGCTACTATCACTCGGACGGAAATATTGAGCCGGTGATCCCCGACCTGATAGAAACGGGTGTGGATATCCTGAACCCCATTCAGCCGGAGTGCATGGATCCGCTCGCGATCAAGCGACAATACGGAGAAGCCCTGACACTGTGGGGCACCATCGGGACGCAGCGGCTCATGCCCTTCGGCACGGCGCAGGAGGTTGCAGAAACCGTGAAGACCACGATCCGTGAGCTCGGATACAACGGCGGGTTGGTGATCGCTCCCACCCATATCCTTGAGCCGGAGGTTCCCTGGGAGAATGTCCTGGCCCTGGTCGATGCGGTCGAGGAAGAATCTGAAACGAACACGGAGGTATGATCATGGCTAAGTACGGAGCAGGAGTTATTGGTCTGGGCAATGTGGCCACCGAATACGTACGGGCGGTCAACAACAACCCCCTTGCGGAGGTGGTAGCCGTGGTCGGCCGGGACAAAGCCAAGACCGAGACCCGGGTGCAGTCGCTGGGATTGTCCTGCCGGGTGTTGGACGGATTTTCAGATCTGGTAGCCCGCGACGACATTCACTTCGTGGTGATCACCACTCCCCACTATCTGCATTTCGGGCAGATCGTCGAAGCAGCCGAACGGGGAAAGCACGTGGTCGTGGAAAAGCCGATCGGGATGAACTGGCAGGAGATCACTCAAGTCAGGGAGGTGATCGGAAAAACCGGGGTGAAGTTCCAGTGCGGCCTGGTCCTGCGCTTCAATCCCTTCGTCGAAAACCTCCGTCGCCTGATCGAAACAGGTGCTGTGGGGGATATCTTTCACCTGGAGGTGGATTACTTCCACTCCCTGCGCCCGGCCTGGGGCGGCTTCCAATGGGGTGTGCACAAGCGAAGTGGCGGCCCCTCCGCCTCACTGGTGGCGGGGATCCACGCCGTGGACCTGCTGCGCTATCTGTCCGGGGAGGTGAGCGAGCTAACGGCCTTCTCCACCACGGCAAGCCGCAGGGATTTCGAGTACCCGCCCAGCTACCTGGCTGCGCTCCGCTTCCAGAGTGGCGCACTCGGCAAGAGCAGCTGCAGCTTCGAGACCCGCTCCCCCTACCTCCTGAACCTGCTGCTGCACGGTACCAAGGGCTCGGTGTTCAATGAGAAGTTTTTCCTGCAGGATCTGTTTCCAGGACAGACCGCCTGGCAACGCTTCGAAACCGTGATGCCCGACAGTCCGGCGGTTTCCCACCATCCCTTCCAGCAGCTAATCGATGACTTCATCGAGGCGGTGGATACGGATCGCCAGACCCGCAACAACATCGAGGAGATGTACCGGAGCCACGAGCTGTGCGTAGCCATCGACCGCTCTATCGAGAGCGGAGAGAAGGTGATGCTGCCCCTGCGCTGAACGTCAATCGAGGTGAAGCTGTCGATCAGTCGAACGACTCCCCAAAGCCTGCGGTCAGTGGAAGATCAGCCGGGGTAGGAACATCGAGATATCGGGAAACAGCACCAGAATCACCAGCACCACAACATAGGTGATGATGAAGGGAATCACCGACTTGGAGATCGACTCCAGCGTCACGTTGGCGATCTTCAACCCCACGAACAGGTTGGCACCCATCGGCGGGGTGAGAAATCCGATCTCCGCACAGACCACGAACAGCACACCGAAGTGGATGGGGTCCACTCCCAGCTGGGTGACTACCGGCAGGAAGATCGGGGCCAGGATGATGATCTGGGAGAAGGTCTCCGCCCACATGCCGACGAAGATCATGAAGGCCATGATGATCAGCAGGATGACGATAGGGTTCTGGGAGACCCCAGCAATCCCGTGACCCAGGGCCTGGGGAATCCCCATTATAGTCAGCAGCCGGGCAAAGACGAAGCCGGCGGCAACCAGGATGAGCAGGGTTCCGGTAAGTTTCAGAGTGTTCGCCAGAGCCTCATACACGTCCTTCACCGTCATGGTCCGGTTAATCAAAAACCCGACAATCAGGGAGTAGAAGATCGTGACCTCCGCCGCCTCGATGGGTGTAAAGAAACCGGCGTAGATCCCCCCCAGAAGCAGGATGATCGCGATCAGGGCCCACTTGGCATCCCAGATCGCTTTGATAGCCTCCAACACGGTCAGTTTCTGATACTCCCGCTCCTCCTCACCGTCGGTGGACATTTTGGGGAAAAATTTGAGCATCAACGCCGAGGTGATAGAGAGCGCCAGGGCCATCAGCAGTCCGGGGACCACCCCCGCGGTGAACAGCTCGGCAATCGACTGGTTGGCGATAATTCCGTACATGAGAAAGGGATTACTCGGCGGGATCAGGATGCCCAGCGCGCCTCCGCTGGCCGCTACGGCTCCGGCGAATCTGGGTTTGTACCGCGCCACAATCATTGCCGGAATCATCAAACCGCCAATGGTGGCCACGGTGGCCGGGCCGGAGCCTGTTACCGCAGCGAAGATGGCGCAGCTCACGATGGTGATCACCGCCAGACCGGAACGGAAAGAGGCCATGAAGCGCTTGACCATTCCCACAAGCGCGGCGGTGATGCCCGCTTTCTGGAAGAGATTGGCAACGAAGAGGAACCCGACCACCGCGATGAGCGGGTATTTGTTCACCCCGGAGTAGAAGGTCCGGACCATGAAATCCATCGGCGTACCGGTGGTGTAGAAGAAGATCAGAGAGGTCAACCCCAGACACACGTAAATGGGAAGCCCGGTTAACAGAAGCACAACCAGAATCAGTGCAATAGCCATGGCTGCCTCACAATACCGTCTGCGCCTGATCGGTCTGATCGTTCTCCGTAGCGCCCCGCGGCTTTATCAGTTTCTGGATATATTGCTGGATGAGCCGGAGGGTCAGCATAGCAAATCCCACTGGAATCGTCAGAAACACGTAATGAAGGGGAATCTTGAGGATTCCGCTCAACCCGAGAAAATCCTTCTGGCGCAAATAGTAGTCTATGGAGACAATAACGACGAAGACATTGAACCCGATCCAGACGATATCGGTGATGACGCGTAGAACCTTCCGCAATCCTTCAGGAAGGGCGTCCGCCACGAAGGTGATGCGGATGTGATCATCGCTCTTCATCCCGTAGCTGGCGCCCAGGTAGCAGACTAACACGAAACCGAAGCGGGACAGCTCCTCCTGCCAGGGAAGACCGGAAGTGAACACGAGCCTGAGAACCACTCCCAGGAAAACCAACGTCACCACCACTCCAAGAATCGCCGTCCCGATGACCTCCTCGAACTTGTCGTCGATAAACTTCAGAATGCGCTTCATCGCTGCCCTCAGTTTTTGTTTGAGTGATAGTATATGCTTTCTTCCACCCGGCGGGGGAAAGCTATAGAAAACGACGCTCCTGGGAGAACCGTTCGGCCCCACAGGAGCGTCAGTTAGTCACCGCTTTATATTGTCCGTCCTCTCGATCTACATACCGGCTGCGGTAAAAACTTTGTCGATGAACGCCTTACCGGCTTGGGCATCACCTTCACCGATCTTCTCGTACATCACGGGCCAACTGGTTCGCGCCTTCTCGGCCCACTGGTCGTAGTCTTTGGGGCGTCCCAGGAACTGCACCCCATGTTCTTTCTTGGAAACGTCAATCGCCTCCTGGAGGATCGCCGCAGAGCTGGAATCCACCCGGGGTATGCTGTCTTTCGATGCTCGATCCACCGCCTTCTTCAGATCCTCGGGAAGTTTCTTGTAGGTCTGTTCACTCATGACCAGCACCGACACCTGCAGGATGTGGTCGTCGTTGGTGATGTATTTGACGACCTCGTTCATCCGGGCGGAGAGAAGAACCGAGTCGTCGCACTCGAAGGCATCCACCACGCCCAGCTGCATGGCGTTGAACAGCTCCGACCACTCAACGGGAGTAGGGCTGATGCCCCAGGCTTTCACCATCTCCACCATGATTGTGCTGGGGGGAACGCGGAACTTCAGCTTCTTCAGATCGGCCAGCTCATAGACGGGTTTCCTGGACATAACGTGGCGGTAGCCGCTGTCCCACATGGTAATGAGGCGCATGTTCGCCCTTTCAATTGTGTATTTATTGAACTCATTCCACATCGTTTCGCGGGCTTTGCGAAAATTGGAATTGTCTTCGAACATGAAGGGAAGCATAAGGGCATCCAGACGCGGCGTATATTGGGTTACCAGGTTGAGACTGGTCACGAAGCAATCAAGCGCACCGGATACGACCAGATCCGCCATTTCGGAATCGGTCCCCAGCTGAGCATTGGGGTAGATCTCCGCCTGGATACGCCCGTCGGAGTACTTCTCCACCAACTCCTTGAACACCATAGCCGTTACATGCAGGGCGGAGTTGTCCGCCGCCATATTGGCGTGTCCGATCCTGATGTTGTACGTCTCAGCAGCCGCAGGTGCTTGCCCGCCGGCCCACAGGCTCTGAAAGCCCAGGAGCAGCAACAGGACAACAAACAGTGTTAGCACAGTCTTGGCTTTGTTCATTTCGTACCTCCTTGAAATGAAAGTTACACTAGGAAAGAAATTATAACCTCATAGATTTTAGCCTGTCAAGAAAAAACTTATCGTGTCACTCATAATTGCCCGCTCAGAGGCTTGGGAGGGATGCGAAGCCGTTCCCATTAGAAGCGCAGGGAGATCTCTCTGTTCTCTCTCAGCGATCGCTCGGCTTCCAGGCATATGATCACGACTTTCCGGCCCTCCTCGGGGGGATAGAACGCTTTTCCCTGGGCAAAAAGCTTCGCCGCCACCTTGATCTCCTCCTGCAGCTCGAACAGCTCTCCGGAAATCTCGATAGGCACCTCCTCACAGCTCTCCTTGCCCGTACGCTGGAGCTTGAGGCTGAATTGCGGTTCGGTGGTCCGATCCATGGCTCCGGACCAGGCCGAACGAATCGCGCCCTCCGTGCCCACGATCTCCACGAAGAGGTGATGTTCGAATCCGCAGAGGGTTTGGGTGATCACCGCGTAGCTCCCGCCGGGGAACTTCAACACCGAGGAGAAGTTGTCGTAGAGCCCTTCGCTTCGCTCTTTGGAGTTTCCGTATGCCTGGATGGAAAGAGGATCCCCCAACCCCTCGAAGAACCAGAGGATGAAGTCGAAAAAATGGATCGGCTCCTCGAGGATCCAGGATCCGACCCGGGAACGATCGTAGCGCCAGTCCTCGGCTCCCTTGCGATAGGGATGCCGGAAGAGGCTCACCATGGCGTATTGAGGTGATCCGATTTCTCCCGCCTGCACCAGCTCTTTGACCTTGCCCCACTGTTTGGACACCCGGAACTCGTGACCGATCGTCAAAACCTTGCCGCTCCTTCGGGCCGCCTCCAACAGACGATCGCATTCCTCGGCCGTTGCGGCCATCGGCTTCTCCAGAAGCACGTGCCTGCCGGAATCCAGAGTCTCGATTCCCGCCTGGGCGTGGAGAAAGGTCGGCAGAACGATGTCCACGGCCTCCACGTCCTTTTGCCGCAACAGCTCCCGGTAATCGAGATAAACCTCGACACCGGGATGATCGGCCTTGGCCTGCCGCCGGCTTTCTTCGCTTTTGCAGGAAATGCCTACAAGCTCCGTTCCCTCACCCCCGGCAATCGCTGCTGCATGGTGTTTACCCCAGGCACCGTATCCGATCAATCCAAAACGCATAGAATCCTCCGATTCCTAACAACAACTCACTTTCCGGAGATTGTCAAGGAATCCGCAATAGCGGGTTGCTCTCATTACACCCGGCCGATTCGTTTTATGAATCCTGTGGAAGTTTGTTCCGCTCGCCATTCCTACGCTCTTTTCGCTTTGTATGCTCCCTGCGTAGTCCCGCATTGTACCAGTCGATGCGGCGAGTGAGGACCATCACCCCGGCCAGGATTACGAATAGTCCCAGGGAACCGATCAGCAGCGCATAGTCTTCGGATTTTAATGCTGCGTAGAGAAACAGGTAGCCTGATGCCAGAACCAGAGACATGATCCAGGCTCGTCGCCAGGCGGCAAGAACGGCGCTGGAGTAGAAGGTGATCAGGGCTGTTGTGGCTACACCAGCCAGGAGGTAGGTCCAGTCGAAGATGAGGTGTTCCGATACCGATACCAGCAAAAGGTAGAATAGGCATACCGCCAGTCCAACCAACAGATATTGAAACGGGTGAATCCTGCGGCTGTTGGCGGCCTCGAAAAGAAAAAAGATCAAAAAGGGCAGCAGCACGAAGAGGATCCCGTACTTCACGGAACGTAAGGATTTTAAGTAGCTATCAACAGGAATCATCAACTCCACCCTGAAGACCGAATCGAGGAGCGCGTCACTTTCCACCTGCCCGCGGAGCCACTTCTGCCCATAGCCGCGATTCAGCGACAGCACGTACCAGTCCGCATCAAATCCCTGCTCGCCCATGCTTCGGTCGCTGGGAAGAAAGGCGCCATTAAAACTGGGACTGGGCCAGGTGGAGGAAAGACGCACCCGGGTCTCGCCTCCCAGCGGTACAAAACCCAAGGAGCGTCCTCCCTGCAGATGCAGTTCGAAGGCGAAGGAATGGCCGGAAGCCGTGCTTCGGAAAACGCGCTGCAAGGCATCCCGCTCAAGGGGCGCTCGAATCTCTCCGCTGAACAGTCCAACCTCTCCCTGACCGGCGGAGAAGGGAATCGACTGGGATTCCCACTGCAGGGTCACCCGTTCCTGGAGTCCGCGCATATCCGGAAGCTCAACAACCAGCTCGGCATCCTCCCAGAATATATCCTGCTCCGCGATCCTCCACTCGTCGAAATCCAGTTCGCTGAAGGTTCCCACTATCTGAAGGTCCGCTGTATAAACCGTGACCTCGAAAATGCCCCGATTACGTTTATCCGTGTCTACCGATCCCGTTATTTCCAGGGTATCGGGAAGAAAGTAGGCCTGTTCGATGTACTCCTCGATCTTATCATCCTCGATCTTGACTCGTTTCAGATACGGTACGACCACAAGTGGACCGGCGATAACCTGCTCTCCCCCCCACTTTGCTATGATCTCTCCCTCCGCCTCCAGGCGGGTCATATTCCGCTCTTCGATCAGCGCCCGGATCATCTGGAGGGGAATCAGGAAGACCAGCAGCATCACCCCGATCAGAATCATCTTAATCACTGTGCTCCAATTCCTGCTCTCCTGAATTGCACCCTTGAGTTTCATCATTTGAACCCTCCTCGATATTTGGTCTCGTTTCCGAGGCTATCCCGACAGTCGGATCTCTTCCTGTCCTTTTCCGGAAGATTCTATGAACAATTGTGGCAGAATTGTGGCCGCTGTACTTCTGGAAGCGTGTTACAGGCTGTGGTACTATTCACTAGATGCCACCTGTGATTGAGCCCCTGGTCGCGCTGGTCGATGATGAACAGAATATCCGCGAGTTGGTAGGCTACGCCCTGAAACAGGAGGGCTATCGGGTCGCCACCTACAGAAACGGAGAGGAAGCCTGGAACGCTTTTAGTCAATCCCTGCCCGATCTGGTGATTTTGGACATCATCATGCCCCGGATGGATGGATTGGAACTCTGTCGCAAGATACGCAAGCTTTCCGAAACACTGCCGCTGATATTCTTGAGCTCCAAGGACGAAGAGTTCGACAAGGTGCTGGGTCTGGAGCTGGGAGCGGATGATTACCTCTGCAAACCCTTCTCAACCCGAGAGCTTCTGACCCGGGTCAAAGTACTGTTTCGCCGGCAAGCCTTGGCCAAGGGTGAAAAACCAAAGACAGAGCAAACAACCCTACACTGCGGGTCTCTCGAGTTGAATCGAACACGTCACTCGGTACACTGGAAAGGACAGCAGGTACTGTTGACGGTCACTGAGTTTCGCATCCTGGAGGCATTGATACGGCAACCCGGGTTCGCCAAAACCCGGGAACAGCTGCTTAAAGAGGGTTATCCTTTCGACGAGTACATGAGCGACCGCAACATCGACGGGCATATCAAACGGATCCGCAAAAAAATCGCGCAGCTGGATCCAGAGTTTGATGAAATCGAGACGATCTACGGTCTGGGCTATCGCTATCGAGCCGATTCGCAAGCATGATCAACAGAATTTTGGTTTTCTTTTCCCGCATCACCGTACGTCTTCTCGCCTTCAATCTCCTCATAGTCTTCCTCCCGATTGCGGGTTTTCTGTATCTCGACACCTATGAGAAGCAACTGCTCCGCTCCCTGGAACACGCACTGATTCAACAGGGTCGGATCCTGGCCTCGGCTCTCTCCGGAGAAAATCCTCTGCAGGCGGACCGTGCCCGGAGAATTCTGCTCGAGTTGGAGCAGCGCCACGAGGCACGCCTGCGGGTCGTGGATAATAAAGGAAGGCTGCTTGCCGATTCCAGCCGTCTGGGACCGCAGTCGCAACAACCGGACTTGGAACAACCGGCTGAGCTTTCCCCGACACCGGCAGGAAACGATCAGACCTCGGTACCCGCCGAACAACGGGTGTTGTACAGGATTGCCATCTACCCGGTGCAGCTGTATAGACGTCTGTTCCGACCACCGGAGCCGCCCTTGGAGTCGGCTGAGTTCTACATCAATACGGATATCCTGATGGGCCCTGAAATCCGGAAAGCCTTGGAGGGACGATACGGCGCCATGACCCGCATTTCCACAGGCGGACAACGATCGGTCACCCTCTACAGCGCCATTCCCGTTCGGAGCGCAGGAGCGATAATCGGTGCAGTGCTTGTGTCCCAATCCACCTATCGAATTCTCCGGGACCTGTACGAGCTTCGCCTGGAGATTTTCACGATATTTCTCGTCTCCCTGTCCGCAGCCGTGGCGCTGAGCCTGCTGGCTTCAACGACGATCGCCACTCCGGTACAGAAACTACGCAAACAGGCACGGGAAATCCTGGATCATCGCGGCCGACTTTGCGGACAGTTCCGCTTCAACCGCCGTAGGGACGAAATCGGCGATCTGTCCCGTTCCCTTGAAGAGATGACCCGCAAACTCCGGGGACATATCGAGTTCGTCGAGACCTTTGCCTCGGATATCTCCCATGAGTTCAGGAACCCCCTGGCTTCCATCCGATCAGCCGCAGAGATGATTCCTCAGATCGAATCCGTCGAAGATCGTAATCATTTCCTCTCCCTGATCCAAAAATCGGTGGAGCGCATGCAGCATCTTCTCGGTGCGGTGCGCGAAATCTCCCTGCTCGATGCTCAACTTGAGGACGAAGCGCGAACTTCAGTGAAAGTCAGCCCGATCCTCAAACAGGTGTTGGAAGCACGGAAACTCCGGGGAAATTCTTCGAGAAACGTGCAGCTGATCGAGAAATCCGATTCATTCGTCGTCTCTATGGCTCCCACACGGCTGACCCAGGTCCTCGAGAATCTGCTGGATAACGCCCTTAGCTTCGCCTCGACTGCGGTGCGGATAGAGCTTTCCCGCGCCCACGGCTGCGGGGTGATCACCTTCCAAGATGACGGACCGGGGATTCCGAATCAGCATCTGGAGAAGATCTTCGACAGGTTTTTCAGCTACCGTGCAGATGAAGATTCCGCGGAATCCGCAGACTTTGCCGGGCGTCACCTTGGACTGGGCCTGGCCATTGTCAAAGCCATCGTGGAGGGCTACGGGGGCAGTGTGGAGGCGCGCAATGGATCCTTGCGCGTCGGCCAGTTAAAAGGGGCCTATATTGTAGTGCGTATACCAATAACCGGTGTGTAAAATCTCCTCCAAAACTACAAATTAAATCCCATTCGTCAGCCATGGAACGGCAACACAGGTGACATCATCACATTGCCGCAAAAAGTGGTCTTTTTATAAATATGGGCTACCAATAATATATAGAGAGACAAGAAAAGATCCTGAGCTCAGACAATGACAGCACTCGACATGGCTCCGAGCGCTCGGAGTATAATCAAACGTGATCCTACCCGCCTCCTCCAGATCGTCGAGGAGATCTATCACATCAAGGATCTGGACACCCTCCTGGAAAAGGTGCTGTTCGAGGCGAGGAAATTCGTCAACGCCGAAGCCGGGACCCTCTATCTGGCTACGGGACGGTACCTGTATTTCAGTTACGTGCAGAACGAGGCCCTTTTTCGTGAGGATCGGCCCAAGGACAAGTATACCTACTCCAACAAACGGCTCACCATAGACAAGAACTCCCTGGCCGGCTACGTCGCCGCCACCGGCGATGCCCTGCTGGTCGATGACGTGTACGACATCTCCAGCAATGTCACCTACCATTTCAATCCGGATTACGACAAAAAGACCTCCTACAAGACCCAGTCTATTCTGGTCGTGCCTCTGGAGACAACGGATCATCTGATCCTGGGAGTACTCCAGCTCATCAACGCCAAGAGCGAGAATGGTTTTGTAATTCCCTTTTCAATGCAGGACCGATTGTACATCACCGAGTTTGCCCGCAACGCGGCCAATGCCATCGAAAGGGCCAAGCTGTCCAGAGAAATGGTGCTGCGCATGGTGGAGCTGGCAGAGCTGCGTGATCCGTACGAAACGAGCCAGCACGCCAAGCGGGTCGGAGCCTATTCGATCGAGCTGTACGCGGCCTGGGCTTTGCGCCACAGGGTCGAGGATCGCAAGATCAAACATATGAAGGAGATCCTCCGCCATGCGGCGATCCTTCACGACGTGGGCAAGGTGGCTTTGAGCGATGTGATTCTCAGGAAACCGGGCGGTCTGGGCAAGGACGAAATAACCCAGATGAAATCCCACACGATCTACGGCGCCCGCCTGTTCAAATACGTCCACTCTGCATGGGACCGGATGGCAGCGGAAGTTGCCCTCAACCACCATGAACGCTGGGACGGCCGAGGCTATCCGGGGAAGATCGACAACATCTTTGCCAGGGAGATCCGCTTCGGACCGGGCAAACGGGCTAAGGAGATACCTCTGGCGGCTCGGATCGTCGCCCTGGCCGACGTGTACGATGCCCTGATGTCCAAGCGTTCCTACAAGGACAGCTGGAAAGAGGAACAGGCGATCCGCTACATCCGGGTCCAATCAGGCAGGCAGTTCGATCCGGAACTGGTGACGCTGTTCCAGAGGAACTACGACACGATCCGCGCAATCCGCAAGCGCTACGTTTGAGATGTCTTCCGTCCGCTCTGCTCTCCCACCGCATGTGAGAGTTCACCGGATTCCAAGATCTCGCACAGCCGGCGGTAGTCCATGTGCTCGGACCTTGCAGCCAGGGCGGAGAAGTCTGACCGGGCGCCGGGCAAAAAAAACAACCGGGGTTCCTCCCGTGGTCCCGCCTCGAGAATAACCAGACGCCGGGCATGAGCCGCCAGTTCCAGATTTCCCTGGTTTCCCGGACCAATTGGAAAGCTGCAAAGAATCGTCAGATCCGCCTCTTCAACCATTGGATAGGCCTTCTCCAGGTCCTCCGCCGTAATGTGGGAAAAAGCTCCAATAACCAGAGAAGGAATCTCCAGGGTCTGCCAGAGTTTCTGATCCGCATCGTATTCGTGGGCGATGCCCCCGGAGATCCGGTAGCCCAGACGAATCAGCTCCCGGGTCAGATTGATCGCGCTTCCGGCTCCCCCGATTATGTGTATCAGGGGCATGGGATATCTACCTGCCTGTGTACGGGGTGCTACGTTTACCACCAGTGCTCCCGTGGAGGTGTTGCGGGTCACAACGGTTTTGGTCTCATACACCGGATCGAGCTGCTCGCTGCGGAGCACCTCCTCGGGCTTACCCTCGGTGGCCACCCTGCCCCGATGGAGGAGAATCAGCCGGCTGCAGTATTGGGAGGCGATATTCAGATTGTGCACCGCAGCAACGACGGCCTTCTTTTCCCGGGTAAGCTCACAAGCCATGGAGAAAAACTGATCCTGGTGCTTGATGTCCAGGTTGGAGGTCGGCTCATCCAGCAGAAGCAGCTCCGTTTCCTGAACCAGGATCTTGGCAAAAAGGACCAACTGCCGCTCACCGCCGGAAAGCTCGTTGAAATAGCGCTCCTCAAAACCCCTCAAGCCAACGTAGGCCAAAGCTCGGCTGGCCTTCTCCAGATCCGACTCACTTTCCCTCCGAAACCGGCCCAGGAAAGGATAGCGTCCCATCAGCAGGATATCGAGAACCGGATAGGGAAAGACCGTTGTCGCCTCCTGGCTCAGATACGATACCATTCGAGCCCGCTCCCGAATACGGATCTCCTGCAGCCTCCGGTCCTCCAGCAGAATCTCGCCACCCGTTGGGGCAAGTACTCCGATCAGCAGCCGCAACAGGGTGGTTTTACCAGCCCCATTGGGGCCGACAAGACCCACAAACTCACCCCGTTTCACGGAGATGCTGATCCGATCTATGATCCGTTTTTCGGCGACGGAATAGGAAACCCCCCGCGTTTCGATCAGATTCTCAGCCATAACCGAAACCCCGCAAGCCCTTACGCTGGTAGCGGATGATCAGATAGAGAAAGTAGGGGCTTCCCAGTACGGCCGTAATGATTCCCACCCGGATCTCGAAGGGGGGGATCACTATCCGCCCCAGAAGATCCGAGGTCAGGAGAAAGAGGGCTCCTCCAACGGCGGACACGGGCAGCAGCAGCCGGTGGTCCGGGCCGATCAGCATGCGAAACAGGTGCGGGATCAGCAGCCCGACGAAACCCACCGGACCGCTGATGGAGATGGCCAACCCGGTAACCACTGCCGTAATGGCCAGGATGATCCTCTTGGTGCGCTCCACGTGCATACCCAGGGCATGGGCACTCTCCTCGCCCAGGGCAAACAGGTTCAGCTCCCGGGTAAACAAAAACAACACCGCCACACCAGGAACGAGCAGGGGCAGGGGCAGCAGAACGTGCTTCCACATCCGGCCTTCCAGTCCGCCCATGGTCCAGAAGATGAACTGGCTGACCTCGTACTCCTGGGAAAACAGCAGGATCGCCGATACCAGGCCGTTGAACAGAGACGAGATAGCCAACCCGGCCAGCACGACGAACAGCAGAGAGGTTTTTCCCTTATAGCTGGAGATCAGGTAGATCAGCGAAGCGGCGATCAGGGCACCGATGATAGCCAACAGGGGCAGGAAAAACACATTCACCGCGAACAGACCCGTGGTAACGGTGATTACCGCTCCCAGACTTGCTCCGGTAGATACTCCCAGGATATCCGGACTGGCCATGGGATTTCGAAAGAGCCCCTGCATGGCCACCCCTCCCATGGCCAGAGCCGCACCGACCAGCATCGCGGCTATGACCCGGGGCATGCGAATGTAAAGGATGATGTTGAGCTGCATCTCCGGGGGCAGCTCGACGGAACGAATGCCGATTCCGTGAAGCAGAAGCCGGAGGATGGACAGCGGCGGCACCCGTACAGCTCCGCTGCCTATGGACAGAACGACAACCACGAACAGCAGTAGGAGGAGAAGCAACAGAACCGCGGTTTTCCTTCTTCTCATGAAATAATCCGGACCGTAACTCCTTCAAAACTCCCGTACCGGGAGCTCTCGTCATTCGGGAAAAGCTTGAGGATAGGCCAGTCGAGCCATAAATTCGACCGCGTCGACTATGTACTGGGAGGTCGCCGCTTTCAGCCCTTCGGGCATCTGATACACCCGTCCCTCCTCTACGGCCGACAATCCCCGCAGGGCGGGATCCTCCATGGTTTGTCTGAAGAAAGCGTCGGCTTCGCCGGGATCACCGTAGACCCAGCCGGGGAGTATGAGCAGGTCCGGATCGAGCTCCAGGATCATCTCCTTGGACAGGGGGACCTGTCCCCACTCATCGGCGCTGAACTCACCCACGGCGTTGATCAGACCCGCCCGCCTGATGACTTCGTCCCAGGAACTGCCCGCGCCCTGAGCCGATCCCCAGGTGGCATAATCCATCACGGTGAGCCGCCGATCCTCAGAGATCGAGGAAACCACCCGCTGGACTTCGGCGAGTCTCCCGTCCATCTGTTCGATCATAGCTTCAGCCTCCCCGACGGCGTCCACCAGCAGAGCTATCGTTCTGATCTTCTCCTGGATTACGGGAACACTCAGACCGGTAGCAATCAGGTAGACCGGAACGCCCGCATCCCGCAACTGGGCCACCTTGTCGGCCTCGCTCCAGTTGGCCACGAAGACCAGGTCCGGCTGAAGAGAAAGGATCACCTCCACGTTCGAGGTCAGCCTGTTCGGGATGTCAGCGATCTTGTCAACGACGTTGGAGATGGCTGGATCCTCCGCGAAGTTGGTGACCCCGATCAGGCGCCGATGATCCACCAGATCGACCAGGATATCGTCGGTGAAGGAAGTTAGGGAGATGATCCTCTGGGGTCTGCGCTCCAGACGAACGGTTTTTCCGGTGTCATCCTTTACGTCGAGGGGATAAGAGCCGGACATCTCCACCTGAACCGGGACCTCCTGTGCGTCCCCGCTACGCCCCGTCTGCCCGCCGGCAAATCCTCGTGCACACACGAGGAACATCACCATCAGGATGAGTACAAACCGATGGTGCAGTATGCGGTTCTTGTCGATGTTCATGGAACACCTCCTGCAGGTCTCTCGCGTGCAGGCATAGCCCTGCTATCTTTGAAGCGAGGCCCCCAACGTCTCCTGGCTTCCGGATCATCCTCTGCGCTCAGGCCTTCCCGGTCTCCCAGTGGCCGTGCCGTAGAGCGTTCGTTCCCGGTTACAGTGGCGCGTCCGCGGCGGATTTTCACCGCCTTCCATTGAAAGGTCAACAGCCAACCTATCAAAGCGGATGCAGCATTGTCAAGCTGGCTGGTTTTGTGTGATTGTCATTGTGATTGGGGATAGCACTCCCGCGGGCCGAGGATCTCCATCAGGCTGCTCTGGTACAACGAGCCGATGGTCATTCCGTAGCAGATCATTACGTTTGCATAGGGATCGATCCACGGCACCGCAATAAAACGGCGCGTTGCCAGGCTCGATAAGGAAGAATTATATTCAATGTAGTTACCGTTGAAACCCACAAGGAGGAGTGTCGTATGGCCAAGACAAGTACTCTATGGCTGCTGAAATCTCTCAATCTCATCGCCTTCCTGGCCACGGTTGCAGTAAACGCAATGGCCAATGCCCTGCCGATCAACGGAAAGACAACGGGAGAGCTCTCGGATCTTTATCCGAATCTGTTCGTCCCCGCCGGTCTAACCTTCTCTATCTGGGGACTGATCTACCTGCTCCTGGCGATCTTTGCCGTCTACCAGCTAGCAGCACCGAATCGAAACACCGCCGACTTTTTACAGAAAATCGGTCCCCTATTCATCGTAGCCTCGGCAGCTAATATCGGCTGGATCTTTGTCTGGCACTACCAGCGGGTCTCCGCTTCCCTGGTGCTGATGCTGGTGCTCCTGGCGAGCCTGCTGGCCATCTACCTGCGCCTGGGCATCGGAGTACGGAACGCTTCCTGGCGGGAAAGGCTCCTGGTGCACCTCCCCTTCAGCGTGTATCTGGGCTGGATCACCGTGGCCACCATCGCGAATGTCACCGCCGTGCTTGTACACATCGGCTGGAATCGCTTCGGCGCTTCCCAGGAACTGTGGACCGTTGTGGTATTGGTCGTGGCAGCATTGATCACTTTGGCCGTGTTGTTCACCCGCAACGACCTGTTTTATGCTCTGGTGATCCTCTGGGCCTTTCTAGGGATCCTGATCAAACGTCAGGCCGTGGATTCGCCGCCCAGTCGAGCCATTATTGTAACCCTGGCAGTCACGATGGCGGCTATCGGAGTCGTGCTGTTGCTCCGCATACCCCGCTGGCTGCGTACCTGATCCGGAGTGTTCAGGCCAGGTTAACCGCCGCGGGAAGCGCCTAGGCCGGAAGCACTTCGGCCGGCGGCGCCTAAACTTGCCTCACCTGTACCCCGGACCGCAGCCATCAGGGCGGTATCCGTTCCGGGACGCACGGGAATCCAGCTGGATCGTTCACGTGGTGGTTCCGCTAGAAGAGGATATCGAAGGCCATGAGCAGCCACATCCCGGCGCCGATACCTACACCTAGCAGATAACCGGCCAGCACGTCGTAGAGATAGTGTACTCCCAGAATGATGCGGGACAGTCCCACCAGCAGGGACCAGAGAAACAGAGCCCCACCGATCAGGGGCCATTGGCCCGCCAGAACCACGATCGTCATGGTGATGGTTCTGGAGGCATGACCGGAGGGAAAGGAATGAGGATCGGTCTTTCTGTAGATCGATCCCCAGTCCCCTGCGGGTCTTCGCCGACGAACGGCAAACTTCACGATAGAGGTGACGACAATGGAAAGAGCAAAGCCTGCGGCAACGGGGAGCGCGATACTCTGCCAGGAAAAACCATGCAGCCACCAGAGAACAAACAGGCAGGGAACAACCACGACCGAGTCGGCGGAATGGGCGATTATCGCCATAGCCTTCCGAGCCCAGGGACCTTTGGCTGTCTCCTGCAGTCGGCGGCTGATGGTGTTGTCGAACCGTTTGAAGGATCTCAGATTCACGGGTTCGATTATAGTCGATACTCAAGCGTCTGGGCAACGAATTTCAGCTCTGTTTGGACTGAGTATGAAAAACCGGTGGCGGCGGAACCTCCGCGGTAGAGTTTTAAGTACGAACTTCAAATCAAGCCATCACTTTGTTCAGGGCGAACTCAACTGCTTGCTCGTACGACATGACCTGCCCCTTGGACCACTCTTCCGGATAATCCTGCTCGTATTCGCTGAAAGCTATTTTTGATTCCTCTTCGTTTTTCCCGGCACAGACAACGGTGTTTTCCACGGCAACTCCGCGCAGCACCCGGCAAGCTCCCAGAACACGGGCTGCTTGCCGATGACGTCCGGCAGCCCGCGCCGCCATGCCTAATCTGGCAAGCATAAACACGGTATTGCCCCTGTCCCCAAGATCCCTGAAAAGCGATAGGCCTTGCTTCAAATACCTGCTGGCGCTGCAGAAATCTCCTAGCTGAGATTCCGTGGTTCCTAGACCTTCCAGACTCCAGGCGGTCATCCATCTGTCTTTTAACTTTCGGAATCCTCTCAAGGCTTCTTCATATCGAGGCCGGGCTTCTTTGTACTTCTTCGTTTCTCGCAGGAAATCCCCCAGCCCGTTCAGTCCATGAGATACACCCCATAAATTACCAAGTCTCCGGGAAATCCCCACCGCCTCCTCGAGTTCTGCTCTTGGCGAGAAACCGTTAAAAACTCCGCCGGTGGTAGCATAAGCCCAGATCAGAGCAAGTGAAATCTGCAGCGGATCCCCGACTTCCCGGGCGATCTCCACCGCCTGCGTGCAGCAGCGGTCGCCTGTGGATCGGTCTCCCAACCACCGTTCGACCACGCCCAGGTCCGAAAGTGCGGTCCCCTCCCCCGTGCGATCACCGTGCTCGCGAAACAGCTGCAGGCTCTGATGATACAGATCCCGTGCGGAGGACCAGTTACCCTGGATAAAAAAAGTCCAGCCAAGAGCATCCAGAGCTTTAGCCCGAAGTGCCGGATATTTTATAGCGGTTGCCGCGGTGAGTGTTTGTTCCAGCCATTTTTGTCCCTCGCTGAAGTGGCCGTATCTGTACCAGAACCATTTCAGAGAAGCCGCCAGCTGGAGTGCTTTCCTGACCTGCCGCTCATGCAACAACCGGGACAACGCCGTGTGGAGGTTGCCGTTCTCCCGTTCCAGTTTATCGAGCCAGCGCAACTGATCGGGACCGTGCAGTTCCGGTTCCGCTTCCATGGCCAGGCTCAGATAATAGTCAGCGTGGCGATTGCGTACATCCCCGGCTTCGACGCTTTCTTCCAAGCGGGTTCGGGCACACTCCCCGATCGTCTCTAGCATTGAAAAACGACTGTCTCCGTCCACGATTTCCTGTCTGACAAGGCTCTTGTCGATCAGGGAAGCCAGAGTGTCGAGGAGGTTGGACTCCGCGTTGATATCCCGGGTTCCGCATACCTGCTCCACTGCCTGGAAGCTGCATCCTCCAGAGAACACTGAGAAGTTCGTGAACAACTGTTTTTCATGTTTGTCGAGCAGGTTGTAGCTCCAGTCTATCGCACTACAAAGCGTTTGATGCCGCAACGGTCGGGTGCTCGAACGTTCCCGTAGAAGCTGAAGTCTACCCGTGAGCTCTCGCATCAAGTCTCGAGAAGAAAGTATGTTCAATCGAGAAGCGGCCAGCTCGATCGCCAAAGGAAGACCGTCGAG
>Ga0307442_1000380_pt1 | contig 21511 bp, 22 predicted proteins | sample SalMarWE160430MG_FD_202143 | JGI IMG/M metagenome (GOLD analysis project Ga0307442, IMG submission 202143) | Salt marsh sediment microbial communities from the Plum Island Ecosystem LTER, Massachusetts, United States - WE1604-30 | ecosystem: Environmental > Aquatic > Marine > Intertidal zone >...
TTACATCCCAAACTTACTATAGTTGTGTTTTCACGTTTTTTCAAAAAGATTTCATCTTTTTCCTTTCCAGAAGCAAAAAAATCCTCAAGTAATTTAAAACTAAAAGCGTCGCAAGGTCTAACTCCAAATATTAATATCTTATCATCTAAATCTTTCCTTTCGGTTATAACCAGTTCCTTTCCTTCATATCGATATTCAAAAATCGTTTCCATCTTTGGGAAAAGCACATCTTTAGGAGGGATTTTTGAATTAAGGTAATCAAGTCTAATTTCTTTTGGATCGGAGATCTTTTTAAAAATAATATTCCCTTTCTCATTAACTGGAGCGAAAAAATTATATTCATCTTCCAGTTCACTGTATAGCTTAGCAATTTGATCTTTCAGCAGTATTTTTTTATCCATCCTTAATCTTCCTCCAGCATAAATTCTTCTGAATCCTCCATTGTAAAACTCATCATTGGAGGTGATATTTTGGGATCTAATCCTGAAGTAAAATTATATCTTTTCTTTACAATTTCTTCTAACTTTCTATTAATTAAATATAAATCAATTCCCACTGGACATACACTGCTACAGGCTCCACAACCTACACATCTACCTGCCATGTGCATCGCGCGAATTAAATGAAAAACCATGATGTCTGAGATGTCGGTTGTTTTCCCAAACCAAACAGGTTTATTCTGATCAACAAAACATAAATTACAATAACACATGGGACAGGCTTCTCTACAAGCATAACATCTAGTACAGATTTCTAAGCTATTTTTTACATATTCCCACTTTTCTTCGGAGGGTTTTAATTCAAATTCAGAGACATCATTATAATCGTCTGATATTGAAGAATATTCTTGACATTCACCTACACATACATCAGGTAAATCCGCAATAATTGGAGGCTTTTTCACTTTACATGTTTTGCATAATTCATTTAAATATTCCTCGTATGGAAAACTCTGTTCAAAATCTTTGCCCTTGACATAAATTTTATCATCTTTAACAAACATTTCTCGAATTTCTCTCTGCCCAATTTCTTGTTCAATTCTTTGTCTGTTAATAATTCCATTACATGAAAACCCAATGATTTTAATCTCTTCTAGATTTAATTGATTTTCTGAAGCGAGATGTATCAAGGCTCTTCCTACACATCCTTTAGAGACCACTCCAACTCTTAAATTCCCTTTTTCTGCATCAACAAATTTTGGAATTCTCGGAACTAAATACTTTGCTAAATTAACATAACAAGTATTGTTCCAGATTAATTTTTCGACGTCCTCCTCTTTTTTTATAATAATAGGTTGAGCCATTAGAGGTAGCGTTCCTTTCGTATACCCAATTACAAGATCAACCTTATTCTCTTTAAATAATTCCGATGAAATTTTCCTAATTTTATTTTGAATTTCTTGATTTTCCGTGTCTATTCCCATAATTCTCACCATTTTTTTTCAAATTTTTTATTCGGACCCAATTCTTTAACGATACGAGTGGCTTTCCTAACTAACATAGCAAAACGTTCCCCTTCTGCAGCAGAGGCCCACATAAAATTAACTCTTCCTGGTTCGATACCGAAGAACTGTAATAATTCATTTAATATAGCAAACCTTCTTCGAGCAACTAAATTCCCAGTCAGATAATGACAATCACCGGGGTGACAACCTGATATTAACACACCATCCCATCCATCTGTTAAGCTTTTAATAATAAAGTAAGGATTAACTCTGCCAGAACATGGAACCCGGACGATCCTTATATTTGGAGGATATTGAATTCTACTAACACCAGCAAGGTCAGCACCTGCATAACTACACCAATTACACAAGAATGCAATAATTTTAGGCTTCCATTCTTCACTTTTAGAATTTGACTCTTCTGTTTGTATTGTCATTTTTAGATCCTCCCAGTTATCATTTCAAATATTTGTCCACCTGTAAAGCCTAGTATATCTATTGCAGAGCACCGACAATTTCCAGAACATGCGCCACATCCTTTACATAAAGCTTGATTAATAGATGCTACTGTGCCGAATCTTCTATCTTCAATTAATTCAATGGCATTATATGCACAATTTTCAATACACATACCGCAACCAATACAACGCGTTATATCAATTCTAGCTGTTTTTCCTTCTGCTTCAATTTCTTCTTTAGAAAGGATTGTACAAGCTCTTGAAACTGCTGCATTTGCTTGAGATATGGAATCTTCTATGGTTTTAGGACAATGTGCCGTTCCCGCTACAAAAACACCCTCCGTTGCAAAATCAACAGGTCTTAACTTTACGTGTGCTTCTAAGAAGAAGTTATCATCATTTAAAGGTACTTTAAGCATTTTTGCTAGTTCCTCTTTCTCTTCTCGATCTGAATATATTCCCGCACTTAAAACTAACCAATCAGTATGAATGTATAATTTATCATGCCTTGGAGTATGAATTTCCACTTTTAGATCAGGATTGATCTTAGGAGGATCATTCTCGTCATATTGAATAAATATAACTCCTAATTCTCTAGCTTTGCGATAATATTGTTCTTTAAACCCATAAGTTCTAATATCTCGAAATAAAACTGTTACTTCTAAGGCAGGATTCAACTCTTTAGCCAATATGGCATTTTTTATCGCTTCAGCACAACACATTTTACTACAGTATGGGTGTTCATCGTTTCTTGATCCAACACATTGGATCATTACAACAGATTTTTTATTTTTGATTTGATCCGTCTCATTTAGAATTCTTTCAAATTCAGATTGAAGGATAACATTTTTATTTTGCCCAAAAAGAAATTCTTTTGGTTGATATTCCTTAGCTCCAGTAGCAACAACCACAACTCCATGAGTGAATTCTGCTCTTTCTTTATCTTCTCCATAAATAACTGAAGATTTAAAATTGCCTATATATCCATCTATATTTTCAATTTGAGCTTCAGTAAATACATGAATATTTTTATGTGTTTTAACCTTATCAATTAATTCCTTATAATAAGCTTGAATGTCTGCTCCTTCAAGGGTGTGGTAAATATGTTTTGCAAAACCTCCCAACTCCTTTTCTTTTTCCACAAGGTATGTTTCATATTCTTGACTTGCGAAATTTAGTGCTGCAACCATTCCACTAATCCCCCCTCCTATTACAAGAGTTTTGGGAGTCACACTTAACTTGATTCTATCGATTGGTTCTATTTGTCTAGCTTTATTAACAGCCATGCGAACAAGGTCCTTTGCCTTCTCTGTGGCAGCTTCCCAATCATTCATGTGGACCCAAGAGCATTGATCCCGAATATTTGCCATTTGGAAAAGGTATCTATTTAATCCTGCCTCTCTAATCGTCTCTTGAAACAACGGTTCATGTGTTCTAGGAGTACAAGATGCTACAATAACTCTATTTAAATTATACTCTTGAACTTTTTCCTTTATAATAGTTTGGGTATCAGCAGAACAAGTATATAGGTTTCGGTCTGACATCACTACATTAGGCAAGGTTTTTGCATATCTTGTAACTTCTGGTACATCTAAAAAACCTCCAATATTTATACCACAATGACAAATAAAGACACCTATCCTAGGTGGCTGGCCATTTACAAAGATTTCGGGAGGCAAAGTTTTTTCTGTTATTAAAGTCCCTTTTTTCTCATAAAGAAGTTGGTCTACACATCCAGCAGCTGCACTGGCTTGTGTTACCGTGTCGGGGATGTCTTTTGGAGAAGAAAATGCTCCACAAACAAATATTCCTGGTCTTGTAGTTTGGACTGGATTAAACAGATCTGTTTTAGCAAAATCGTACTGATTTAATTCTACTCCAAATTTTTCAGCGAGATTTTTTGCATCATTTGGAGGATTTAATCCAACAGCGAGTACGACCATATGAAAATCTTCTTCAATTATTTTCCCATCTTGAGTTTCATATTTCAGTCTTAAATCTTTTGTTTCGGGTACCTCCTTTATTGATGAAACTCTGCTTCTGATATATTGAACTCCATATTGTTCTCGAGCACGAATAATATATTTATCAAAATCTTTACCATAAGCTCTAACATCCATACTAAAAATTGTAGGTTTTATTTGATGCATGTGCTCATGAGCGATTACAGCCTCTTTTGCTGTATACATGCAACAGACTGAAGAACAGTAAGGCTTCCCCACTCCCGAATTATCCCGAGAACCTATACATTGCAAAAATGCCACTTTTTCAGGAATATCCCCATCTGAAGGTCTAAGAACTCTTCCAGAGTATGGACCACTAGCACTTAAAATCCTTTCAAATTCAATACTAGTAACAACATTTTTATATTTACCATAACCGTAGAGATTTTCTTCCTGGGGGACAAATTCGTCAAATCCAGGGGCTAAAATTACTGCTCCAACGTTTATATCAACAACTTCATCTTCCCGATCGTATTCCACTGCTTTAGCCTTACATACACCATAGCATATTCCACATCCAATACAAGCTTCTCTATTAATAGCATATAGTAAGGGTACTGCTTGTGGATATTTTACTGAGGTCGCTCCATATTTAGCTAATTTTTCATTAAATAAATCGATTGCTTCAATTGGACATTCACGACCACAAACTCCGCATCCTGTACATTTTTTCGGGTTAATATATAACGATTTCTTTCTCACCTTGATGGTAAAATTACCTGCTTCACCACTAACATTCTCTATTATACAATTAATGCTCAAATCAATATTTTGGTGACGACCTGTCTCAACTAATTTAGGTGAAACAATACACATAGCGCAATCATTAGTCGGGAAAGTTTTATCGAGTTGAGCCATCACTCCTCCAATACTAGTGGAAGACTCAATCAAATATACTTTATAACCCGAATCTGCTAAATCTAGGGAAGCTTGCGACCCTCCTATTCCCGCTCCTACAATCATTACAGCTCCGACTTTATCCATTATTCTATCCTCTCACATCTTCATATAAATTGGTGTATTTTTAATAATTTCTTGAAAGTCAACCTGAGCACGACTTTTTAAAATCAACATATGTTCTAGAATTATACTTGGATCAATTTTCAGTTCAGAACCTAAGGCTTTTACCGATTTTGATTCATCTTCTAAAGCAATTAGTATTCGATGGCGATCGAATTCTTCCTTTATGGCTTGAGACATTATTTCCTTAAATTTTTTTAAAGGGTATTTTTCACCATAGACATTCTCTTCCTCAGTAATTTTCCTTTCTCTTCCTACCAAAGCTCGCATTCTATTACTCCCTGCTGCTAATTTAATCGCTCTTACTTTATTAATTAATTCCTTATCAGGAGAATCTCCACCTAAAGGCGATGGTCCTAATTCTTTTATATCATTCACGAATTTAGATACAACATTTCCATATCTCACGCCTTCAGAAGCGGAAACCCAATCTAATCTAATTCTATCATCAAGACCTACAAGTTTAAGGAATTCTTGAGTCATTTCAAACTTCATTACGGCTTCATAATTTCCTTCAAGATAATGACAATCTCCGAGATGGCATCCCATGACATAAACTCCATCAATTCCTAACTCGAGAGCTTGAATAATAAACTTAGGATCAATTCGACCACTACACATTACTCTTATTACTCTCATGTTTGGAGGATATTGAATTCTACTGACTCCTGCCAAATCAGCTCCTGCATAAGAACACCAATTACACAAAAATCCTAATAATTTCGGTTCAAAACTCATTTTATTTCCCTCCATATGCAAGTATTTCAGACATTATTTGATCATCGGTAAAATGCCGAATCACTATTGCTTGATTCGTGCATGTAGCTCCACAAACTCCACATCCTTTACAAAGCGCTTCGATTATCTCGATTTCATCATCTTCATTTTTAATTATTGCGTGAAATGGACACACTTTTACACATATTTCACAACCAGTACATAAATTTTTATTATAAACTGGTAGATTTGAAGTGGACCCTTCTACCTCAATAGTTTTATGAGAAAGAATAGTTGACGCTCGGGAAGCTGCTGAATATCCCTGTGCTATAGATTCAGTGATATCTACGGGCCATTTTGCAGATCCCCCAATAAATACTCCATCTGTGGCGAAATCGCTTGGTCTTAATTTAACGTGTGCTTCAAGAAAGAAATTATTACTCTCTGTTGGCACTTTTAGCATCTGAGCAAGATCCTTATTATCTGAATTTGCAACTAAAGGGGTCGATAACACTAAAAGATCATAAGGGATGAGCATTTCTTCTCCCATAAACTCATTATAGACTCTAATATGGTTTTCTTCAACAATCGGATTTCTATTCTCCTCATATCTAATAAAAAGAATACCTTCTTCTCGAGCCTTTCTATAATATTTTTCATATTCTGTTCCAGGAGTATATAAATCTCTAAAAAGTATAGAAATGTGCGTTTCTGGATTTTTTTCTTTAATAATTAAGGCATTTTTGAGAGCCGTCATGCAACAAACACTGGAACAATAGGGTCTTTTATCGTTCCGAGAACCAGCACATTGAATCATTACCACTTCTTTGGCCTTGATTTGCTTATTCTTCAGTTTTGGCTCCAATTCATATTGAGTAATGATTTTTTGGCCATCATACTTAAATAATCCTTGTGGATCGAGGATTGAAGACCCAACAGCTACAATAATAATCCCTACCTTTAGGTTCACATCCTTACCATTTTGAAGTAGCTCTATTTCGTAGTTACCTACAAATCCGTCAATATTTGTGATCTTTGTTGATAATAAGATTTCTAGATTTGGAGAATTATTGAGATTTGTAATGAGCTTATCTAAAAGAACGGATGCTTCAATATCATGTGGAAATAGCTTATATAAATCATTTAATCTCCCACCTAAACGATCATCTCTTTCTACTAAATAAGTTTTAAATCCTTGCCGGCTTAAATTAAGTGCGGCACTCATACCTGTGACTCCGCCACCAATAACAAGACCAATAGGATTTATATCTAATTTTATCATATCCAAAGGTTTAAGCTTTTCCGCTTTCGCTACACCCATTTTAACTAAATCTGCAGCTTTAGCATAGGCACCCTCTGGATCCTTCATGTGAACCCAAGTGCATTGATCCCTAATATTAACGAAATTAAATAAGTAGGGATTCAAGCCAGCTTCAGAAATACATTCCCGAAATAAAGGTTCATGAGTTCGTGGGGTACATGACGCCACAACTACACGATTTAGATTATTTTCTTTAATAGCAGTCTTGATAGCTGTTAATCCAGTTTCCGAGCACGTATATAAATTATCCTCACTATGAGCAACTCCATGTAACGTACCTGCATACTCCGCTAAGCCCTTACAGTCAATTAGTCCTCCAATATTAGAACCACAATGACATATAAAGACTCCTACTCTAACATCTTCTTCCTTTTTTTCTTCTTCAACCATTAAAATTCTACACTCCTCTAATTACTTCTGCTGCTCTTGCTGCTGCTCCACTTGCTTCAGCTACAGAACGTGGAATATCCATAGGTTCATGAACACATCCACATGTGAAAATTCCATTTTTACTCGTTTCTAGTGGTATAAATGGGGTTGTTTTTATGAAATTGTAATCATTTAATTCAATATCTAAAATTTCAGCCAAATTCTCAATACCATCAGGTGGAATTATACAAGTAGCCAAAACTACAAGATCAACCTGAATTTGTTTAATTTTACCATCTTCATAATCCTCATATACAATAATCGGATTTTCATCTTTATCAATATCAATTTGAGCAATCTTACTTTTAATATAATTGATATTATAATCAGAGGCTCCTCTACGAAGGAAAGATTGAAATCCTTTTCCCCCCGCTCTCATATCGATATAAAATACATAAGACTCCAAGCTATTATCATGTTCGTAAGCAATCATGGCCTCTTTCGTGGTGTACATGCAACATATTGAAGAGCAATATTTCTCAAATCGATCTGAACGAGAACCAATGCATTGCAAAAATGCTATCTTTCTTGGGGTTTCTCCATCCGAAAATCGTTTAATATGACCACCTTGAGGTCCAGAAGCACATTCCATTCGTTCAAATTCTAATGCAGTAACTACATTTCTGAATTTACTATAACCATAACTATTTAATGCATCAGTCTCAATATCTTCGACTAAATTATATCCCGTGGCAACCACTATAGAACCAACATTATTCAAGGTAATTGTTTGGTCCTGTTGTTCAAAATCAATTGCATCTCTTTCACACGTTTTTTCACATATCCTACAAGCGTTTTTAGTAAACCATAAGCATTTTTCTTTATCAATAGTCATGACCGCTGGAACTCCTTGAAGATAATACATGTAAATTGCCCTTCGTTTTCTAATTTCGCGATCAAATTCATCTTCAACCCTCATTGGACATTTTTCAGTACACAATCCACAATTAATGCATTCACTCTCTTTAACGTATCGAGCATGTTTTAAAATCTCAACTGAGAAATTTCCTGCTGAACCTTCCACCTTTTGAACTTCTGAATATGAATGGAGTGTAATATTAGGATGTCTGAAGCATTCAGATAATTTTGGAGCTAAAATACAAATTGAACAGTCATTTGTTGGAAAAGTTTTATCTAATTGTGCCATTTTTCCACCAATACACGGTTTTTTTTCCACCATATCAACATGTATTCCCATATCTGCTAAATCCAATGCTGCTTGAATTCCTGCAATCCCCCCACCAATAACTAATGCAGTCCTTGAACTATTTTCCAAATTTTCTTCACTTATTATCAATTTTGTTATTTATTTTTATATATTAATTGAAATTAAACATCAAATCCTATACTTTCGAACAATTCGCTTGGTTTAATGCGATGAAAGTTAAATCCTAATTCTTCTGGTTTAAACCCAAATGACAAAGCTATCAGCTCTGATAAGTAAAAGATCGGAATATTGTATTCTGAATTATTCTTCTTATTAAGTTCTTTTTGATTAAACTCAAATTGCTGATAACAAGCAGGACATACAACAACAACACAGTTTGCACCAGCTTCTTGAATTGCTTTCAATTTGTTATCTATCATTTGCAGAGATAAATCTTTATCCGATTTTTCAAGAGGATTTCCGCAACACTCCATTTTTTGCTCATAATCTACGGATTCCGCCTGCAATGCCTTCACGATTTCATCCAATGTCACTGGTTCAAAGGGATCGTCCCATTTAATAATCTCCGAAGGCCTTAAATAATGGCAACCGTAATGAATGGCAACCTTAAATCCTTCCAAGGGTTTTTCTATGTTTTTTTTTACTTTATCTAGGTTTTCATATAGAACTTGAGCAAAGTGTTTTACTTCCGTTTTACCCTCATATGTCTTTCCAACCTTTTTTAAGTGTTTATTAACTTGTTCTCTAGCGTTTAAATCCTTATTAATAAAGTAATTGACACCTTTCAACGTTTCAACGCATCCAGAACAGAATGATATGACTCCTCCATTATTATCACACAAACTCAAATTCCTTGCACCCAAAGTTAACCATGTTTCATGGTCAATTAGTTCAATTCCAGTAGGATCAGGACAACAACTAAATCCGTCAACATCTCGTAATTCGATGCCAAGTTTTTCAAAAATTTTTCTTGAAGATACCTCTAAATAAGGTAATCTTGCCGGAATAACGCAACCTAAAAATAAATCATATCCCATTCTATTCAGTCCCCCTCAAGATGTTTTTGGCAAAATTTGTCTCATTCATTAATGCTTTAATCTCTTCCACTGGAGCGACTTTAATCTCTGGAAGACCTAGTTTTTTGCGTCTCGCAATGATTGAATTTGAATAAGGAATGGCAACTCCGTTATCAAACACTGCTTTTCCCTGGGAGTAAAATGCTTCAGGAAATTTCTGTTCTTCAAAACATAAATTCTTTACTAACGTAAATATCTCGGTTAATTCAACCTTTTGAGGGCATAGCTCAACACATTTTTGACAGGTCGAACAGAGCCAGGGATTAGGATCTTGACTCTCAATTAATTTATCCCTTAACCCTAAGATTGCTTCTTCAATTATTTTTCTAGGATTATACTTACCTTCTGTAAGCAAAGCCACGGGACATCCACCAGAACAAGTTGAACATTGGTAACAATAACTCAAAGATGCATTATGCTTGAGCACTTCATTCCTAAACTCGTAATTTATTACACTCATTATAATTATCCTAATTTTTTTTCATTAATTTGAAAGAAATCTGTTTACATTATTGTCGTGTTATCAAAAGCTTTTTTTTCCTTAAATTTCTTAAATATAACACACTTTTAAATTTTTTATAAAATTTCGAAATAATTTTCTTCAATATGATATTAATCTATCACAATGATATCTCTAATTTCAATTATCCATAATTTTCCAGATTATGAACTATCAAATTAAAGATATATAGCTGAATTTCTCTCCCTAATTTCATTTAATATATTAAATTGCTCTATTTCGAATCTAACTGTTTTTGAATATCAATCACAATTGGAATTTCTCTATCTTTTTTGCTTATTACCACTTTCAATAAGCCATCCTCAATCGTGGTGCTAATCGGATGGAACTGATCAGCCTCTTCAATCTCTCCCTTCGCATTAACATGTCCAGGTTTTGCTTTCGTTTTCAGGCAGGTATGATGTTCATCATATAACACGCACTTTGAACAACAGAACCCAACAGGCATGTACCCTACGATGGAACAACGATCGTAAGCATCACAATTACAACTATTACACATGGAGATTACCTCTTATTTATAATTAGAGTGACTTCTTCACTTTTCTCTTTAGTTGTATTTTCCATATTTGCAGTAACATGGATATGTTGTTTTGGATCTAATGTCGAAATCTCCAACTGATAATGCTCACAAGAATGCCTTAATTCATGACCCACACATTGATCACAACAAAAATGAATGGGCATGCAACCTACTATCGAACATCTATCATACATATCATTACTACACTGACAATGATTACACATGGTTTTCACCTCTTTTTTACGCATTCAAGACCTCAAGATGCGCAGTAAGAGCAGGATTAACTCTTTTTACACGCACTTGCGATCGAATGCAATCAAGTGATTCGTTATAGAGCTCGCATCTTGGACAACAAAATCCTATAGAAACACATCCTACTATAGAACATCGATCAAGATTATCACACGAGCAAGAATTACACATTTTTTATTTTCACTTCACGTCTTACTTTTTTGGTTGTGGGAAATACTTCACACTTTTCCTTAATGATCAATTAACTTAATCAAGTATATAAATATTTACTTTTTTCATCATTCTCGTTGGGAAAATTATCATCTTCAAATGATATGGATGATAATGTCAAGCATATTGATCATATTTTAGATATTCGCATATCGATCTACGATGAATGTTTGAAAACCTCAAACCATGCGAAAAATAATTATTGAAGAACGCAAAACCGACATTTATGAGAAAATTCATCAACAAATATGCACGATTCGTGAAAGTGGTGATCCATTTTCAGAGGAAAAAACGAAATGTGACAATTTAGTGACGTGAATGATCTAGAAACCCAACTTCAATGGTGATAAAAGGTCGCAGGATGGGATTTTGTGATTGGAAGCCAATCAGATTCCAAATTGGATTTGATAGTAGCAGTTCTAGAGTTCAAACCTACTGGAGCCCCATCTTGAGCTAGGAAAACGTTTATTAATCTTTGAGAGTTTTGATTATTTACAACTAGGGTCGAGCTATTGCCTACATATGTTCCGTTAATTGAAAAGAAGATAAGGAACCTTCCATGATCAGAACTTCAAAATACTTTCTGACTATGTAAGCCTGAAAACACTCATTTTCGAGTCAATTTATCAGCAAAAACTGCTATTGAGCCCCAGTTTTAACTGTTAAACCATAGTTTTATATTCAATTTCTATTAAAATATGAATATCCTTCTATAAAAAAAAATTATTCTCTGTTTATAAAAGCACTTACAAATCCTAAAATCCCACCAAAAACATCACATATATTCCAAGAGTAACTGTGGCTAGACTAACCGGCCCTGATGGACCAAGCTCTAAAGTATATGGTTTTATACCCGCGATAATTCCTTGTGCATCTAAAAACACTCCCACATAAGTTATTATATCCGCGGGCATATCTAGGCTCCCGAAAAGAATAGCACCACCCATTAGAATTGGCATCAGTGAACCTATGATTGCTGCGACACGACTTTTTGCTCCAAAGAGCATTATTAATACCCCAGATTTTGTAGAAAAGAAATGAAGAATTTCTTGTATTAATCTTTTACTTTGATCTCGGTGATTTTTTCCATTTCATTTAAGGATTTTTTCAAAATTTTTGCCATTAAAGGATGTGTTTTGTTAAAATTGCGATTAAGTTGGTTACACGGCAATATTGACGGTAAATTAATGGAATTCCGTAAAACTATAAGATTTCCCTAGTAATTTAATCTATTACTTTATGATTTCTTGTTTAACATATTAAAATAAATTAATAGAAATACAAATCTAAATTAAAAAGCATGAAAAATTGTTTTCTCAAAGTTTTGAAAAGGTAAAATTAGTGAAAAAAACTAGTCTATATTTTATCAATCAATCCAAACAAGACGGAAAGCACATCTTCAGTATTTCCTGAAAATTTAAACACACCTTCAACGAGTTCTCCTTCGATTCCTTCCGCAACCAGTTCATAGATGATATTTTCGGCAAATTCCTCTGATTTGTTTAACGCGAGTGCGAATTTGTTTATGGGGATGCCTTTCTGAAGTTTTATTAAACCCGTAATTCTCCTTTTTATCCTTTCTTTATCTACCGAAGACTCTCCTGAAGATGCTTTAATTTTAATTTTGTTACCGAGTTCCGAGATCCCTGATTCTTCCACCGCTTTTTCAATGTTATCTCCCCATTTTTCCATTTTTTTCCCAAATTCTTCCAACGATCGAAGATCTCCGATGTTGTTCTTAACAAATTTCATTGATTTCCGTACCAATTCGGAAACAGAAGATCCTAAATTATCCGACCATTCCCTCCATTCTTCACTTGTGTCAGGAGGAACTGAAATATTTATGCGAGTTACCTTATCTCTTGCTTTTCTTTCCTTATATTCTTGCCTTTTAGCTCTTGCACGCGCTTTTCTCTCCTTTTCCCTGAATTTTTCCGCTAATTCAGCACGTCTTTCTCTTAGATCTTCCTTCCTTTCTCTTAAATCATCCCGAGATTCTTCCCTTAATTCTCGAATTTCCTCCAAGAGATCCTGCCTCTCCTCTTTCTTTTCTTCAATCAAATCTCTTAAATCTTCAGAGGGATCATCATTTAGTTCTCTTAAATCTTCTGCTATCTCACTTTCGAGTTCCTTTAATTCCTTTTCCTTTTCTAGTATCTTTTCCTCGAACCCCCTTGCCTTATCTTGTATTGATTTCTCCCTATCCTTGATTTCTTTGATGTAATTTTCTCTGATTTCTTTAATTTCATCGATCTCATCAAAATCATCCTCTTTTTCAGACTCATCATCTTCCTGATTGTCTCTCTCTTTTTTTGACATTTTTTTCCTCTCCTAATATATTTTTTATTTCTTTCTTTTATTGGTTTTTCATTAATTTTTTTGTTATTTGGTTAATTAAAAAAAAATACCTTAATTTACAATAGGCACGATCAAGAATGCTTTCGCATGAAGCTGGCTTTTAACATCCTCAATCCTAACATCTTTTATCGAGTTCATTTGACATCCCTCTATATTATTTTTATTTGTCATTATATTATTCCTTATGTTTTTTTAGATTTGAATTCTTAATTTTTTGTTTTTTTTTAATTCCTTTTTATTTTCATTATCTTGAAAAATTTTTTGGTGTGTGTTTTTTGTGTATTAAAAAATGGAAAAAAAAATATTAATGATTTATGGTCCCGTATGTTAAAAGATTGCTATATGACCTGTTCTTTACTTCATCTATATTTATCAAACCATTGCTTTTTTCATATCTATTCATTTTTTTTTCACTTCATTCTATTATTCTTTTTGTGTATTCTATTTAATAATAAAAAAAGATAGTATTTAAATGTTTGTGTATTCAATAATAATGATGTGTAAAACTTTCATAATTATAAGGTAGGGCTCGTGAAATTACAATAGAATTAGTGTGTATATTTTTTATGTGTTATTCATATGAAGTAGAAGGTGAATTGAAACTCAATTTTTTTTAAGATTTTTCTGTTAGGTAGAAATTGTATCTTTTTTTAGGTTTTTGGTCATGTGAGGATGAATTATTGATCGAAAAATAACAAAAGAGAAAAAACTATTTATATAATCATTACATTATAAATGCACAATTTTACTTTTTTATATAAAAAGGAATAAAAAATACCATATTTAATGATAAAAATGGATGCAGTTGATCTCAAAATATTGGAAGAATTAAAAAATGATAGTCGAATGTCATATAATGAGATTAGTGATCGTATTAACAAGACTGAAGCAACGGTACGAAGAAGGGTTCAGAAGTTAAAAGACGATGGAGTCATAAAGCGTTTTACAATTGATTATGATGTAGACTCGAAACCAAAAGTGAGCGCTACCATTAAAATTGAACCAGATTTTAAGGATATCAAGCGTATCCTGTCTGAATTAAGGAATATTGAAGAGATTAATGTAATCTGGCGCTTATCTGGAGATTGTGGATTATTAATGAAGGTTGATATTCCTTCAATTGAACAATTTAATCCTTTAATAGAAGAGAAAATCTCTCATATTCAAGGAATAAAAATAGTGGAAACATGTTTCATTACTGATATTATCAAGTAATTTTTTTACATTTTCTCATTTTTTATTGATTTCAATGCTATTACGGGCAATTAAATGTGAAAGGTCCAAGATTTTTTGAACAATAATACGATAAATTTCTTCCACGTTTTCACCCGTCAGTGCAGAACATTCAATGTATCCACTAACATCCAGTGATTTTGCCATTCTTATTCCTTGTGGAGATTGAACTTGTCTATTTTCCTTCAAGTCTAACTTGTTTCCTATCAGTAATATCGGAAAATTCTCTGGATCGTTGACTTCCCTTCGAATTAATGAGACCCAAGCCTCATAATTTGCCAATGAATATAAATTTGAGATATCAAATACCAATAATCCCGCATGAGCACTTTTTGAATAAGTAGAGTAAAATAAGTGGATTCTATCAATATCATTGAAACTCCAAATTTGTAGTTGATATCTGTTTTGACCTAAAATGACTGATTTATTATAAAATTCAATGCCAATTTCTTTATTAACTTTACTTCCTGAAATTACCTTTTTTGTGTTGTTTCTCAGGAAAGTTGCTTTTCCTGCTCCAGAATTTCCAAAAATGATTAATTTAAACGTATCATCGTACCCCGTCTTAACAATATTTTTTTTAACAGGTTCTACAACCTTTTTATCTGCTTTTATAAAAGTTGCTGTGAATGTATCAATATCAATTTCCTCTGGTATCGTTCTCAAATGCCTTTTTTTCTTCCATTTTTTATAAGGTTCCATGGGAGGTTATCAAATTTCAATTTTTCATGAATTGTGATGATATAAATGGTTTTTCTTAATCAAAAGTTAGTAATTAGAATTTCGCTTCTATGGTTATATTAAATAAAAGAAACTGTCTCGTATTTAAATTTTTTGTTCATGTTAAAAGAAATCATATAAATTCCATTCGCATTAATGTCAATAATCTCAAAATATGAGACATATTAAGAATTACTTATACCACATTTCACAAGGATAACTTTCTAAATCAAAATTAATCTCGGAAATAAACTGGTCTATATATTATGAATTTGTCATATGATTTTATCGCTTAAATGTCCACAAAAATGTCCAAAAAATTATTAAATTACCATAGTCACTTCCATTAAAATTTCTAATGGAAATTAATACTAATATAACGAACAAATGAAATAAGCGTTTGAATTTAATACACAAAAAAAATTGATTTTAAATAATGACCGTTGATTCAAATTTCAATCTCGAGGATCATATGTTGGCTTGTCCTTTTTGCCATTTTTGTACTTTACCTCAGAATCCAATTTTATGCAATTTTCCAGATTATAAAATTTGTCCTGAATATTCACAAAAATTACTAAAATTAAAAAACTCGACTAAAATTCTACACTGAACTTAACCTACTTAATATTACTTGTAATATTAAATTCTAATTCATTTAATAACAAAGAATATAGAATAAAGCGTATTAAAATACAATTCTAAATAGAAAATACCAAAAAGAGAAACTATTTTTATTGAAGATCTTCTTCCAATTTTTCAACTAAATATTCATCCAGGGATATATCAATTTCCATTTCAGAGTTTTGAATTTTTTTTGCAACTTTTCGTAACCCAGAGTCATTCATCATTAACTCAAGAATATTCTGGTATAAACCTTCAATGTTTTCTTTCCCAGCGTTAAAATATAAATCTTCAGAAACTCCTAAATTAAGGACATCATATAATCCCTTAATAGATTCCTTGATGTTTTTAAAATTTTCTAATGCTTTTTCCTCTGCTTTTTCTGAATAATTCATTTTTTTTTAACCTCTAAGTTATTATAATAAGATAAAGTATTTAAGCATTAATGTTTTTCGACATTTATGTTATATGATCCCGTAAAATTAAGCGACGTTTTTTCTTTATTTATCGTCTAAAAACATTATTTTGAAGACGAATTCCTAATACTTTTTTATGATGGAGGTCATTATTTTTTCATTATTTCACAAAAATGCAACTGAAAACGTTAATTTTAAGATTTTTCGTAAAAAGATGATCAGAAATTGCTAGAAAGTTCAATTTTCAAAATAAAATAAGTAAGAAATTATTAATGTCTAAAAACTGAAAAAGGACATTTGAAGTGGGTATTTGGGAGGTTTTTGATCTTCTTAATCTCTATAGGATTTGATCAAATTACTGAAATTTTTTTGAACTCTTTTTGCTCCTAATCGAGAATTTTCAATGTTGCTGTTCAGAAAGGATTATTACGCTATCAACAAATTACTGTTTTCTTAATATATAAGCGTCGTAAAAAGGAAGTTTTATCAATTCGGATAAGAAACGTTGATTTCCCAAATAAGTTCTTGGATCGACCGCATCTGGATGTGTTGGAAATTTTTTCTCACGTATGATCTTTATTCCATTCCTATTTGGTTCAAAAACGCAAACAATCCCATTTAACCTTAATATGCGGAAGCATTCTTTGAAAGTTGCTTCTTTATCATTGATATGATGTAAAGCTCCTAAAATGAAGATCGCGTCAAAAGAAGCATCTTCAAAGGGCATGTCCTCAGCATTGAATGGAATGTATGTAATCATGTGATCAACCTTTACATTTTTGGCAGAATCTAACCAATCTTGTTTAGCATACTCTGATTCGTCGTTTTCGGGTTCTCCAGTGACTACTTTGTAGTTGTTCAATGCAAGGGTTATAGCCATTCTGCCCGATCCTGTACCAATATCTAAAATTTTTGCCTTTTTTTCTAAATTAAAATTTGAAATGACAGGATTGATATCATTGAAAATATAGGCAAATTCATTTCCTAAGATCTTTCTTAATTCTTCAACATCCAACTACTTTTCCTTCCTTTATCTCAAAATTTTTCCAGTATATGAATTCTGACTACTTTTTCTTTTTTAACTTTATATTTTATAACTTTCTTGAAGGTTTTCGCTTCACATCTCAAATTTAAAAGTATTAATCTAAATTCTAATTTTTAATTCCGTCTAAATCATTTTTTAAATTTCAAGGAAAAAGAGGTAGGATTTATTTGTAGTATCACAAATGTTTATGAATAGACATGTTCTTTCTCTTAACTAAATAATCAATGTGTGACTTTTATCGAACTTTGAAATCGAATTTGATAGAATATATAAATAATTAAGAGAATGAAAAAAAACAGAGGAATTGAAACCTTATTTAATGGAAGCACCGATTATTGCGAAAATACCAGCTATAAAGGATCCAAAAAACGCAAAGTGAAGACTATAAAACTCCCAGAACAAGTCAGTTAACCATGAGGGTAAATCCGATGTAAGCCCAAAGTAAAAAACAATTGGTGCAGCGACAAATAAGATTCCACACAGAAACCATAAGATTCGATAATTTTGACTTCTTTTACTTGCTTTTCGTGCAGTTGCGATGATTGAGATAGTAGCAATTAAAATCAATAGAGTAGTTATCAAACCCCATGTTAAGAAATTTGTATCCTCACTAAAATAAAAGTTCGTATCACCAAGAAGCACTTTCCACGTGTATAAGCCCCACATCCAAATATAAGATTCTGCTAGAGAACTATTATGAAATGCGATTGGAGAGATAAGAACCAAAATTCCAAATAATCCTGCGATATATGCAGCAATATAACCTTTGTTTTTCGTCATACTATTCTAACATAAATTTCATTGAATTAATGTTGATAAATAACTTTCTTATAAAAATTTACGTAAAAAGGTCTTGGGTCAGATGTTTTTGATATAATTTTCAAAATTTTTTCTAAAATTTACTTAAACATACTCTATGGTTCCAGGAGGTTTTGATGTAATATCAAAATAAATATTTTTAGTATCATGGATTTCGAGCAACTTGTACTTAATTTCTTCAATTAAACTAATTGGTAATTTGGTTACGCTGGCAGTTCGAGCGTCGATGCTATTGATTGATCTTATTAAGACATCGTATACTCCTTGGTGGCTCTCATGGAGTTCATATAAAGCTCTAGAATAACCCTTAATTTGAGAAGCGAAACGAGTTAACTTTTCAAAATCCCATTCACCTTTTATAGATAACGGGACCTCATAAGTTCTTTGACCATTTATAATTCCTGTCACTTTTCGTAATAATATATCAGTTGTAGTAGCCGCAAAAGCTTGGAAAGGTTCCTGTTCACCCTTATCATTTATGATCATTGTTTTACCATGATTTTCCAGATAGTAATCTTCAATAGTTGACTCAACAATATCATGTACTTTTTTTTCATAAGCAAGGTTCTCCATTGAGACAGGACCTATTATTCGTGCTGAGAGTGCAGGACCCGGAAATGCCTTCCTATAGACGTGTTCAGTTGGTAAGTTTAAATATTCTAAAATGCTTCGCACTTCTGGTTTAGTTAAGCTAGCTACTGGCTGTAATGTTGCTTCCACCTCATATTCAATGTCCAAATTATGCTGGCTTTTTACAAACCCCTTCTTATTTTTTTCCATAAGGGTCCTTTCCTCTTCAAGACTCATCGATTCTTTTAAATCGGTAATTTTCAAACCAAAACTCTCTTCAATATCAGGAAGAATGGTGCCATCCGCAAGTAAATCACATTTTTCTTTCTTAATTACTCTACTAATCGTATCTGAATATGCGTTTTTGAATAATTTTCGCTTAATTTCAGCATCTTCTTCACCTATGATTTTGGGAAGGAACTGGTCCCTAATGTCTATGATTCTTATATCGGGGAATACTTTTTTAATATATTCTCTCTCTTCGACGCCACGAATAATTCGCATGAGACCATGGTCAATAAATACCGGAAGCATTTCAATACCTGCTTCCTTTAAAGTCATGTAGGTAGCTGAGCTATCCACCCCTCCTGAAAGAGCACAAAATACCTTTTTTCCTTTTGCGTGCTTCTGTAGGAATTCACAAGCCGCTTTTATAAATTCTTGGGGTTTTTTAGGGGGATCTATTAATCTATGATTTATCATGAACATCATTAGGATGGAAATGTAATTAAGTTCTATTATTAAGGTATTATGAATTTTAAATATTTTCCATATTTTTTGGAAAAACTTCCATTTATAAAGATGGAACCGATAGGTTGGGTAAAATCGTTAAGGTTTTTCTATGGATGAACCATTAGCTCCCGAATTGAGAAAAAAAATAGATGCTGTAGTTGAAAAAGTCTTAGCATTATTCATGGATAAAGTATCTAAGGAAGGCTCTTTGGAAGAATTATTAAAAACTTTAATTGTTGAGAAAGTATTCAGCAAGTTAGGACCTAGGATGAATAGATTTGCAGTAAGAAAAGTAGCCAAACTCGCTGTTAGAAAAGCAGTGGATAAAGTATGGGAACGACATAGAGATAAATTAACAACTAAATTATACAATCTGAAATAAAAACAGTAATTTTTTTAAAAAAAAATCTAGTGGGATATCTTGTTTTTTTCATTATATTTTTGGTGATATTCTTCAGCTCTCGTAAAGGTTGAAATAGGGACTATTTCAGTTACAATTGGGTTTTTATATTTGCCCGATTTATCCAGCTTCTCCTTTAGTGCTATAGCCGCTAATCTTTGGTCCTCATCATGATAAAATACAGCTGATCGATACTGAGTACCTACATCCCAACCTTGACGATTTAACGTTGTAGGATTATGCAAGTTCCAAAAAATTTCTAATAATTCTTCATATGATACAATCGAAGGATCGAAAGTAACCTGTACCACTTCTGCATGACCCGTTTTGTTAGTACATACATCTTTATATGTTGGATTTTCCGTAGATCCTCCAGTATATCCAACTACAGTATCAATTACTCCTTTTACATTTCCAAATCGAGTCTCCACACCCCAAAAACATCCTGCACCAAATGTTGCAATTTCTGTCATAATAACATATAATATCAAATAGACTTAAATAAAGCATTTCTAATGAAATAAAAAGGAATATTATGTTATACATTAAAATAATAACTTAAAATGTGAAATAAATTAGAGAAAATAAGGAGAATGTAAATCCTTATCTTTAAATTTATTCCATTTTTTTGATCGATGGGCACGAAATATATGAAACATTGAAATCAAATGCAGGATTCTAGTTCAGAATTTTACATGGTTTCTTCTGGAAAATTGATTTATTCAAGGGCAAGAGAAGAAGAAACACTTAAAGAAACAATAATGCATTTTAGTAATGAAATTATCATGTTCTAAGCATGATTACTTTTTCAAGATTTTTTGATTCTTTTTTATTTTCCTTTTCCAGCTTTCTCAACTCAATTGGGTTATTATGATAAATGATCTTGCTTAAAATGGATAGTAAACAGATATTAATATTTTTTACACCCAAGTATTATAAATGAGAATGAAATATTTTTGCATAAAGCGAACTTGGGTGAGAATATGGTTAAAAAATCAATATTTAAAAGTAAAAATACTGAAATTTTCATCATTGCAATAATTTCTGGGATAAGCGGTATGCTATTTGGTTATGACACTGGAGTAATATCAGGTGCAATTCTTTTTATTAAACAAGAATTTGCGCTTGGATCCTTTATGCAGGAGTTAGTCATCAGTGCGGTATTAATTGGTGCAATAATTGGAGCTTTTGCGGGTGGATCGCTAGCAGATCGTTTTGGACGTAGAAAAATGATCATTTTCGCCGCTATTATTTTTACCGGGAGTGCGATTGGGACCTCAGTATCACCAAATGTAATTATATTAATCATCGGAAGAGTTGTAGTTGGTATCGCTATAGGGATGGCATCCTTTATTGCTCCTCTCTATATCTCTGAATTGTCTCCACCAAAGATCCGTGGATCATTAGTGACATTCAATCAATTATTCATTACCATAGGAATCGTGATCTCTTATGG
>Ga0307442_1000381_pt1 | contig 21479 bp, 17 predicted proteins | sample SalMarWE160430MG_FD_202143 | JGI IMG/M metagenome (GOLD analysis project Ga0307442, IMG submission 202143) | Salt marsh sediment microbial communities from the Plum Island Ecosystem LTER, Massachusetts, United States - WE1604-30 | ecosystem: Environmental > Aquatic > Marine > Intertidal zone >...
CCGCCGCGAAGCGCATCCTAAGACCGTGCGCAATCGCCGGGACACGCCTGACCCTTGAAGGCAGGACAGAATGGGCTCGCAGACGCGCATCCTGATCATCACGGACAACGACGACGCACCGCCGCTGCTTCGCGAGCTGCGCGCCAGCAGCCTTCACCCCGAATTACGCCACGTCGAGACGATAACCGGAGTGAACGAGGCGCTGAAAGACGGACCGTGGGACATCGTCCTCTCCGACTACAACCTCCCTCAGCAGAGCTTCGCCGAGATCATGCAGACGATCCGCGCCGTCGATGCGGAGGTGCCGGTCATCGTCGTGTCTGGCTCGATCGGCGAGGAGAACGCCGTCGCCCTGATGCAGGAAGGCTTGGCGGACTTCCTCCACAAAGGCAGCTTGTCGCGGCTGATCCCGGCGATCGAGCGCGAACTCACCGCCGCTGCGGCGCGCATTGCGCGACGGGAGAGCGAGCAGCGTTTCCGCGACATCGTCGAGGTCTCCGGCGACTGGGTCTGGGAGACGGACAAGCAGCACCGCTTCACGTTCTTCTCCAACCGCTTCGAGGAAGCGGAGTGGGCCGACCCCGCGACAAGCCTCGGCAAGACGCCGTGGGAACTGGCGAATGCCGACCTCGAGAAGGACGAGCACTGGCAGGCCCATCTCTCCGACCGGGAGGCGCACCGGGCGTTCCGCAATTTCCTCTTCTCTTTCGTCTCCGATTCCGGCTCGCGCTACCACATATCCATGAGCGGCGTGCCGGTCTTCGACCGCGCCGGCACGTTCAAGGGATATCGCGGCACAGCGACCGACCAGACGCCGGTCGTGGCCGCGTTCTGGCGGGCGGAAGAGGCGGAGGCCCTTCTCGGGGACGCCGTCGACAGCATCTCCGAAGGCTTCATCATCTTCGATGCCGACGACCGGATCGTCATGGCCAACGAGGCCTTCCGCAAGCTCTACGCGGATGTGTCGGACATGGCGGTGCCGGGAGTGACGTTCGAGGACTTCATCCGCGTGGCGGTCGAGCGGGGCATGTTCCCGGACGCGAAGGGACGCGAGACCGAATGGATCAGCGACAGGCTCGATAGCCATCGGGGGCTGGCGGGCGGCCTCGTCCAGAGGCTCGCCGACGGACGCTGGGTGCTCGTCACCGAGCGGCGCATGAGCAACGGCGGTATCGCCGGATTACGGATGGACATCTCGGCACTGAAGCGGGCGGAGGCGCAGCGCGACCATCTCGCCGAGCACGATGCGATCACCGGACTGCCCAACAAGGCGACGTTCACCGACCGTTTGCAGCGGACAATTGGGCAGTTCGAACACTCCGGCGGCGCCATCGCCGTCGTCTGCATGGAGCTGACGTCGCTCCACGACATCCGCGACAGCCGCGGCTTCGATGCCGGCGACGTCGCCATCCAGGAAGTCGCGGATCGGCTTAGGGACGCAATCGCGCCGGGCGAGATCCTTTCGCATATCGGCGCCGGCCAGTTCCTGGTGCTGCTCACCGGCCTCGCCGACGACGCCGCGGCGAAGCGCTCGGTTGAAGCGCTGCTCGCTCCTTTCACGAGAGTCTTCCGCATCGACGGCAGCGAGGTGCCGTTCAGAGTCGCGGTCGGCGTTTGTACCGGGGCGGGCAACGAGGATGCGGGCGCCGTCATCCGCAACGCCACGACGGCGATGCGCCGCGCCAAGCGCATGCCCGCCGAGCGATACTGCTTCTACGACGCGGAGATGACCGATGCCGCGGTGTCGCGCGCGGCGCTCGAAGCCGACCTCGGCCACGCAATCGAGAGGGACGAGCTCTTCCTTCTCTTCCAGCCGCAGATCAACACCCACGACTACAAGCTCGTGGGCGCCGAAGCGCTGGTCCGCTGGCAGCATCCCACGCGCGGGCTCATCGGCCCCAGCGAATTCATTCCCGTGGCGGAAGAAAGCGGATTGATCGTGCCGATCGGCGAGCACGTGATCAGGCTGGCCTGCCGACAGGCTCGCGCGTGGCGCGACCGCGGCACGCCGATTCCGGTGTCGATCAACCTCTCTGCGGTTCAGCTTGCCGACCGCAACCTCGGACGCACCATTCTCTCCATTGTCCGCGAAGCGGGGCTTCCGCCCGACGCCATCACGCTTGAGCTGACCGAGAGCGCGATCCTGCGCGATGCCGCCGCGGCCGCCCATACGATGAAAGGCCTGGCGGCCGAAGGCATGCACTTCGCGCTCGACGACTTCGGCATGGAGCATTCCGCTCTCAGCCACCTTTCGGATCTGCCCTTCGACGTACTGAAGATCGACCGCGCCTTCGTCATGCGGATGATCGAAAGCCGCGGCCACGCCGCGCTCCTGCAGGCCATTGTTGCAATGATCCATTCGCTCGGCATGACGGCGGTTGCGGAAGGCGTCGAGGAGGCGAGCCAGCTCCTCTATCTGCAGGCCTATGGCTGCGACATGCTGCAGGGCTTCCTGTTTGCGCGCCCGATGCCGCCGGAGGAGCTCGAGGCCATCCTCGACGCCGGGATGGTCACGCCTTCGATCAGAGCCGGCGACCTTCCAAAGATGGAAGAACTCCTGCACACGCAGTCCACCGCGGCGTGAGACGCCGGCCGCGGGATGCGGCCGGGCATTCTTCCTTTCGAGAAACTCAGCTGTCGAGGAAGCTTCGGAGCTTTCTGGAGCGGCTCGGGTGCTTGAGCTTGCGGAGCGCCTTCGCCTCGATCTGGCGGATGCGCTCGCGGGTAACACTGAACTGCTGGCCGACCTCTTCGAGCGTGTGGTCGGTGTTCATGCCGATGCCGAAGCGCATCCTGAGCACGCGCTCCTCGCGCGGCGTCAGCGAGGCGAGCACGCGCGTGGTCGTCTCGCGCAGGTTCGACTGGATCGCCGCGTCGATCGGCAGGACCGCGTTCTTGTCCTCGATGAAATCGCCGAGGTGCGAATCCTCCTCATCGCCGATCGGCGTCTCGAGCGAGATCGGCTCCTTGGCGATCTTCAGCACCTTGCGCACCTTCTCCAGCGGCATCTGCAGCTTCTCGGCCAGCTCCTCAGGCGTCGGCTCGCGGCCGATCTCGTGCAGCATCTGACGCGACGTGCGGACGATCTTGTTGATCGTCTCGATCATGTGGACGGGGATGCGGATGGTGCGCGCCTGGTCGGCGATAGAGCGGGTGATCGCCTGGCGGATCCACCATGTGGCGTAGGTGGAGAACTTGTAGCCGCGGCGGTACTCGAACTTGTCGACCGCCTTCATCAGGCCGATGTTGCCTTCCTGAATCAGATCAAGGAATTGCAGGCCGCGGTTCGTGTATTTCTTGGCGATCGAGATGACGAGACGGAGGTTCGCCTCCACCATCTCCTTCTTCGCCTGACGCGCCTCGCGCTCGCCCTTCTGCACCTTGTGAACGATCTCGCGGAACTCGACGATCTGCAGCCCGGTTTCCGACGCCAGCTGGCGGATGTCCGTACGGATCTTGGAGATGTTCTCCTTCTCCTTCTGGCAGAAGGACTTCCAGCCTTTCGCCGAGAAGCGCGCGATGCGGCGCGTCCAATGCGGGTCGAGCTCGTGGCCGCGGTAGTGGGTGAGAAACTCCGAGCGATCGACGCCGTGCGCCTCGCCGAGCCGCAGGAGACGGCTGTCGAAGGAGATCAGGCGCTTGTTGATGTCGTAGAGCTGCTCGACCAGGGAATCGATGCGCGCCTGGTTCAAGGACAGCGACTTCACGTCGGTGACGATCTCGTCGGTGAGCTTCTTGGCGCGGCGCTCCTGCGCCGGCGTCAGCGCGCGCGCCTTGGAGCCGCCGCCGACGACCGCGTCCTGCAGACGGCGGAGCTTCTTATAGTTCGAGGCGATCCGGTCGAAGGTGGAAAGGACGCCCGGCTTGATCTCCGCTTCCATGGCGGCGAGCGAGAGATTGTTCTCGTAATCGTCGTCATCGTCGGAATCGTCGGAGGAAGGCTGCTCCTCCCCGTCTTCGCTCTCGTCCTTCGCGGCGGCGGGGGCGGGGGTCGGCGCCTTGGCGGGAGCCGCCGCCGGCGCCGCTTTCGTCGCGTCGCCGTTCTGGGCGGGCGCGCCCGGAGCACCGGGCGCGGGCGTAACCGTCGGCGCCTTGGCGTCGGGACCGGCATAGGTCGCTTCGAGGTCGATGATGTCGCGCAAGAGCACGTTGCCGGCGTTCAGCTCGTCGCGCCAGATGATGATCGCCTGGAAGGTGAGCGGATTCTCGCAAAGCCCCGCGATCATTGCCTCGCGGCCGGCCTCGATGCGCTTGGCGATGGCGATCTCGCCCTCGCGCGACAGCAGCTCGACCGAGCCCATCTCGCGCAGATACATGCGCACCGGATCGTCGGTGCGGTCGGAGGCTTCGCGGCCCTTCGCCTTCTTGGCGACCGCGGTGCCAGCCGCCGGCATCAGCTCGCGGCTCTCCGATTCCTCCTCGCCGTCTTCCTCCGCGCTTTCGGCCTCGGCTTCGTCAGGCTCGTCGGATTCGACGACGTTGATCCCCATGTCGGAGAGCATCGCCATCGTGTCTTCGATCTGCTCGGAGGTGACCTCCTCGGAGGGAAGCACGGAGTTCAGCTCGTCGACGGTGACGTAGCCGCGCTTCTTCGCCTCCTTGATCATCTTCTTGACGGCTGCATCCGAAAGATCGAGCAGCGGTCCGTCGTGAGCCTGCGCCTCGGGCGCTTCTTCCTTAGTCTCGACTACGGTCTGGGTGCTTGTCGCCATCTGGTCTCGCGCCATGCCGGCCCTTCGCGGTCGGGCCGTCATTTCCGAAGGGAATGGCGTAGTCCTAAGGCGGTTCCTCTAAAGGCCGCCTTAACCACGCCGCTTCCCGCTGCCTCGCCTCACGTCACGCGGCGCCCCCCCGCGGCAGCCCGGAACCCATGTCCCGCGGCCGTCAGCCCCGCTTAAACGGATGCACGATCACCGCCCCTTCCGTCTCGTCGTGCCGATCGGGACGAAGGCTGCGGCTCACCTGCTCCTGGATATCCCGCAGACGGCTCAAATTGACGTCGCTCGCCTCACGGCCGAGCGCCGCCGCCGCTGCCTTTCGTTCGATAGATAACGCGCCAGAGCGAAGACGCAAGTGGGCAGCATCGTCCCAAATGTCCGCGGCGCGCCCGGAATCCGCGCTTTCCAGCGCCCCAAGCCCGGCGCCGCGCATTTTTTCTAGAATCGCTGTGATTTCAACGGAATGGCCAGCGCGTTCAAGAGCAGACCTCAGCTCGGCGGCGGAAATTGCTGGGTTTTCTGCAAGTTCGGCCGCGAGGGCGGCCGCGAGGTCAGCCGTGCGCCTGTCGGCGAATCGGGCGTCGGCCAGCATCTCCAGCCGCTCCGCGGCCATTTCGGGATGGAGCAACGGCACGCCGAGAAGGATCGCCTCGGCAAGGCTCCGCCCGACTCCGCGCGCTCCCTCGCGAACAAGGGGGTGGGAAAGGAGGCTCGCGGAAGGCGCCGTCGGCGCCGGAGCGAATCGGGGGTCACGGAACCCGCGCCGGTCTCGCCGCTGATTCGCGGGGCGCCGCGACCCACCGAAATGCTGTGCGAGCCGCTCCGAGACCGCGGCCTCGTAATGCTTGCGAACATCGGAATCCGCGATCGTCGCGACGGCGGCGCGGAGCGCCTTCTCGGCGCCAGCTCGGCGCTCCGGCGTGGTGAGGTCGACCCCGTAGGTGGCGCTCAGCCACAGCATGTCGACGAGCGGCCGCGCGGCATCGAGGATCTTGCGGAAAGCCGCGGGCCCCTCGGCGCGGATCAGGTCATCGGGATCCTGCCCACCGGGAAGAAGCGCGAAGCGCACGCTCTTTCCAGGCTTCAGCTCCGCGAGCGCAAGATCGACGGCGCGGAACGCCGCCTTCAGCCCCGCCTCGTCGCCGTCGAAGCAGAGGATAGGCTCGTCCGCCATCTGCCAGAGCATGCGGAGCTGGTCTTCGGTGAGCGCCGTGCCGAGCGGCGCGACCGCCGCCTCGAAGCCGGCGGCGACGCAGGCGATCGCGTCGATGTAGCCCTCGACGGCGACGACATGCCCGCCTTTGCGCGAGGCTGCGCGCGCAGCCTGGCTGTTATAGAGAACGTGGCTCTTGTGAAAGAGCGGCGTCTCCGGGGAGTTCAAGTATTTCGCTTGCGCGTCGGGCGACAGCGCGCGCCCGCCGAAGGCGATGATGCGCCCGCGGAAATCGGCGATCGGAAAGATGACGCGGTCGCGGAAGCGGTCGTAGGAGACAGGAATCTCTTCCCCGGCAATCAGGAGCCCGGCCTCGACCATCTGCTCCTGGCTGATATTCGCGGCGGCGAGATGCTCCTTCAACGCGTTGCGGCTCGCCGGCGCGTAGCCGATGCGGAAGCGCTTCTGGATTTCCAACGAAAGACCGCGCTCGCGCAGATAAGCGCGCGCCTTGCCGCCGTTCGGGCCGTGCAGCGCCGCCTCGAAGAAAAGCGCCGCCTTCTCCACCACCTCATGGAGCGAGGCGCGCTGCGCTTCGCGCTTCTCGGCGTCGGGATCGCGGTCCGGAAGCGGCAGGCCGGCGTCCTGGGCAAGCTGCGCCACGGCTTCGGGGAAGCTCAGCCCCTCCTGCTCGACCAGGAAGGTGAAATGGTCGCCGGAGACGCCGCAGCCGAAGCAATGGTAGCGACCCTTGCGGTTGTCGGCGTGAAACGACGGCGTCTTCTCGCCGTGGAACGGACAGCAGGCCCAGTAGTCGCCGCGGCCGGGATTGGATTTGCGCTTGTCCCACGTGACCTTGCGCCCGACCACGTCTGAGATCGGGACGCGGGCGCGGATGTCGTCGAGGAAGGCGGGCGGAAAGCGCATCTTGACGATGCGTTTATCATTGATTCGGGCGCGCGCAGTGCGTCGCATATCGGAACCCGCGCGAAGCGCCCGAAAAACACAGGCCGCTCGTGCCGCTGGAGGTGATCTATGGCTTACGAGCTCTATTACTGGCCCTCGATCCAGGGCCGCGGTGAATTCGTCCGCCTGGCACTCGAGGAAGCCGGCGCCAGATATGTCGACGTCTGGCGGGAGCGCGGCGCGCGGTGGGTCGGGGAAGCCGATTCCGTCACGACACCCTCCTTCGCCCCACCCTATCTGAAGGACGGTAAGAAGATCATCGGCCAGACCGCCAACATCCTGCTCTATCTCGGCGAAAAGCATGGCCTTGCGCCGAAGAGCGAGATCGGGCGGCTCTGGGTCCACCAGATCGACCTCACCGTCGCCGACCTCGTGGTCGAGGCGCACGACACGCATCACCCCGTCGGCGGCGGCCTCTACTACGAAGACCAGAAGCCGGAGTCGCTGCGGCGCGCCGAGCTTTTCCGCCGAAGCCGGATTCCGCTGTTCCTCGAATGGTTCGAGACGATTCTCTCAAGCAATGCGAAAGGCGACGCGCATCTCGTCGGCGGTCGTATCAGCACCGCCGACCTGTCGCTCTTCCAGGTGGTCGAAGGACTCGCCTACGCCTTCCCCAAGGCGATGAAGCGGGAGCTGGCGAAGGTCCCGCGCGTCGCGGCGCTCCACGACCGCGTCGCGGCGAGGCCGCGCATCAAGGCCTATCTCGCAAGCGAGCGGCGCATCCCCTTCAACGAGGACGGCATCTTCCGCCACTACCCGGAGCTCGACGGCTGACCGCGACACGCGCGGCCCACGACACGCCCAGGTCGCGCAGGCGTGAGCCACCGGGAGCGTCGGCTGCCGCTTTCTTGAACTGCGTTGAATTGTGATGCGGCGTGAACGACGCGCAAGGTCCGCCCGATCGCAACTCCCCGGGAGGTACCGCCAATGACAATTGCTCGAAATGCCGTATTCGCCGGCCTGACCGCCGCCTGCCTCGCCCTCCCTGCCGCTTCGTTCGCGCAGGACCAAATGATGGCGGACGATCACATGATGGCGGCGGAACCGATGATGCATCCCGAGATCAGCTGCAGCGCCGGCATGTCCGACACCGGCGGCATCATGGTCGAGTTCCACAACATGGGCCATGACGAGATTCCGGCCGGCACCATGGCGCACTGGATGGTGAGCGGCGTGGCGCAGGGCGACGTCAACTTCATGGACGCCGTCGCACCGGGCGGAATGAAAAGCCAGAACTACGCGATGATGGGCGACGACCACATGATGCATATGCCGTCCAACGCGCATTGCATGGTCGAGACGAAGTAGCGGATTTTCGGGCGTGCCGCTTCGGCGGCGCGCCTGCCCATCTAGCCGAGCCGCGCCTTCACGGCCGCGCTCGCCTCGCCGAAATCCATCTTGCCGGCGTGTCGCTCCTTCAGGAGCGCCATGACCTTGCCCATGTCGCGCATGCTGGTGGCGCCGATCTCCGTCACCGCGGCCCCGACCGCGGTGCGCATCTCCGCCTCCGACATCTGCGCCGGCATGAAGGCGCGGATCACCTCGATCTCGGCGCGCTCCTTCTCGGCAAGCTCCGGACGGCTCCCGTCCTCGTAGGCCTTCGCCGATTCCTCGCGCTGGCGGACCATCTTCCCCAGCACCGAGACGAGCTCCTCGTCTGAGGCAGCGCCCGCCCCGGCGCCGCGGGCAAGGATGTCGCGGTCCTTGAAGGCGGCACCGATCATGCGAAGCGCGGAGACGCGGCCCGCGTCGCGGCTCTTCATCGCCGCCTTCAGCGCCTCGTGGACCTTCTCACGCATCGTCTCAGCCTCTCCAAGCATCCTGCCGCCCGCGTTGACCCGCCGGCCGCCCGCCCTTACATGGCGGAGACTTCTACGAAAAGCGATAGCCCGAGACGCGACAAGGACACCGCCTGGCCGTTCGCGCGGGCGGCGGACGCGGAGTGACGGACAGAATGACCACGCCAGCCTGGAGCGAGCCGAAGGCGACTGCCCTCCTCGTCCTCGACGACGGCGGCGTCATCGAGGGGATCGGCGTCGGCGCCGAAGGCAAGGCCGCCGGTGAGGTCTGCTTCAACACCGCCATGACCGGCTACGAGGAGATCCTGACCGACCCTTCCTATGCCGGACAGATCGTCACCTTCACCTTCCCGCATATCGGCAATGTCGGCACCAATGACGAGGACATCGAGACGGCGAACGCTGCGGCGAGATCCGGCGTCACCGGCTGCGTCTTGAAGACCGACGTCACCGATCCGGCCAACTGGCGCGCCGCGCGCCGCTTCGACGAGTGGCTGAAAGCGCGCGGCATCGTCGGCATCGCCGGCGTCGATACGCGGGCGCTGACTTCCCGCATTCGCGAGAAAGGCATGCCGAACGGCATCGTCGTCAATGCGCCGGACGGCGTGTTCGATGTCGCGGCGCTCAAAGAAGAAGCCGCGGCGCTGCCGAAGATGGCCGGACAAGATCTCGTGCCGGGCGTAACGAGCGGCCAGAGCTTCTCGTGGGACGAGACGACCTGGCATCTGGGGCGGGGCTACGGCCATCGCAGCGGCGCTCCCCGCTTCCGCGTCGTTGCCATCGACTACGGCGTGAAGCGCAACATCTTGCGCCTCCTCGCCGACCAGGGCTGCGAGGTGACCGTGCTCCCGGCGACGGCGAGCGCCGAGGACGTGCTCTCAAGGAAGCCCGACGGCGTGTTCCTGTCGAACGGGCCGGGGGACCCGGCCGCGACCGGCGCATATTCCGTGCCGACGATCAAGGCGGTCGTCGACTCCGGCGTGCCGACTTTCGGCATCTGCCTCGGCCACCAGATGCTCGGCCTCGCGCTCGGCGGCAGGACGGAGAAGATGCGGCAGGGCCATCACGGCGCCAACCATCCGGTGAAGGACTTCACCACCGGCAAGGTGGAGATCGTGTCGATGAACCACGGCTTCGCGCTCGACAAGAAGAGCCTGCCGCAAAACGTTGAGGAGACCCACGTCTCGCTCTTCGACGGCTCGAACTGCGGCATCCGCATGACCGACAAGCCGGTCTTCTCGGTGCAGTACCACCCCGAGGCCTCGCCCGGCCCGCAGGACAGCCACTACCTCTTCAAGCGCTTCGTCGCCCTGATGCAGGCACGGAAGACGGCCGGCGTGCCCGCCGGCTGACATGGACGACGCCGCTACCCGCCGCGCCGCAATCGAAGCGCTTAGCGAGACGTGGCAACGAGCAGGGCCCTGGCTCGGACTCGAGCCGTAGCCGTCCTACTCCTCGACATCTGCCTCAGGCCGGTCGCTGCCGCGCGACAGCTCCTCGTGCCAGTTCCCGTCGGCGTCTTCGTATTGGATCGCGTGGGTCTCGCCCGGAGCGCGCTGCTCAAGGGCAACCCGGTGCGCCGCTTTCACCGCCGCGTCGCGCGTCGGGAAGGTCTCGGAGAAAACATCGCCGAGCTTGTAGGCCCAGCCGCCGTCATGCTCGACGATCCTGTAGGTGATGTGCGCCATTGACGTCGCTCCTCGTCCGACGGCCCCGATCTCGGATATCGGCTCTCAGATATCGCCCGAAAACGTATCGCAGGCGTCGAGCCGACCCGCCTCGTAGCCGCGGCGGAACCATTCGGCGCGCTGCTCCGAAGTGCCGTGCGTGAAGCTGTCGGGGACGACGTAGCCCTGCGCCTGGCGCTGCAGCGCATCGTCGCCGACCGCTGCGGCGGCAGTCAGCGCCTCGTCGATGTCGCCGGCCTCGAGGATGCCTTCCTTCTCGGTATGGTTGGCCCAGATGCCGGCGAAGCAATCCGCCTGCAGCTCGGTGCGCACCGAGAGCGCGTTCGCCGCGGCCTCGTCGAGCCGGGCCTGCCGTGCGTGCACCTCGGGCAGAATGCCGAGGACGTTCTGCACATGGTGTCCCACCTCGTGGGCAAGCACGTAGGCCTCGGCGAAATCACCGGGCGCGCCGAAACGCGTGCGAAGCTCGTCGTAGAAGTCCAGGTCGATGTAGACGTTGCGGTCGCCCGGGCAATAAAACGGCCCGGTGGCGGAGCTTGCCGAGCCGCAGGCCGATCTGACGGCGCCTGAGAAGAGCGTCAGCGTCGGTAGCGGATAGTCCCTGCCCTGCTGGTCGCGCAGAATCGCGGTCCAGGCGTCCTCCGTGTCGGCGAGAACGGTCGCCACGAAATCGCGCATCTCGTCGCTCACGCCGGAACGTGAAGCCGTCTGGCTCTGCGGCGCCGATCCGCCCGACATCTCGCCGCTCAGCAGCTCCAGCGGATTGACGCCGAGGAAATAGGCGACGACGAGGATCACGACGACGGCGCCGATGCCGATGCCGCCGCCACCCGCCCGGCGCACGGTGATCGGCCCGCGCCGCATGCTGCCGCCCAATCCGCCGCCAAGACCTCCGCCACTATCGCGGACGTCACGAATGTTGGTGCTCTGCCGCCGACCTCGCCACCGCATCGATCCCTCCGTCCCGCCCCTTACAAGACGTAGCCGAAGCGCGGCGCTCAAGAAAGCTGTGAGCGCTCCCCCTGCCGGTCCTGAAGCGCGGCCTCGACGCGCTCAAGCAGCACCGCCAGCTCGTGGCTGCGGATCTGATCCAGTTTCTCATGCAGCGACGCTATCTCGATCTCCGACTTCAGATTCACCTCGTAATCATGCGACGCCGCCAGCCGATCCTTGGCCGCCTGACGGTTCTGCGACATCATGATGACGGGCGCCTGTATGGCGGCGAGCAGCGACAGAAGCAGGTTCAAGAATATGAACGGGTAGGGATCGAAGCCGCCGAAAAACCCGAAAAGGAAAGCCGTGTTCACGAGCACCCAGAGGGCGATGAAGACGCCGAAGCCGATGATGAAGGTCCACGAACCGCCGACCTCCGCGACGCGGTCGGCCACCCGGTCGCCAAAAGTGCGCTGCTGCTCGAATTCGCGGTTGACGTCGTGGGAAATGACTAGGCGCTTCGCCATCCGCTCCAGGAGCCGCCGCTCGCGTTTCGGCATGTCGCCGACCCCCATATCGAGAAGGCGCTGGGCCAGCAGGCGAATAGCGTCGTTGTTCTGGGTCATTGGCTTCCAGACTCCGCTTCGGCCGGCTCCGGCTGGCCGGCGAGCCTCCCGGATATAGCCGATTTGGGCTCGTTTCCGCGACTTCTCGAGCCGAGCATCCGGCAACCCGCCAAGCGGCCCTTGATTGTGACGAAGAACCAAACGAACTCTGCCGGATGTCGGTCGCCGCGAGGCCGCAATCGTGCCCTATCGTATCCTTAGGAGAGGGAGCATGAGCCCAGCTGAGTTCCGGGCGTGGCGTAAGTCGCGCGGCTTGAAGCAGAAGGAGGCCGCGGAGAAGCTCGGCCTCAAGAAGAGGATGATCCAGTACTACGAGACCGGCAATCGCGGCTCGAAGAAGGTGGTCATCCCGAAGACGGTCGAGCTTGCCTGCTACGCGCTTTCCGTGGGCGTGGAGGCGTTCGACGGCGGCACGGGCGATTCCGGGCATTCAGCCGACGACGACGGCTCAGGCCTCGCCCCCTTCCTCAGCCTCCAGCGTGAGCGTAGCGCGGCCTGAAGAACGGAAGCCCGGCTCCGGACACCCTTCCCCGATGCAACGATTGCGCATATAAGCCGGCCGCAATCACGCAGATTCCCTGAGACCAGCCCCGGGCGGCCGCCGCGCCGGGGCTTCGTTCGAACCGCGCCCGCCGATGCCCAAACGCACCGACATCTCAACGATCCTCGTCATCGGCGCAGGCCCGATCGTCATCGGCCAGGCCTGCGAGTTCGACTATTCCGGCACGCAGGCGGTGAAGGCGCTCAGGGCCGAGGGCTACCGGATCGTGCTCGTCAACTCCAACCCGGCGACGATCATGACGGATCCGGAGCTCGCCGACGCCACCTATATCGAGCCGATCACGCCGGAGATCGTGGCGAAGATCATCGAGAAGGAGCGGCACGTGCTCCCCGGCGGCTTCGCGCTGCTGCCGACCATGGGCGGACAGACGGCGCTCAACACCGCGCTTTCGCTTCGCCGCATGGGCGTGCTGGAGAAATTCGACGTGGAGATGATCGGGGCGACCGCCGACGCCATCGACAAGGCGGAGGACCGCGAGCTCTTCCGCGAGGCGATGCAGCGGATCGGGCTCGCAACGCCGAAGGCCGCCTTCGTCAACACATCGGAACTGAAGAAGCGCTTCCGCGAGGAGCGCGAAGCGCTGATCGCCGCGGTCGAGGCGAAGCATCCGGCCGGTCCGGCGCGCAGCAAGGCGCTCACCGCGCTCGAGGCGGAGTGGAACGCCGGCGAGCGGCTCCGCCGCGACGAGCACCGCCTCACTGCGCAGCTGCAGGCGCTCCATGCGGTCAACGTCACCGCCCTTCCGGCGATCATCCGCCCCTCCTTCACGCTGGCAGGCACCGGCGGCGGCATCGCCTATACGCTCGACGAGCTCCATGAGCTTGTGCTCGGCGGGCTCGACGCCTCCCCGACCAACGAAGTGCTGATCGAGGAATCGGTGCTCGGCTGGAAGGAGTTCGAGATGGAGGTCGTCCGCGACAAGGACGACAACTGCATCATCGTCTGCTCCATCGAGAACGTCGATCCGATGGGCGTCCATACCGGCGACTCGATCACCGTCGCGCCGGCGCTGACACTCACCGACAAGGAGTATCAGTTGATGCGCGACGCCTCGATCGCGGTCCTGCGCGAGATCGGGGTGGAGACGGGCGGCTCGAACGTACAGTTCGCCGTGAATCCCGAGAACGGGCGCATGGTGGTGATCGAGATGAACCCGCGCGTCTCGCGCTCCTCGGCACTCGCCTCGAAGGCGACGGGCTTCCCGATCGCAAAGGTCGCGGCAAGGCTCGCGGTCGGCTACACGCTCGACGAACTGGCGAACGACATCACCGGCGGGGCGATGCCGGCGTCCTTCGAGCCGACCATCGACTACGTCGTCACCAAGATCCCGCGCTTCGCCTTCGAGAAATTCCCCGGCGCCGACCCGGTGCTCACCACCTCGATGAAATCCGTCGGCGAGGTGATGGCGATCGGCAGGACCTTCGCAGAATCGCTGCAAAAGGCGCTGCGCGGCCTGGAAACGGGGCTGAGCGGGCTCGACGAGGTCGAGATTCCGGACCTCGAGGTCGGCGACGACAAGAACGCGGTGCGCGCCGCGCTCGGCATCCCGCGCCCGGAGAGAGTGCTGCAGATCGCGCAGGCGCTCAGGCTCGGCTTCGACGTGGAGCTCATCCACGAATCCTGCCGCGTCGACCCCTGGTTCCTGCGTGAGATCAAGAAGATCGTCGAATGGGAAGCGCGCGTCAGCGAGCACGGCCTGCCTGAGAGCCCTCGCCTGTTGCGGCAACTGAAGTCGCAGGGCTTCTCCGACGCGCGGCTTGCGACGCTTTCCGGCAAGAGCGAAGCGGAGGTGCGTGCGCTTCGCGCGACGCTCGGGGCTCAGCCGGTCTTCAAGCGCGTCGACACCTGCGCGGCGGAGTTCGCCGCGCCGACCGCCTACATGTACTCGACCTACGAGACGGCGTTCGGCGGGCAGCCGGAGGACGAGGCGCGGCCGTCGGAGCGCAAGAAGGTCATCATTCTCGGCGGCGGCCCAAATCGCATCGGTCAGGGAATCGAGTTCGACTATTGCTGCTGCCATGCCGCCTTCGCGCTCGACGAATCCGGCATCGAGTCGATCATGGTCAACTGCAATCCGGAGACCGTCTCGACCGACTACGACACCTCCGATCGCCTCTATTTCGAGCCGCTCACGGCCGAAGACGTGCTTGAGATCGTGCGCGTCGAGCAGTCGACGGGCAAGCTTCTCGGCGTGATCGTGCAGTTCGGTGGGCAGACGCCGCTGAAGCTCGCCGCGGCGCTGCAGGAAGCGGATGTGCCGATCCTCGGCACATCGCCCGACATGATCGACCTCGCCGAGGACCGCGAGCGGTTCCAGGAGCTCATCCAGCGTCTCGGGCTGAAGCAGCCGGAAAACGGCACGGCGCGCTCTCTCGAAGAGGCGCGCGGCGTCGCCGAGCGGATCGGCTATCCGGTGGTCATCCGCCCATCCTATGTGCTCGGCGGTCGCGCCATGGAGATCGTGCGCAATCCGGCGAACCTCGAGCGCTATATGGCGCACGCGGTCGTCGTCTCCGGCACGTCGCCGGTGCTGATCGACTCCTATCTCTCCGACGCGATCGAAGTCGACGTCGACGCGCTCTCCGACGGCGCCGACGTGTTCGTCTGCGGCGTGATGGAGCACATCGAGGAGGCGGGCATCCATTCCGGCGATTCCGCCTGCTCCCTGCCGCCGCATTCGCTTTCGAGGGCAACGATCGCAGAGATCGAGCGGCAGACGATCGCGCTCGCCAAGGCGCTTCAGGTCTGCGGCCTGATGAACGTGCAATACGCTATCAAGAACGGCGACATCTACGTGCTCGAGGTGAATCCGCGCGCCTCGCGGACGGTGCCCTTCGTGGCCAAGTCGATCGGCCTGCCGATCGCCAGGATCGCGGCGAAAGCGATGGTCGGCGCCAAGCTCTCCAGCTTCGACTTGAGGCGGCAGGTCCCCACGCAGATATCGGTTAAGGAAGCGGTCTTCCCCTTCGCCCGCTTCCCCCACGTCGACACACTGCTCGGACCGGAGATGAAATCGACCGGCGAAGTGATGGGAATCGACGCCGCCTTCCCGCTCGCCTTCGCCAAGAGCCAGATCGGCGCGGGCAGCATGCTGCCGGCCGGCGGCACCGCCTTCGTCTCGGTCCGCGATGCTGACAAGGAACGTTTAGTGACGACGGTTAACCGATTGTCAAATCTCGGTTTTCGGATCATCGCCACCGGCGGGACGCAGCGCTTCCTGGAGGCTCGGAACATCCCCTGCGAGCGCATCAACAAGGTGCTTGAAGGCCGGCCGCATATCGTGGATGCTATCAAGAACGGCGAGGTTCAACTGGTGATAAACACCACGGAGGGAGCGCAAGCTCTGTCCGACAGCCGTTCGCTCAGGCGCGAAGCGCTTCTGCACAAGGTTCCGTATTTCACGACCCTGGCAGGTGCGAGTGCAGCAGCTCTCGGGATCGAGGCGCTGTTGAGCGGTCAACTTGAAGTCAGGCCGCTGCAATCCTACTTCACAGCCGCCTGACCAGCTTGCTCACGGGGTGTTCCGAAGGACCGGAACGCCCGGTTTTTTGTGTTGCCCGGCGCGATTCGCCGGTTGTTGGAGGTTGAGATGGAAAAGGTGCCGATGACGGCGAATGGCCATGCGGCGCTGGAGGCGGAACTGAAGCGCCTCACTTCGGAAGAGCGCCCGCGCATCATCCAGGCGATTTCGGACGCGCGCACGCATGGCGACCTTTCGGAGAATGCCGAATACCATGCCGCCAAAGAGGCGCAGAGCCTGAACGAGGGCCGCATCGCGGAGCTGGAGGACAAGCTTTCGCGCGCCGAGGTCATCGACGTCTCCAAGCTCTCCGGCGACACGGTGAAATTCGGCGCCAAGGTCACGCTGGTCGACGAGGACACCGAGGAGAAGAAGGTCTATCGCATCGTCGGCGACGTCGAAGCCGACGTGAAGGAGGGCCGCATCTCCATCTCCTCCCCGATCGCGCGCGCGCTGATTGGCAAGAGCGTCGGCGACACGGTGGAAGTCACGGCGCCAGGCGGCGCGCGGAGCTACGAGATCCTGCGCATCGCCTTCGGGGGCTGAAGGCGCGGTCCACAACTCATCCGCTAAGAAGCACCCATCCGGCGGGCCGCGTGGGACGCGGCCCGGTCACCCGCGCGCGAGCCCGTGCGCCACGAGCCGGTCGATGACCTCCGCGTAGCTGACACCGCTCGCCGCCATCGCCTTCGGATACATGCTGATGTCCGTGAAACCCGGGATGGTGTTCACCTCGTTCACGAGGCAGCGCCAGTCCGGCGTCACGAAGAAGTCGACGCGCGCCATGCCGTCGCAGCCGACCGCGCGGAAGGCCTTCGCCGCCAGCGCGCGGATCTCGCTCTCGACCGCCTCCGGCAGGTCGGCCGGAACGCTGAGCGCCGCGCCGTCCTCGTCGATATACTTGGCCTCGTAGGTATAGAAGCCGTGGCTCTCCGCCGGCGCGATCTCCCCTGGGCGGGAGACGAAAAGGCCGCCTTGCGCATCCTCCAGGACGGCGCATTCGATCTCGCGGCCGCGGATGAACTCCTCCGCCAGCAGCTTGCGGTCGTGTTTGAACCCTTCGGCGAGGGCGGCCTCGTAGTCGCGCCCGGTGGATACCTTGCTGACGCCGACGGAGGAGCCCTGCCGCGCCGGCTTGACGAAGAGCGGAAGCCCCAGCGCCTCCTCCAGCTCCGCAAAGGCGGGTGCGGCGCCGGCCCGAATCGTGACGGCCCGCGCGGTCGGAAGGCCGGCTTCGCTCAGTAGCCGCTTGGCGATGTCCTTATCGAGCGCCGTGGCAGAGCCGAGAATGCCGCAGCCCACGAGCGGCACGCGCGCCACCTCCGCGAGCCCCTGCACCGCGCCGTCCTCGCCGTGCAGCCCGTGCAGGACCGGAAAGAGGATGTCGATCTTCGGCAGCTCATAAGGCGCTCCATCGTCGGGAATCGCCATCGCCCGCCCGCGCCCGCCGGGTACGAAACACACCTGCTCGCCGCTCGCGGGCTTCGTCAGCGTCCCGTGCTCGAAGCTGCTCAAGAGCCATTGCCCTTCGCGCGTCACGAAGATCGGAACGGCATCGTATTTCGACGGGTCCAGTGCGCGCACGACGTTGGTCGCAGAAAGCACCGAAACGTCGTGCTCGGCCGATCGCCCGCCGAAAAGCACGGCAACGCGCAATCGTTTCGAAGCAGGGCTTTTCGAAGAAGGGGCCATGCGAGCCTTGGAAAATATTGTGGTGCCGTAGAGGCCGGAAAAGAGACGGTGATGCCGGCAATTCTAGGCGAAAACCGGGTCTAGGCGAAAACCGGGCTCGCTCCGAGCGCGACGCTCACGGCACCCAGTCGATCGTCACGTGGCCGGGTTGCTCGGCGACCCTGCCTAGCCAGGCCGAGACGCCGGGAAAGGCCGCGAGGTCATAGCCGCCCTCCCCGGCGCAATGCGTGTAGGCGTAGAGTGAGATGTCGGCGATCGAGTGGGCGTCCCCCGCCAGCCAATCGGCCCTGGACAGGCGCTTCTCCATCACGCCGAGCGCTGCGTTTCCCTTCTCAAGTGCCTGCGCAAGACGCTCGGGCGTCTTCAGATGCGCGCGCTCGGGCGCCGTCGTGATCGAGCGCCGCACGGCAATTGCCGGCTCGTGCTCGTACTGCTCGAAGAACAGCCACTCGTAGGCCTTGGCGCGATCATAAGGATCGGCCGGGAGGTATTTCGTGCCCTCGGCGAAGTGGAGCAGGATCGCGTTCGACTCGGCGAGATATCTGCCGTCCTCAAACTCGATCAACGGCGTGCGCCCGATGGGATTCTTCGCAAGATAGTCCGGTTTCCGCGTCGAACCGTCATAGGTGTTCATCTCGACAATTCGGAATGGAATTTCGAGAAGTGCCAGGAGCAACCGCGGCTTGTACGAATTCCCTGAGACCTGCTGCGAATAAAGCGTCAGCACCGAGCGACCTCATCATCATTCGACCAAGCTCTCCGCTTCTCGGCGGATCGCGACCGCCTCGCTCGTCTCGTCGAGCGCAACGTCGGTCTTTCTCACGATCTCGCCGGCCGCAACGTTCTTGGTCAAACGAATATCCTTGGCGAGACCGATTGGCAGCGCTAATCGATCGAGGCTCGCCCGCGCCGGCATGAGCTTGCCCCAGACGGCGTATCCGCCCTCCCCGTCGAGATGCTCGCCGGCCTTCAAATCCTTCTTGGCGACGGCGATCGCGTCGCCGCGAAAGGCGGTCGGCGCGCCGGTCGCCTCGCCGCGCAGCACGGCGGAGTAGACGGAGATGCCGAGCTCCATGCCGATCAGGTGGAAGGGTCGATACATCGCGGCGTAGCGGCCGTTTCGCCCCGGCTTCATGCCGTATTGATGGAAGCACTGCGCCGTGTAGTCGTTGGGCGCTTCGAGCACGACATAGACGCCCCAGCGAAGATCGCGCTCGACCTCGGTGCCGTCGCGATTGAGCGAGGAGACGACCTCCACGATCCCCTTCTCAGACCCGTTGCCGCCGAGGACCTCGGCGAGGTGGTCGGCCCCGCAGGGCGGGAAGGCAAGGCCGTTCTCCGGCACCTCGAGATCGCAGGCATTGGCGACGGCGGCCATCTCGATCGCCGACTTCGTGCCGTCGACAAAGGAGTTGAACATCTGGCTGTTCATGCCCGCCGCGCGCGCCTCCTCCGGGGTCAGGCCGAAATGGGTCCAGACGGTGTCGGGCGTGGATGCATGGTATTCGGGCAGATATTTCGTGCCTTTCCCCGCGGCCGCGACGCGGAAGCCGCAGGCCCGCGCCCAGTCGACCTCCTCGGCGATCAGCGCCGGCTGGTCGCCATAGGCAAGCGAATAGACGACGCCCGCCTTTCTGGCGCGCGCGGCAAGCGCCGGGCCGGCGAGCACGTCGGCCTCCACGTTGACCATGACGATGTGCTTGCCCGCCGCGATCGCCTTCAGCGCATGGCCGATTCCGGCGACGGGATCGCCGGTCGCGTCGAGAACGACATCGACATCGGCGCGGCCGATCGCTTCGCTGGCGTCGGCGGTCAGCGCGACCGCGCCCATCCGCCCCGCATCCCAGCCGAGGCCGGCGAGCTTGCCGCCGACGCGGTCTGGATAGAGGTCGGCAATGGCGCGGACCGCGATTCCCGGCATGGTCGGCGCCTGGGTCAGGAACATCGACCCGAATTTCCCCGCGCCGATCAACGTAACGCCGATCGGGCCGGAGCGCGCGGCGCGCTCGAGTGCAAGCTGATGAAGATTCATCGAGCACCTCCCTGATTCTCTTTATCCGCACTTGCGAAGGCGGCGCTCCGACAATAGGGTCCGCCGCCGTTCCCACCTCGTTCTTTCGCCGAGCGTTCCGGAGCAAGCCATGAGTTTCCTTGCCGACAGCCTTTCGCGGGTCAAGCCGTCCGCAACCATCGCCGTCGCCCAGAAGGCACGCGACCTGAAAGCGGCCGGCCGCGACGTGATCGGGCTCGGTGCCGGCGAGCCCGACTTCGATACGCCCGACAACATCAAAGAGGCGGCGATCGACGCCATCCGCCGCGGCGAGACGAAGTATCCGCCGGTTCCGGGCATCGTGCCGCTCAGGAAGGCGATTGCCGACAAGTTCAAGCGCGAGAACGGCCTCGACTACCGGCCGGAACAGGTGATCGTCGGCACCGGCGGCAAGCAGATCCTCTACAACGCCTTCGTCGCCACGCTGAACCCAGGCGACGAGGTGCTGATCCCGGCGCCCTACTGGGTGAGCTATCCGGAGATGGTGCTCATCAATGGCGGCGAGCCGCGCTTCGTCGACTGCCCGATCGAGACCGGCTTCCGGCTGACGCCGGAGGCGCTCGACGCGGCGATCACCGAGCGCACCAAGTGGGTGATCTTCAACGCGCCGTCGAACCCGTCGGGCGCGGCCTATTCGGCCAAGGAGCTCAAGGCGCTGACCGACGTGCTCATGAAGCATCCGCAGGTCTGGATCCTGACCGACGACATGTACGAGCACCTGCTCTACACCGACGAGCCTTTCGCCACGGTCGCCGAGGTGGAGCCGAGGCTCTACGACCGCACCCTCACCATGAACGGCGTGTCGAAAGCCTATGCCATGACCGGCTGGCGCATCGGCTATGCCGCCGGGCCGGATCAGATCATCAAGGCGATGACCATGATCCAGAGCCAGCAGACCTCCGGTGCCTGCACAATCGCGCAATGGGCATCGGTGGAGGCGCTCACCGGGCCGCAGGACTTCATCCCGGAGCGGCGCAAGGTCTTTCAGGAGCGGCGCGATCTCGTCGTGTCGATGCTGAACCAGGCCACCGGCATCAAGTGCCCGACGCCGGAAGGGGCCTTCTACGTCTATCCGTCCTGCGCCGGCACGATCGGCAAGACGGCGCCTTCGGGAAAGAAGATCGGAGGCGACGAGGACTTCGTCACCGAGCTCCTCGACGCGGAGGGCGTCGCGGTGGTGCACGGCTCGGCTTTCGGCCTCGGCCCGAACTTCCGCATCTCCTACGCCACCTCGACGGAGCAGCTCGAAGAGGCGTGCACGCGCATCCAGCGCTTCTGCAATTCGCTGAACTGAGCGCTTCACGCGCCGCCGTCCTCATGAGGAGGCGCTGCGAGGAACGAGACCGACCGGCGGAGCTGAGGCAAAAATGAAAGCGGCGGGGTGATACCCCGCCGCTTAATCTGTTGTGGGCTGCCGCTCTATTCTTCGACGACCTGCAGGTTCACCGCCTGCGGACCGCGGCCGCGACGATCGTCCTCGGTCTCGAACGAAAGCTTGGTTCCCTCCGGCAGTTGCTGAAGGCCAGAGCGCTCGATAGCCGAAATGTGGACGAAGACGTCCTTGCCGCCGCTCTCCGGCGTGATGAAGCCAAAGCCCCGATCGTTATTGAAGAACTTGAGCGTGCCGTTCTGGCGGGGTCCGCGCTCGCGCGGCTCACGGTCCTGGTAGCCGCCGCCACCACCGCCGCTTCCGCCGCGATAGCCACCACCGCCGCCACCACCGCCGCCGCGATAGCCACCACCGCCGCCGCCGCCGCCGCCGCCGCGATAGC
>Ga0307442_1000393_pt1 | contig 21072 bp, 19 predicted proteins | sample SalMarWE160430MG_FD_202143 | JGI IMG/M metagenome (GOLD analysis project Ga0307442, IMG submission 202143) | Salt marsh sediment microbial communities from the Plum Island Ecosystem LTER, Massachusetts, United States - WE1604-30 | ecosystem: Environmental > Aquatic > Marine > Intertidal zone >...
CGGTGGGCGCCGCTGTTCGACGGAGAAAGGATGAGGCCGGCGATGATCAGGGCAAGGCCCACCAGGATCCCGACGGCAACGAATTTGCGCGACTCGATCATCTCTAAACCCTCCGGAGCCCTTGGCTCCCCCTATGGCGAGAAGGTGTAGACGCCGGCCCTTTCACCGTGTTTTCGCCGGTCGTGGAAAGGTGTTTCGTCGCCAGGCGAAATGTTTCTTCCCGAGGGCCCGGGAAGAAACATTTGCCGACGATCTCAGGCGCTGCCGGCGCCTTCGGTGGAGACCCCTCCTGCCGCACGCACCGCAGTTGCAGCCGGCGAATAGTGTCGTCGCAGCAGGACGACGGTGGCCATGATCCCCGGAAGCGCCAGCAGGATCGCCACGGAAAGCGGCACACCAGCAGCGGTCAAGGCCGCCGTGCCGAGGCACGCCGTTCCGCAGCCGAAGTCCCAGCCAGCCTCGGTCGCGATCTGGAAGCGCAACGGACAGGGTGAGGCCTTGGCGAGATTGTAGCTGGCCGAGGCGAGCGGCGGGATGACAAGCGGCATGACCAGGGCGCCGAGCGCATTGGCGCCGGCGGCGAGCCAGGGCGAATCGAGACTTGCGGCTCGCAGCAGCACGACGGCGGCGGCGGCCGTAAAGGCGAAGAGCGCCACCCGGCCCCCTCGTCCGGCATCGACATGGCAGCCGAGAAGGAGGCCGCCGACGGCGCCTGCCAGCCCCGCTGCCGCCATGGCTCCGCCATAGGCGGAAATGCTCTCCTCCAGCGCGACGAAGAGCGCGATCTGCCAAACGAGCAGGAAGTAGGCGTCGAACCATCCGTCGAGCGCCATCAGCGCAACGGCGAACCGCGCCCGGCGGAAGACTCCGGGCGCGGCGGGCCTAACCATGACATTCGGCACTCGAAGAAGCGGAATCGCGGCAGCCACCTGCACGAGGGCCACGGCAGCGAACATCCATCGTGGGCCAACCGTCACCAGCGCCAGGGCGCCAAGCGCCGGAGCCATGATGTTGACGACGGCGATCAGGGCTTCGCGCGCGCCGATCTGGTGGCCGCGGAACTCGGCATCGCCAAGCGCTGCGAAATAGGCGTTGTAGGCGACCCAGTAAAACACCTCGCCGAGGGATGTCGCGATGCACAGCGTGAGCAACGCGCGGTCCACACCCCTGACTTCCGCAAGCAGCGGATATTGGAGTGCCAGACCGACCGTGCCGACGATGAGCAGCGGCTTCAGCCCGTAGCGCCGGGCGAGCGGGAGAATCGCTGGCCGAAGCACGAAGCGGCCGGCAAGGATGCCCGCCTGCGCCAAGAGCGCCACCGCAATCGGGACGCCGGCGCGGAGGAGGATCACGAGGAAGAAGATACCGCCGGCGCCCTGGGCCAGAGCCTGGATGCCGGAATGCAAGTTGACGCGATTGATCGCGTCATTGCGCAGAAATGCCATGAGAAGACCGACGGGAAAGAATGCGGGACGGCCGGCTCAAGAGCCGGTCAAGCGGCGCCGTTCGCTACGAGCTGATCCCACTCATCGAGACAACCTCTGTCGGTCGGGCGACTATTGCCCGCGCGCGCGGCGAAAAGCAAGCGCGCGCCGCGTCAAGGTCGCGGATGAATCTAGGCGCCGTCCCCGCCGCCGTCGGGCGAGAAGACGTAGCCGGCGCCGCGCACGGTCTTGATCACGCGCGGGTGCGCCGGATCGGGCTCGATCTTGCGGCGGATGCGGGTGATGCGGACGTCGATCGCCCGGTCGAAGGCTTCGGAGTCGCGCGCCTGCGCCAGGTCCAGCAGCCGCTCGCGGGTCAGGACTCGCTTCGGGTTCTCCGCGAACGCCTTCAGGAGCCCGAACTCCGAGGCGGTCAGCGGATGCTCGTTTCCCTCCTCGTCACGCAGCGAGCGCGCGTCGAGGTCGAGCCACTTGGTGCCCATTTTGACGGTCTGGTTCGGCGTGCCGGCAGCGCCCGGAGCGGCGACGGTGCTGCGCCGCAGCACGGAACGCACGCGCGCCAGAAGCTCGCGCATCTCGCAGGGCTTGGCGAGGTAGTCGTCGGCGCCAAGCTCGAGGCCGACGACGCGGTCGATCGGGCTGGCGGTCGCCGTCAGCATGATCACCGGCACGTTCCCCGACTGCTTCAGGAAACGGATGAGCGAGAGCCCGTCCTCCTCCGGCATGTTCAGATCGAGCACGACGAGGTCCGGCCTAGCCTTGCCGACGGCAGTGCGCAACGACGGCCCGCCATCGCAAAGCGTCACGTCGAAGCCGTGCATCTTCAGATAGTCGCCGATCATGTCGCGAGCGGCGGCCTCGTCGTCGACCACGAAGATGTTCTGCTGCTGGCTCATTCCAAATCCAATTCATCGTGGAGCGGCAACGCGATGGCGAAGACCGCCCCGCCCGAAGAACCCCGACTTTCCACGAAGATACGGCCGTTGTGAAGGTCGATGATGCGCTTGGCTATGGACAAGCCGAGGCCGGTAGAGTTCTCGCCGCCGGTGGGCTTGGCGGAAAGGCGCTGGAAACGGCCGAAAACACGGTCCGCGTCCTCGGGGGAGAGGCCAGGCCCCTCGTCGGCAACGCGGATTACCGCCTCGCCGTCCTCGCGCTTCAGGCTCACGTCGATGCGGCCGCCGAGCGGGCTGTATTTCACCGCGTTCGAGATCAGATTGTCGACCGCCTCGCGCAGCCGCTCGGTGTCGCCGGAGACGCGAAGCCCGGGCTCGACGGAGACCTGGAGGTCCTGGTCCTTGGCGAGCGCGAGCTTGCGGTTGTGCTCCGACACCTCCGACACGAGCACGCCGAGATCGAGCTGGTAGGATCTGACGGAGATGTCGACAGCGTCGGCGCGCGCGTCGGCGATCAGATCCTCGACCAGCGCGGTCAGGCGGCGCGCCGTTTGCCGGATGTGCTCGATCTGGTCGGTCGCCTGCTGCTCCGGGACCGGTTCTTTCGACAGAAGCTCCTTCAGCATCTCTGAGCGGCCGAGAATGACGCTCAGCGGATTCTTCAAGTCGTGCGCGACGGTGCCGAGCACCTCGCCCTTGAAGGCGTTGGCGCGCTTCAGCCGCTCGCTCTGGTTCTCGAGCCGCTCCTTGGCGGCGAGCAGCTGGGCGGTGCGCTTCGCCACCTTCTCCTCCAGACGCAGGTTGGCGCGCTCGAGCTGCTCGTAGAGCGTGACGTTGTCGAAGGCAGCGGCAAGGCGGCTGCAGAAGACTTCGACCAGCGCCTTGTCGGTGTCGGTCAGCTCCTTGTCGGCATCCATCAGCGCTACGACCTCGCGGCCGCTGCCGGTGCCGATATAGAGAATGTAGCGTCCGCGCGTGAAATCGTGGCAGCGGCCTTCGAACGCCGCGTGGATCAGCCGAGTCAGCTCCGGCTCGAGCGAGCGACGCTGATCGGAAGCGGCATAGTCACGATAGCTACCGGAGCCGGCGAGAACGGAAAGACCGTCGACGCCGTTCACCTCGCGCAGAACGAGGATGCCGGCGCACTCGACCGCCATCAGCGAGGCGAGCTGCGTCAGCACGCCTTCGGCGAGGCGTTGCAGCGAGCGCTCGTCGAAGAGCGTGGCCGCGGCGTCGATGATGATCTCCAGCCCGCGCCGGGTCTGCACCAGCCTCTGGAGCTGCTCGTAGCTTCGAAGCGCCGCGGTCAGAGTGGTGAAGAGCTTGTCGGCGGTCAGCTCCGTCTTCGCCTTGTAGTCGTTGATGTCGTAGTCGACGACGACCCGGCGCTCGGGCGCCTGCCCGGGCTGGCCGGTGCGCAAAATGATGCGGACCGTCTCGTTCTTCAGCTCCTCGCGCACGAACTGGACAAGCTCCAGCCCCGCCCCTTCCGTCTCCATGACGACGTCAAGCAGGATGACGGCCATGTCCGGATTCGAACGGAAGAGCTCGCGTGCTTCCGCCGCGGAGCGCGCCGACAAAAGATCCAGACCGCGCCCATGCAGCTGGAAGTCCTGCAGCACGAAGCGCGTGCCGGTGTGGACGGCCTGGTCGTCGTCGACGATCGCCACCTTCCAGCGCGGCAACTCTGGCGATGCCGGCGCGACCTCGTCCTCGACCAGCGTTACGAAATCGGCCTCTTCGGCCATCCAACGGCTCCCTGTCGCAAACCCGAGAGGAGTTTCACCCGTTGCGCGGCGAAGGAAAAGGGGCTGGTGCAGCGAAGTGGCCGCGCAGGTGTGACGAGGCAGTAGGGCGCCAGGGGCCGCGAACGAAGTGCTCGAGTGAGGAGCGCTGGCTGGGGCGCCAGGATTCGAACCTGGGGTGGCGGGACCAAAACCCGCTGCCTTACCACTTGGCTACGCCCCATGGCGCTAGGTCGCGGGCGATATAGCCTCTCGTCCGGCCCGCGGCAACGAAGCCCACGGGTTCGTCCCCCGGAGGTTCCGTCTGCACGCTTCGCGACGATCGGGAATGGTCGGAGCGGCAGGATTCGAACCTGCGACCCCCTGCTCCCGAAGCAGGTGCGCTACCAGGCTGCGCTACGCTCCGCCAAGGCGGGCGGATATAGCCGCTGCCCCCGGGCATCGCAAGCGCGCGCGGCCTCGGCAACGCCGCTAACGAGATCGATCGAGCAGCATGGTGCACCGCGGCAGGCGGCGTCACTTGAACGTGAGGGGGCACCTGTCGTCGGATGAGCCAACGAAGCTCCGTGCGACGCCACGACGGACCAATGCGCGCCCACATGGAGCGCCACACTCCCCTCAACCGAAGGCAAAACCGCCGAGCCGAAAATCCCCGGGAAAGCCGGCGCTGCCGGCTCGACTTCCACCGGATCGCGGTTGATTTCCCCCCGCAATCCGTCCTTACCTAGCGGCAGTGGAGGCTGGGCCGGGCGTCCAGCTTCGGTTTTTCACAATGGAGGGCTTTTGTATGTCTCTTAAGCACATCGTGAAGGCGACGCTCCTCGGCGTCAGCCTCGCGGCTCTCGCGGGCGCTGGCGTATCGGCCAAGACGCTCGTCTACTGCTCCGAAGCAAGCCCCGAGGGCTTCGACGCGGCGCTCTACACGGCGGGGACGACGTTCGACGCTTCAGGGCGCACCGTCTACAACCGACTCTTGGAATTCAAGCACGGCAGCACCGAGCTCACGCCGGGCCTCGCCGAGAGCTACGACGTCTCCGACGACGGGCTCGAATACACATTCCACCTGCGTCCGGGCGTGAAATTCCACACGACCGACTTCTTCACCCCGAGCCGCGACTTCAATGCCGACGATGTGGTGTTCTCGTTCGACCGGCAGCTCAATGCCGACAACCCGTGGAACCAGTACGTCGCCGGCGCGGAATGGGGATATTCCGACGGCATGGGCTTCCCCGACCTCATCAAGAGCGTCGAGAAGGTCGACGACATGACGGTGAAGTTCACCCTCAACCGTCCGGAGGCGCCGTTCCTCGCTGACCTCGCCATGGACTTCGCCTCGATCGTGTCGAAGGAATACGCCGACAAGCTCGAGGCCGACGGCAAGAAGGAGCAGCTGAACCAGCAGCCGATCGGCACCGGCCCGTTCCAGTTCGTCGCCTACCAGCCGGACGCGGTGATCCGCTACAAAGCCAACCCGGACTATTGGGGCGGCAAGCAGAAGATCGACGACCTCGTCTTCGCCATCACTACCGACTCCTCGGTACGTGCGCAGAAGCTGAAGGCGGGCGAGTGCCACATCATGCCTTATCCGAATGCCGCTGACGTGGAGGGTCTGAAGGCCGATCCGAATCTGCAGGTCATGCAGCAGGAAGGCCTGAATGTCGCCTATCTCGCCTACAACACGACGCAGGCGCCCTTCGACAACGTGAACGTTCGCAAGGCGCTGAACATGGCGATCAACAAGCAGGCGATCGTCGACGCCGTCTTCCAGGGCGCAGCGACGCCCGCGAAGAACCCGATCCCGCCGACGATGTGGTCGTACAACGACTCCATCCAGGACGACCCGTACGATCCGGAGGCGGCCAAAAAGATGCTTGAGGACGCCGGCGTCACCGACCTGTCCATGAAGATCTGGGCCATGCCCGTCGCGCGCCCCTACATGCTGAACGCTCGGCGTGCGGCGGAGGTGATGCAGGCCGACCTCGCCAAGGTCGGGGTTACGGTCGAGATCGTCACCTACGAATGGGCCGAATACCTGAACCTCTCCAAGGCGAAGGATCGCGACGGCGCCGTGATGCTGGGCTGGACCGGCGACAACGGCGATCCGGACAACTTCCTCGACACGCTGCTCGGCTGCGACGCAGTCGGCGGCAACAACCGTGCTCAGTGGTGCAACAAGGAGTTCGACGACCTGGTCACGAAAGCCAAAGAGACTTCCGATCAGGCCGAGCGCGCCAAGCTCTACGAGCAGGCGCAGGTCGTCTTCAAGCAGGAGGCGCCCTGGGACACGCTCGACCACTCGCTGGTCTTCATGCCGATGAGCAAGAAGGTCTCAGGCTTCGTCCAGGACCCGCTCGGCTATCATCGCTTTGACGATGTCGACATAGCCGAATAGCCTTCGGGCCAGCCGGAGCGCCCTCTCCCCGGGGGCGCTCCAAACTTCTCTTGGGGGCAGCATGTCTGCCATCGGCACATAGCAGCACAGCATGCTGCGATTCCTCTTAGGGCGTGTCGCGGTCCTGATCCCGACCTTCCTCGGGGTTTCCCTCATCGCGTTCTCGTTCATCCGGCTGCTGCCTGGCGATCCCGTCATGCTGATGACCGGGCAACACGAAATGTCCCCGGAGCGGCATGCCCAAGTTATGCACGATCTCGGCTACGATCGGCCGTTCGTCGTTCAGTACGTCGACTATCTCGGTCACATCCTCACCGGCGACTTCGGCAATTCCATTGTCACCAAACGACCGGTCCTGCAGGAATTCCTGACGCTCTTCCCGGCGACGCTGGAGCTTTCGCTCTGCGCCATCGTGTTCGCCGTGGTGCTCGGGGTGCCCGCCGGCGTCGTCGCCGGGGTGAAGCGCGGTTCGATCGTCGACCAGACGGCAATGGGAGTGGCGCTCATCGGCTATTCCATGCCGATCTTCTGGTGGGGGCTTCTCCTCATCATCCTCTTCTCCGGGATGCTCGCGTGGACGCCGGTCTCCGGCCGCATCTCGCTGCTCTACTTCTTTCCGACCGTCACCGGATTCATGCTGATCGACTCGTTGCTGTCCGGAGAGCCCGGCGCCTTTCAGTCCGCGGTCAGCCATCTGATCCTGCCGACAATCGTGCTCGGCACCATCCCGCTCGCGGTGATCGCGCGACAGACCCGCTCGGCCATGCTGGAGGTGCTCAGCGAGGACTACGTGCGCACGGCACGCGCCAAGGGGCTCTCGCCGTTCCGGGTCGTCGGGCTCCACGCACTCAGGAACGCGCTCATCCCGGTCGTCACCACGATCGGCCTCCAAGTCGGCGTGCTCATGGCCGGCGCGATCCTGACGGAGACGATCTTCTCGTGGCCGGGCGTCGGCAAATGGATGGTCGATTCCGTCTTTCGCCGCGACTACCCGGTCATCCAGAGCGGGCTTCTGATCATCGCGGCGATCATCATGTTCGTGAATCTCGGGGTCGATCTGCTCTACGGCCTGATCAACCCGCGGATCAGGCACCACTGAGGCCATGGCCGATATCGCCGCCACCAATCACGTCGCCGAATCGGCCCGTATCGCGCGGCGCGCGATGCTCGCCGAGTTCTGGCATTATTTCTCCGAGAACCGCGGCGCGCTGATCGGCCTCATCTTCTTCGTGCTCCTGGTGCTCACCGCGATCTTCGCTCCGCTGGTCGCACCCCACAGCCCGACGGCGACCTACACTAACGCCAAGCTGGTGCCGCCGAGTTGGGCAGCCGGCGGGCGGTCCGAGTTCCTGCTCGGCACCGACGCGATCGGGCGCGACATCCTCTCGCGCCTCATCTTCGGCTCGCGGCTGTCGCTCTTCGTCGGCATCGTCGTCGTCGCGGTGGCGCTGTCGAGCGGCATCATCATCGGCCTGATCGCCGGCTATTTCCGCGGCTGGGTCGATATCGCGATCATGCGGCTGATGGACATCATCCTGGCCTTTCCCTCGCTGCTTCTGGCGCTCGTCCTCGTCGCCGTGCTCGGGCCGGGGCTCACCAATGCGATGATCGCCATCGCGCTGGTCTACCAGCCGCATTTCGTGCGGCTGACGCGCGCCTCGGTGCTCTCCGAGAAGACGAAGGATTACGTCGTGTTGGCGCGAGTTGCCGGCGCCGGTCCGGGCCGGTTGATGGTGAAGACCATCCTGCCCAACTGCCTGGCGCCGCTCATCGTGCAGGCGACGCTCTCGTTCTCCACCGCCATCCTCGACGCGTCCGCGCTCGGCTTTCTCGGCATGGGAGCGCAGCCGCCGACGCCGGAATGGGGAACGATGCTCGCCGAGGCACGCGAATTCATCCTGCGCGCCTGGTGGGTGGTGACGTTCCCGGGCCTCGCCATCCTGGTCACCGTTCTAGCCATCAACCTCGTCGGAGACGGACTGCGCGACGCGCTCGACCCGAAACTCAAGCGGAGCTGAGGACGCTGAGCTCCCTCCCCGACCTCGACTTCGCATGGCTCGTCGAGCCGGCGATCGTCGCGGCGGTCGGTGCGACCGTTTTGAGCTTCGGCGCCTGGGCCATCGTCAGGACGCCCGATCGAACGCCGATTTGGCGGACGGTCTTCATGGCTTCGACGGCCGCCGGGATGTTGTTCGTCGTCGTCGCCATCGTGATGCGGCTTGCCGAATCCGATCTCGGGGGCGGAAGCGAGCTGCCGCGCCCACTTTTCCTGCTCCTCAGCGCCTTCATCGTGCCGCTCGTGACGATCGTCGGTTGGTTCATCTCGAGCGAGATCGCCCGGGAGCGCGACTACAGCCTGCGGCAGGAAAGGGTGGCGGACGTCGAGCGCGCGCTAATGGCGGAGATCGAAAGCAACTGGCTGCGCTTCGAGCTGTTCGATCTTGCCGATTACGAGACGGTGGCCGACGAGATCGAAAGTGAGCCGCAATATACCCCTTTCATTCCGCGCGAAGCCGGCTCGACAGTCTTCCAGTCGATCGTCGAGCACATTCAAATACTCGAGAAGAACGTGATCCGACCGGTCGTCCAGTACTACCATCACTTTGATACACTCGACCGGTTCATCGAGGATCTGAGGAGCAAGGAATACGGCGCCCTAACGGACGCCGAGCGGAAGGCAAACATGTATCGGGACTATATTGAGATGATCCACCAGCACCGAGAGGAGGCCGAGACGGCCATCAATGCTCTACGTGAAGCGCTCGGCGAGAAGCGACTGCCTAGTAGGACGGCGCCGGACCGAACGAACCCGGACGGGGGCGCGGACGCGTCGGCTCCGTCGGCTCAATGAGTGTTTCGGGTTTCGGAGCCATGAGGACATCCTTTCATGTCTCTATATAGTCGAGCGACCCCGGAACTCCAAGCTTCACACTGATGCCCCTTCTCGAGATCCGCAACCTCTCCGTCACCTTCGCCACCGCGGCCGGGCCGTTTACGGCGGTCGACGGCGTCGATCTCGATGTCGACGGCGGCGAAGTCGTCGCGATCGTCGGCGAGTCCGGCTCCGGCAAGTCGGTCGCCATGCTCGCTGTCATGGGCCTCCTACCGAAGACTGCGACGGTCACCGCCGACTGCCTCACCTTCGGCGACGAGGATCTCTTCGCCCTCTCTCCCCACCGCCGGCGCTCGCTGATCGGCAAGGACATCGCGATGATCTTCCAGGAGCCGATGTCGAGCCTCAATCCGTGCTTCTCGGTCGGATTCCAGATCGGCGAAGCGCTGAAGAAGCATCTCGGCATGGACCGCGCCGCGCGACGGCAGCGTTCGGTGGAGCTCCTCAACGAGGTCGGCATTCCCGAGCCAGAGCGTCGGCTCGCCGCCTTCCCGCATCAGCTCTCCGGCGGCATGAGCCAGCGGGTGATGATCGCGATGGCGATCTCCTGCCGGCCAAAGCTTCTCATCGCCGACGAGCCGACCACCGCGCTCGACGTGACGATCCAGGCGCAAATCCTTGACCTCCTCGTCACGCTGCAGACCGAGACCGGCATGGGTCTCGTCCTCATTACTCATTCGATGGGCGTCGTCGCGGAGACGGCGCAGCGCGTCGTCGTCCAATATGCGGGCCAGAAGGTCGAGCAGCAGCTGGTGGGCGGGCTCTTCGCCAAGCCGCATCATCCCTACACGGTAGCACTTCTCGACGCGCTCCCCGACCGCGCGACAAGCGATCGCTTGCCGGCCATTCCCGGTGTTGTGCCGGGTCAGGGCGACCGCCCGAGCGGCTGCCTGTTCAATCCGCGCTGCACATTCGCCACGGAGGTTTGCCGCAAGGTCGCGCCGCCGAAGCAACCGCGCGCGCTCGGCAGCGCGCGCTGTCATTATCCGCGCAACGCGCGGCAGGAGGCGGCATGAGCGTGGTCATCGAAGCGACCGACCTCGAACGCGACTATTCGGTCAGCCGCGGCGCGTTCCGCGAGCCGGCCGTCGTGCGGGCGCTCGCCGGCGCGACCTTCCGAGTCGAGTCCGGGCACACGCTCGCGGTCGTTGGCGAATCCGGCTGCGGAAAATCGACGCTGGCGCGGCTCGTCACGATGATCGAGCCGGCGACCGGCGGGTCGCTCGTGATCGACGGAGTCGATGTGGGCGGCGCCGACCGGCGGGCGATCCGTGCGCTTCGCAAGACCGTGCAGATCGTGTTCCAGAACCCCTACGGCTCGCTCAATCCGCGGCAGAAGGTCGGCTCGATCCTGGAGGAGCCGCTCGTCATCAACACCAGCCTGAGCGCCGAGGAGCGGCGCACGAAGGCGCTCGACATGCTGCGCCGCGTCGGGCTTCGTCCCGAGCACTACGGGCGCTATCCGCACATGTTCTCCGGCGGGCAGAGGCAGCGCATCGGGATCGCCCGCGCGCTGATGCTGGAGCCGAAGATCGTCGTCCTCGACGAGCCGGTCTCGGCGCTCGACGTCTCGATCCAGGCGCAGATCCTGAACCTGCTCGCCGACCTGCAGGACCAGTTCGGCTTGACCTACATCTTCATCAGCCACGATCTCTCCGTGGTGCGCTTCGTCGCCGACGACGTGATGGTGATGTATCTCGGCCACCCGGTGGAGATCGCGCCCGTGGCGGATATCTTCCAGCGCCCGCTCCATCCCTACACGCGCGCGCTTCTTTCGGCGACGCCGGTCGCCGATCCGGAGAAGCGGCAGCAGAAGACGAAGCTCGAAGGCGAGCTCCCCTCGCCCTTCGATCCGCCGAGCGGCTGTCCCTTCCATCCGCGCTGCGCCTTCAAGCGCGAGCCGATCTGCACCGGCGAGCGTCCGCCGCTGATGCACGCCGGCAGGACGCTCCACGCCTGCTACGGAATTGCCGAGGGTTGGATTCCCGAGGAGCCGGAAGCGCCGCTCAGCGCCTGACGAGGCGGGCGCCGGCGGAGACGAGCGCCGCTGCGAGCGCGAGCTTCACAATGTCGCCGAGGACAAAAGGCACGACGCCGTTCGAAAACGCCGCGGCGAGTCCGATGCCGTGCGCACCCGATGCCAGAGCGGCGAACCACGCAAGCCACGCCACCCCAAGCACGAACACAATGGCGTCGCCGAGAATCATGACGCCGAAGAGCTTCAGCGGATTGCGGTCGAGGCCGCGCTCGGCGAGCCATCCGATCACGAAGGCTTCGACCGCGAAGCCGACAAGGAAGCCGCCGGTCGTGCCCAACATGTAGGGAAGCCCGATGCCGCGCTCCGGCGTTGCGGAGAACACCGGAATACCGATGGCGCCCTCAAGGAGATAGAGAACGACCGTGGCAAGGCCGAGGCGCGAACCGTAGGCGGCGGCGATCAGCGCAACCGCGCCGGTTTGCAGCGTCATCGGCACCGGCCAGAACGGTACATGGACCTTGGCAGATGCCCAGAGGATCAGGCTGCCGACGATCGCGAGCCCGAAAAGCGCGGCGACCCGCCCGGCTGCGTCGCCCGGAACGAAGCGATCGACCAAAGGCCCTTTTTCGGCAATGACATTCATCTCTTCCGCCCTTCCTCACGTCGCTCGTCCCCTATAGAGAGCGCGTCGGAAACCAGCAAGAAGCCGGCAAGCGTGGCGCTGCAATTCAACTTCGATTTCGACCCGCCAACCGACGAGCCAATCGCCGTTGCGGCCGGGGTGCGCCGCGTCACCGCCGGGAACGCCGGGCCCTTCACGTTCCGCGGCACCAACACCTTCCTGATCGGCGAAGACGCGCTCGCCGTCCTCGATCCGGGCCCTGCCGACGCCTCGCATATCGAGGCGCTCCTCGCCGCGATCGGCGGCGCCCGTGTCGCCCATATCCTGGTGTCGCACACGCATCGCGACCACTCCCCCGGTGCGCGGCTGCTCAAGGAGCAGACCGGAGCGCTGGTCCTTGCGGCTGGTCCGCACAGGCCTGCACGCCCCGCACGCGAGGGCGAGCAAGCCATGCTCGACGCGGCGGGCGATTTCGATTTCATGCCGGACGAGGCACTCGCGGACGGGGAGACGGTCGAGGACGACGGCTACCGGCTCACGGCGATCGCAACGCCGGGCCACACGGCGAACCACCTCGCTTTCGCGTGGCCGGACGCGGGCCTTCTCTTTTCCGGCGACCACGTGATGGGCTGGTCGACGACGATCGTAGCGCCGCCCGACGGCTCAATGGCCGACTACATGACCTCGCTCGACAAGCTCCAGGCCAGGGCGGAGCGCCTCTATCTGCCGGCGCATGGCGCGGAGATCCCGAACGGACCGGACTATGTGCGCGCGCTTCGCACGCATCGCAAAATGCGAGAGGCGGCGATCCTGGACGGGCTCAAGCGTGGTGACCGCACGATCCCGGAGCTTGTCGCTCGCGTTTATTCCGCGCTCGATCCCCGGCTCATAGGCGCGGCCGGACTTTCCGTACTCGCGCATCTCGAGGATCTCGTTGCCCGCGGTGTTGTCGCCGCGGACGGGCCGCCGGCACTTGGCTCGCGCTACTGGCCCGCCGAGGCGATGCCTGAGCCCGCGGCTCCCGGCTCCGGTTGAAGGATCGCATCGAGCTTCGCGAAGAACGACTTTATCCGTCGGGCGTTCTCACCGAGGTCATGCACGCCACTGCGCGACGCAGAGCGCATGTCGACCTGCGTGCTCCCGTCGTCGGCGACCTGCATGCGGATCACCACGTCGTCGACGAAGCCGAAGACCGGGGTCGCCGCGGCCGCCTCGATCGTCGCCAGGCTGCCGACCGACGGTCCCGCGATTCCAACCGACTCTTGCGTTCCCTCGACCGGCGCAACCACGGGCGCGGCGTCACCGCGCGATTGCGTCATCACGGTCTTCCCCGCGAGCGCCTTCGTGAGCTGGTCGTCTTCGGCGACCACGAGAGAGGAATCCTCAGACGAAGCCGCGGCCGGCAGAATCTCCGGACGGGCCTCGCTCGTCACCGCCCAGCCGTTCGAATCGACGACGCGCCGGGCGGCCGCAAATACGTCGCCGATCGGCAGCGGATACAGGCGCGGACCGAGGTCGGGATAGCCGGACTCCTGCCGCGCCAGCATGTCGGCGTCGGGGATGCCGTGCGGAACCTTCGAGCTGACGAAGCGCGGCGGATCGTCGATGTCGGTGGTCACGTCGGAAATGCGCGGATAGAGGATTGCCGCCGCCATGACGAGGCCGAGGACGATGAGGACGGGCGAGGCGTAGACGATGGCGGCGAAGGCCGAGCCCGCTCCTTCCGCGCCGGAGATCCAGATGTCGGCCAGCGAATAGACGGCGAGCGCAAGCGCCACGACACCGAGCACGAAGCCGGCGACAAGCACGGGCTCCAGCGCGACGGGCGGCACCAGGCCGACGCGCACGCCAAGGACGCCGAGCACGAGCACCGGCAGCGCGAGGCCGCCCACGAGCCGCGCCCATCCCGCGGCGCGCGAGCGCCGGACCATGATGTTTCGCCGTATGCGCGGCATCGCGGCCTCCAATGCCGCCGGAATATCTCGCCAGTCAGCCGCCAGGCAAGTGGTAGTCGCGGAAACGCTCGCGAAGCTCGGTCTTCTTGATCTTTCCGGTTGCCGTATGAGGTATCTCATCGACGAACACGACGTCGTCGGGCAGCCACCATTTGGCGACCTTCGGGCGCAGGAACTCGATCAGCGCGTCCTTGCTCGGCGGATCGTCCCCCTTCGCCACGACGATCAGCAGCGGGCGCTCGTCCCATTTCGGGTGATGGATGCCGATCACGGCCGCCTCCGCCACCGCCGGGTGCCCGACCGCGATATTCTCGAGGTCGATCGACGAAATCCACTCGCCGCCGGACTTGATCACGTCCTTCGAGCGGTCGGTGATGCGCATGTAGCCGTTCTTGTCGATGTGGGCGACGTCGCCGGTGTCGAACCAACCGGCCTCGTCGAGCACTTCCGCCTCGTCGCGGAAATAAGCGCGCGAAACCGCCGGCCCCCTCACCTTTAGGCACCCGAAAGTCTTGCCGTCCCAAGGCAATGGCTTGCCCTGGTCATCGACGATCTCCAGTTCCACGCCGAAGGGCGGATGGCCCTGCTTCTCCTGGACATCGTAGCGCTCGTCCCTGCCGAGCGCGGCGACTTCGGGCTTGAAGGAGCAGACGGTGCCGAGCGGGCTCATCTCCGTCATGCCCCAGGCGTGCAGCACACGGACGCCGTAGCGCTCCTCGAACGCCTCGATGACGGTGCGCGGGCAGGCCGCGCCGCCGATGACCACACGCTCGAGATCCGGCAGCTCGCCACCATTCGTCTCCAGGTGCTGGAGAAGCATCAGCCAGAGCGTCGGCACCGCCGCCGTGCAGGACACGCGCTCGGCGTTCAGGAGCTCGTGCAGCGACGCCCCGTCGAGCTTCGGCCCGGGCATGATCATCGCCGCGCCGGCCATCGGCGCGGTGAACGCCAGCCCCCAGCAATTGGCATGGAACATCGGCACGACCGGCATCACGCGGTCTTTGCTCGAAAGACCAAAGACATCCGGCCCGTTCGCCAGCAGCGAATGGAGCACATTGGAGCGGTGGGAGTAGACGACGCCTTTCGGATGGCCGGTCGTGCCGGACGTGTAGCACATGCCGGCAGCGGTATTCTCGTCGAAGTCGCGCCAGGCGAAATCGTCGTCGGCCGCCAGCCACTCCTCGTAGGGCTCGCAGTCGAGCGGCGTCTCCGGCATGTGCGCCGCGTCGGTCAACAGCACGACCTTCTCGACCGATTTCATGTGGTCGCGCAGCTTCTCCACGAGCGGCAGGAAAGTGAGGTCGACGAAGAGTATCCGGTCCTCGGCGTGATTGACGATCCAGGCGATCTGCTCGGGAAAAAGGCGTGGATTGACAGTGTGGTAGAGGCCGCCGAGCCCGAGCAGTCCATACCAGACCTCGAGGTGCCGCCAGGTGTTCCAGGCCAGCGTCGCGGCGCGGTCGCCGAGCCGGAAGCGGTCCTCGTCAAGCCGCTTTGCCACGCGCCGAGCGCGTGAGTGCACCTCGCGATAGGTCGTTCGGTGGATCGGCCCCTCGACCGAGCGCGTCACAACCTCGCGGTCCCCGTGATGCAATGCGGCGTGGTCGAGAATCTTGTGGCAAAGGAGCGGCCACTCCTGCATCAAGCCGCGCATCGTTTCCTCCATTTGTTTTGCGGGATTCTTCGCTGGTTAGCGCCGCGCTGGCAAGGCGCGTTTGTGTGTCTCTTCCCGGCTCCCGTCACGCGAAAGCGCCGAGGGCGAGCTTGCCGGCGATGGCCCACATGACGACACCGATCAGAATATCGAGAACGCGCCACGCCCGCCTGTCGGCGAAGACCGGCGCGAGCAGCGCCGCGCCGTAGCCGAGCCCGAAGAACCAGACGAAGGACGCCGTGGCAGCGCCGACACCGTAGGCGATCCGCGCCACGCCTTCGTAGCGGCCGGAGAGGCTGCCGATCAGAAGCACCGTGTCGAGATAGACGTGCGGATTCAGGAAGGTGAAGGCGAGGCAGGCGGCGAGCGCCGCGCCGAGGCTCTCGGTCCGCCCGTTCGCTGCCTCCATCGTCTCGGGCTTCAGCGCGCGCACGAAGCTGCGGACGCCGTAGGCGAAGAGAAAGAGCGCGCCGCCGACAGTCACCACCATGAGCGCGGTGCCGGATCGCGCCACCAGCGCGCCGAGCCCCGCGATGCCGGCCGCGATCAGGATGGCGTCGGAAAGCGAGCAGACGAGGCAGATAGGCAGAACGAACTTCCGCCTCAGCCCCTGCCGCAACACGAAGGCGTTCTGCGCGCCGATCGCGACGATGAGGCTGCCGCCGAGAAGGAAGCCGCTCAGCGCCGCGCCGAGAAGATTCATTTCAACCAATGCGCCAGGCGCTCGATGCCCTTGGTGATCGCCTCCTCGGTGCCGGCGAAAGAGAAGCGCATGTAACGGTGGCCGCGCGTGTGGTCGAAGTCCGTCCCCGGCGTCGCGGCGACGCCCGCCTCGTGCAACATGCGCGTGGCGAAGTCGTGCGCATCGTTGGTGAAGCGCGCGACGGAAGCGTAGACATAAAACGCGCCGTCGACGGGGAGCAGCTCGTCGAAGCCGATCTCCGGCAGCCGTTTCAGGAGCGCTTTGCGGTTGCGCATGTAGCCCGCTTTCACTGCCTCCAGCTCCGGCGTGCCGTCGAACGCTGCGATGGCCGCGCTCTGCGACAGCTCCGGCACGGAGATGTAGAGCGACTGCGACAGCCGCTCGAAAGGCCGCACCAGATCTTCCGGCAGCACCAGCCAGCCGACGCGCCAGCCGGTCATGCAGTAATATTTGGAGAAGGAGTTCACGACGATGGCGTGCTCGCCGAGGCGAAGCGCCGTCTCCGCGCGGCCGGCATAAACGAGGCCGTGATAGATCTCATCGGAGATGAAGCGGATGCCGAGCGCGTCGCAGATCTCGACCAGATGCTTCAGCTCCTCCGGTGAGGTCATCGTGCCGGTCGGGTTGGCGGGACTTGCGACGAGCACGCCGGCGAGCGGCGACTCTTCGTGCGCGCGCTCCACGTGTTCCGCGGTCAGCGCCCAACGCGTATCGGGGCCGACCTCGATCTCCACCGCAGAAAGGCCGAGCGCCTTCAAGATGTTGCGATATGCCGGGTAACCGGGCGAAGCCATGGCTATGCGGTCGCCGGGATCGAAGGCGCCGAGAAAGATCAGGTTGAAGCCGCCGGAGGAGCCGGTTGTCACCATCACCCGCGAGGGCGAAAGATCGACGCCGTAGGAGTCGGAATAGTGGCGGGCGATCCGCTCGCGGAGCGGCATGATGCCGAGCGCCTCGGTATAGCCGAGGCGGCCGCCTTTCAGCGCCTTGCGGGCCGCGGCGAGCACCGGCGCGGGTGCGGGCGCTCCCGGCTGTCCGACTTCCATATGGATCACGGTGCGCCCAGCCGCCTCGAGCGCGGCGGCGGCGGCCAGCACGTCCATCGCCAGAAACGGCTCGACCTGACTGCGGCGGGAGACCTTCAACATGGCCCGTTCAACATAACTTGCCTTTCTTTCGACGCTTCGATTCGCTAGGCAGACCGGGCATTTGCCGCGTTCCGCCTGGGATTCGGACGCGCCTTTGGAAAAATCGGATATCGCGAGTGACGTCCAGCTTTTTTGCTTCTCGCCGCGTACCGGCTCTCCCGCTCTTCCTTGCCGCATGCGTCGCGCTCGCACCGGCCGCGGATGCGCAGCAGCGGCGCTTGACCATCATCCGCGACGCGGAGATCGAGACGCTGCTTCGCGACTACGCCAAGCCGATCTTCGCCGCGGCCGGCGTCGGCGCGAGCGACGTGGAGATCGTGCTCGTCGACGATTCGAGCTTCAACGCCTTCGTGGCGAGCGGCCGCCGCATGGTGATCAACACCGGCACGCTGCTTCAGTCGAAGACGCCGAACGAAGTGATCGGCGTGATCGCGCATGAGACCGGCCACCTTGCCGGCGGCCATTTGGAGCGGCTGCGCAATGAGATCGCTCGAGCGCAGGCGATCGGCTCCGTGGTCGGGCTTCTCGGCATCGCAGGCACGGCTGCCGGCGTCGCCACGGGGAGCTCTGCCGGCGCCAGAATGGGTTCTGCGGCGACCATGATGGGGTCGGGCGTGGCGGTGCGCACACTGCTCAGCTACAAGCGCCAGCAGGAATATGTCGCCGACCGCGCCGCACTCAAATTCCTGAACGCCACGCACCAGTCGGCGAAGGGCATGGTCGTCACCTTCGAGCGCTTCGCCGACCAGCAGATCCTCTCCGCGCGCTACGCCGACCCTTACGCGCAGACGCATCCGATGGCGCGCGATCGGCTGGATCAGCTCGAGACGGCGGCCAGGAAGAGCCCCTACTGGGACGTCAAGGACAGCGACTCTCTGCAGTTCCGCCACGACATGATGCGCGCCAAGCTCGCCGGCTTCTCGCTGGCGCCGAATGCCGTCGCCCGCCGCTATCCGCGGTCAGACAAGAGCCTGCCGGCGCAATATGCGCGCGCCATCGTCGCCTACCGCACTCGCAGCACCCGCGGCGCCGTCGCCGCCGCCGACAAGCTCATCGCGCAGATTCCGGACTATCCCTATTTCTACGAGCTGAAGGGGCAGACCCTGCTCGAGGCGGGCAAGGCGCGCGAGGCGATCGCGCCGCTCAGGCGCGCCGTCGAGCTGGCGCCGAGTCCGGGGCTCATCCGCATCATGCTCGGGTCCGCCGAGCTTGCGGCCGGCGACCCGGGCGCCGCCGTCGCCGACCTTCGCGCCGGGATCACCGCCGAGCCGCTGTCGGAGATCGGCTACCGGCAGCTCGCCATGGCCTACCAGCAGCAGGGCAAGGTGGCGGAGGCGGAACTGGCCACGGCGGAAGGCCATCTGATCGCCGGCGACATCGACGTGGCGCACGCCTTCGCCCGCCGGGCGCAGGCGAAATTTGCCACCGGGTCGCCCGGATGGCTTAAGGCGGACGACATTATCGGCTACCAAGACCCGAACGGCTGAGGCGATGGGCGCAAGGATGGGACCCATGTCGAAATTTCTGAGCATTGCCGCGGTGTTAGCGGCGACGTTGCTGGCGGCGGCCTTCCTCACCGACCCCGGTCGGGCGGAGATGGACGCCGCGCAGAAGGCGGAGATCGAGAAGATCGTCCGCGACTACATTCTCGCCAATCCGGAGATCATCGACGAGGCGGCTCAGGCGCTGCAGAAGAAGCGCGATCAGCAGCTCGCCGAGCAGCAGAGCAAGACCATCGAGGAGAAGGCGGCGACGATCTTCGACTCGAAGAACCAGATGGTGCTCGGCAATCCGGACGGCCCGATCACGCTGGTCGAGTTCTTCGACTACAACTGCACCTATTGCCGCCGCGCGGTTTCCGACATGACGGCGCTGCTTTCGGCCAACCCCGACCTCAGGATGGTGATGAAGGAGTTCCCGATCCTCGCGCCCGGCTCGGTGGAGGCGGCGCGCGTCTCCGTCGCGGTCAAGGAGCTGGCGCCCGACAAATATCTCCAATTCCACCAGGAGCTCTTCTCGCGCCCCGGCCAGGCGAGCTCGGCAAAGGCGCTGGAAGTCGCGGCCGATCTCGGACTCGACACCGACGCGCTCAAGGAAGCGGCGAACGGCACCGACGTGACGACGGGCCTGCAGGAGGTGCATCAGCTCGCTACCGACCTCGGCATCTCCGGCACGCCGTCCTACGTGATCGGCAAGGAGATCGTGCCGGGCGCGATCGGTTTCGACGGGCTGCAGGCGATGGTGAGCGCGCTGCGCAAGTGCGGCGCGACGGTGTGCTCATGAAGGCTCTCTTCCTCGCGCTCTTCACCTGGTGGAACGGCGCTACCGTCGGCACGCGCTTCTTCACCTGGCGCAAGGGCGTCTTCGTCGGCGAGGACGAGTTCGGCAACCGGTATTTCCGCGAGCGGAACGGCCCGAAACGCTGGGTCATCTACAACGGCGAGGCGGAGGCGTCGCGCATCCCGCCGTCATGGCACGGCTGGATGCACCACCGCACCGACGTGCCGCCGACGGAGGACGACTACAAGCCGCATCCGTGGGAAAAGCCGCACCTGCCGAACCTGACCGGCACCGCCGCCGCCTATCGCCCGCCGGGCTCGATCCTCTCCGGTGAAACGCGGCCGGAGGTCAGCGGCGACTACGAGCCATGGACGCCTGCGTGACGTTGAGCCGGCCGAAGTGGGCCCGCGCGAAAGCGCCGACGGAAGAGTGCCCTAACCTCCCCCTTGAGGGGAGGTCGAAATCCGGCGAGCAGAGCGAGATGGATTTCGGGAGGGGGGCGAATGCTCCGACGCCGCTCCCCCCTCCCGGACTTTTCCTCGCCTACGGCTCGACAAAGCCCGACCTCCCCTCAAGGGGGAGGTTACTCGCGCTGGACTCCCTTGGTGTGCGCGTTGTCCAACGCAACCTGCCCACCAGCTTTGCCGCCGCCGTCTTGCTGGGTCTGACCACCCTCGTCACGGACCCTGCCCTTGCCGCGCCGATCAACAACCCGGTCGCGGAGTTCACCGGGCTCGACAAGATCACCGGGCGCACCATCACCTTCGACGTTGCGATCGACGAGACGGTGCAGTTCGGCGCGCTGCAGGTGACGCCGCGCGTCTGCCACACGCGCCCGCCGACCGAGCCGGCGCAGACGACCGCCTTCGTCGAGGTCGACGAGATCACGCTCGCCAACAAGATCCAGCGGATCTTCACCGGCTGGATGTTCGCGGCGAGCCCGGGGCTGCACGCGATCGAGCATCCCGTCTACGACGTGTGGCTCGTCGACTGCAAAGTGGCGATGGGCGAGACGAAGTCTCCTGACGCCGCACCCGAGCCGGAGCCGGAACTGCCGACGGTCGACGACGAGCCGGAGGATTAGGGAGGTGTCCCTAACCTGGAAGGTTCTGGTTTATGCCAATCTGATCGACAGCAGAATATATGCCGTAGCAATAGAGCGCCGCGCCGATCACACCCGTTACAAAGAGTGTTACTGCAATCGCTTGGTTCTCTCCGGCGTCGTTCTTGTCGAACCTTGAAAGATCAATCACGTGCATCGCTCCATTCACAAACAGCACAAACAGGTAAGCCAGTGTCAGAAGCGACAACAATTGAATCATGACGGTAGGAGTGTGCACCGCGAGCCACCGGAATGTCCC
>Ga0307442_1000394_pt1 | contig 21070 bp, 13 predicted proteins | sample SalMarWE160430MG_FD_202143 | JGI IMG/M metagenome (GOLD analysis project Ga0307442, IMG submission 202143) | Salt marsh sediment microbial communities from the Plum Island Ecosystem LTER, Massachusetts, United States - WE1604-30 | ecosystem: Environmental > Aquatic > Marine > Intertidal zone >...
TTGATCAGGCAACGGGCACGATCCGCTTGAAGGCCGATTTTCCCAACAAGGACCTGCAGCTGTGGCCCGGTCAGTTCGTCAACGTGCGGCTGCTCTTGAAGACGCTGAAGGACGTCGTGGTCGTTCCGACCGCAGCGGTCCAGCGGGGGCCGGACGGAACGTTTGTCTACGTGGTCGGCGACGGCAACAAGGTATCGGTGCGGCCCGTCAAGGTGGCGCAGCAGGACGATACAGAATCGGTGATTTCTGACGGCTTGGGCGCTGCCGATGTCGTGGTCACCGCCGGCTTTGCCCGTCTCAAGGATGGCGCCGAGGTGACCGTGAGCGCTCCCGGCGAGGAGAAGAGCCGCTCGGCGCCCAAGGCAAGCGCTCCGCAAGCCGCCGCTGCGAAGGTCCCAACCAGCGAGACAGCTTCCATAAGTGCTCCCCCGCGGGGATCGTCCGCGGTGCGCCCGGAGGGTCGGCGCAAGCGGGGCGAACGCCATAAGCGCGGGCGCAGAAGGGGAGCCGACGTGGTCCCGGCCGTCGGGCCATGAGCGTCTCAAGCCCATTCATAAAGCGGCCGATCGCGACGTCGCTTTTGGGCTTCGCCACCATCCTCGGTGGAGCTTTGGGTTACTTCTGGCTTCCCGTTTCCTCGCTGCCGCAGGTGGACTTTCCGACGATCCAGGTCTCCACCCAGCTGCCGGGCGCCAACCCGCAGACGATGTCGACGCTCGTCACCGCGTCCCTGGAGCGCGAGCTCGGTCAGATCCCGGCTCTCGCCGCCATGACCTCGACGAGCTCCTACGGCCTTAGCCAGATCACGCTGCAGTTCAATCTCGGCCGCGACATCGATGCAGCCGCCCAGGACGTGCAGTCGGCCATCAATGCGGCCGGATCCACGCTGCCGCGGAACCTGCCCTACCCGCCGACGTATGCGAAGGTCAATCCGGCCGACGCCCCGATCGTCACCCTGGCGTTGACCTCCGACACGGTCTCCATGCGCGACTTGAGCGACCTCGCGGACACCTTGATCGCCCAGCGTCTCAGCACCGTTACGGGCGTGGGCCACGTCTCCGTTGAAGGCGGCGTGCGACCGGCGGTGCGCATCGACGCCGACGTGGCAAGGCTCGCAGGCTACGGCTTGAGCATGGCCGATCTCAGCAGCGCCATCGTGGGAGCGAACGTGGCCGGTCCGAAGGGGTCGCTCGACGGTAAGCACCAGTCCTACACGATCGCAGCCAACGACCAGATCACGTCACCGGAAGCCTACCGCGACATCATTATCGCCTATCGCAACGGCGCGCCGGTACGCCTCAAGGACGTCGCCAACGTGTCGGAGGGGCTAGAGAACGCCCGCGTCGGCGGCTGGGACAACGGCACGCCCGCCGTCATCATCGACGTGCAGCGGCAGCCGGGCGCCAACGTCATCGAGACCGTCGACCGCCTCAAGGCGGAGCTGCCACGCATCGAGCGGGCGCTGCCATCGAGCGTCAACTTTACCCTCGTGCATGACCGCACGGGAACGATCCGCGCCTCCATCCGCGACGTGCAGTTCACCCTCTGCCTGAGTGTCGCCCTTGTGGTCATGGTGGTGTTGATTTTCCTGCGCTCGGGCCGCGCCACCATCATTGCCGGCGTCGCACTGCCAGTCTCGCTGATCGCCACCTTCGGCGTGATGTGGTTTTGCGGGTTCAGCCTCGACAATCTCTCGCTGATGGCGCTCACCATCGGCACCGGCTTCGTCGTCGACGACGCCATCGTGATGATCGAGAACATCGTCCGCCACCTGGAGAAAGGCGCAAGGCCGCTGCAAGCCGCCCTCGACGGCGCGAGCGAGATCGGCTTCACCGTGATCTCGCTGACGCTGTCGCTCATCGCCGTCTTCATCCCGCTCTTATTCATGACCGGCCTCGTCGGGCGCATGTTCAGCGAGTTCGCGCTGACCTTGACCATTGCCGTCGTGGTGTCTGCCGTTGTTTCGCTGACTCTGACGCCCATGATGTGCGCGCAGATCCTGAAACGGCAGCCCGAGCGTAAGCGCGGCTTCATCGCACGCGCGTTCAACTGGGGCATTGACGCGATCGTCGAGGGCTACCGACGCAGCCTGGAATGGGTGTTGCGCCACCAGCCCGCGACCCTGCTGGTGACGGCGCTGACGCTCGCGATCACCATCTGGCTCTACGTCATCGCGCCCAAGGGCTTTCTGCCCGCGCAGGACACCGGCTTGATCACGGCCGTTATCAAGGCCGAGCCCGAGGTCTCCTTCACGCAGCTCAGTCGCCTACAGCGCACGGTCGCTGATACGGTGCGCTCTGATCCAGCGGTCGAGGCCGTCGTCTCCATCATCGGGGTGGGCAACCTCAACACCACTCCCAACCTAGCGAACCTTAAGATCACGTTGAAACCGCGCAAGGAGCGCCGTCTCCGTGCGGCCGACGTCGCCGACCGATTGGCCAGCCGGGTCTCCACCATCCCCGGCGTCACCGTATACTTCCAGCCGGTCCAGGACGTCCAGATCGCGACCCGGACGAGCCGCGCTCAATATCAGTATGCGCTTGTCAGCACCGACGCCGACGAGGTTGCGGATTGGGCAAGGCGGCTCTCCGCCGAGCTCCTAAACTCGAGCGTGCTGCGCGACGTCAATCTCGAGACGCAGGATGCGGGCCTGCGGGCCCGCATCGAGGTCGATCGCGAAACGGCGGGGCGCCTGGGCGTGACGGTGCAAGCGGTCAACGATGCGCTCAACGACGCCTTCGGCCAGCGCCAAGTGTCGACCATCTACGCACAGGCCAACCAGTACAGGGTGGTGCTCGAGGCGATGCCGCAGTACCGCAGCGATCCCTCGCGTTTGACGCACCTTTACGTGCCGTCCTCCCACGGCACCCAGGTGCCGCTGACGGCCATCGCCAAAATCGAGCACACGACGGCTCCGCTCTCGGTGAGCCACCAGGACCAGTTCCCCTCCGAGATCATCAGCTTCAACCTAGCGCCGGGCGCCGCGCTGAGCGACGCGGTGGCGGCCATGGCGGCAGCGGAGCACAAGATCGGCATGCCGGCCTCCGTCACCGGCAGCTTCTTCGGCGATGCCAACGAGTTCTCCAAGTCGCTTGCCACGCAGCCGTGGCTGATCCTCGCCGCGGTCGTCACGATCTATATCGTGCTGGGTGTGCTTTATGAAAGCTTCATCCACCCCTTCACCATCCTGACGACGCTGCCTTCGGCCGGCATCGGCGCGCTGCTCGCACTCGAGTACATGGGTCTCGATCTGTCGCTCGTGGCGTTGATCGGCATCGTGCTCTTGATGGGCATCGTCAAGAAGAACGCCATCATGATGATCGACTTTGCGCTGGAGGCGGAGCGCGCGCGCGGGCTTGCGCCTCGCGACTCCATCGTCGAGGCGGCGCTCTTGCGCTTCCGCCCCATCATGATGACGACGCTTGCCGCTCTCTTCGGCGCCCTGCCGCTGGCGCTGGAGACCGGCACGGGCTCGGAGCTGCGCAACCCGCTCGGCATCACCATCGTCGGCGGCCTGCTCTTGAGCCAGCTGCTCACACTCTACACCACACCGGTCATCTACCTCGCCATGGAGCGCCTGAAGACGCGCCTCGTCGGTGCGCCCACGCGCAGCGAGCTGACGGCGCACGTCAGCGAAGCGGCCGAGTAGTCCCATGAGCTTCTCGACCCCCTTCATCCTGCGGCCCATTGGAACGGCGCTGCTGGCTGCCGGGCTGTTTCTGCTGGGGGCTGCCGCCTATTTCGATCTGCCGGTTTCGAGCCTGCCGACCGTCGATTTCCCGACGCTGCGCGTGCAGGCGAAGCGCCCCGGCGCCGATCCCGAGACGATGGCCGCCACGATCGCGGCGCCGCTCGAACGGCGCCTCGGCGAGATTGCTGGAGTGACCGAGCTCACATCGGTCAGCTCGCAGGGCTCGACGCGCATCTCCATCCAGTTCGATCTGAGCCGCTCAATTGACGGCGCCGCGCGCGACGTGCAGGCCGCGCTCAACGCCGCGGCAGCCGATCTTCCAGGCGACCTGCCGCAGGTGCCGACGTTCCGCAAATACAATCCCTCGGCGTCGCCTGTGCTGATCCTGGCGCTGACCTCCAAGATCCTGGCGCCGAGCGCCCTCTACGATGCAGCCGACACGGTCGTCGCTCAGCGCATCTCCCAGGTCGACGGCGTAGCGCAGGTCGACGTCAGAGGCTCCGAGCAGCCTGCCATTCGCGTGCGCGTCAACCCCACGCTACTGGCGTCCATGGGGCTCAGTCTCGAGGAGGTCCGCAGCGCCATCGTCGCCGCGAATGCCGTCGATCCGGTCGGCTCGGTCGAAGGCAAGACGCAGGAGATCACCCTCGATACCAACGACCAGCTGCGCGAGCCGAAGGACTACGGTGCGATCGTGCTCAAGACCAGCGCCGGCAACGTCGTGCGCCTGTCGAGCGTCGCCAAGATCGTGCACGGCACGCGGGACACGCGCTCCGCGGCCATGTTCGACCGCGATCCTGCCGTGTTGCTCATCATCCGCAAGCAGCCCGACGCCAACGTCATCGAGACGGTCGACAGGGTCAAAGCCTTGCTTCCCAATCTGCGGCACTGGATACCGGCGGGCATCGACATCACGGTGCTGTCGGACCGCACCGCAACGATCCGCGCCAGCGTCCACGACATGCAGATCACGCTCGCGCTCGCCATCGCATTGGTGATGATGGTGGTGTTCCTCTTTCTGCGCCGACTGACGCCGACGGTCGCCGCCGGTGTGACGGTGCCGCTGTCCTTGGCCGGCACCTGCGCGGCGATGTGGGCGCTCGGGTTCTCGATCAACAATCTCACTTTGATGGCCTTTGCCATCGCCGTCGGCTTCGTCGTCGACGACGCCATCGTCATGATCGAGAATGTCTACCGTAAGCTCGAAGCCGGCATGCCCCCTATCACCGCGGCGCTGCACGGAGCCCGCCAGATCGGGTTCACGGTCCTGTCGATCAGCGTCTCCCTGATCGCGGCCTTCATTCCAGTGCTGTTTATGAGCGGCATCGTCGGCCGGCTCTTGCGCGAGTTCTCGGTGACGCTCGCCGTGGCCATTGCCGTTTCGCTCGTCGTGTCGCTGTCGGTCACACCCATGATCTGCGCGCACTTCCTCAAACGGGCGCCCGACACGCGCGCGACCCGGCTGGACCGCATTGTCGAAAGTGCCTTGGGATGGATGCTGAAGGGCTACGCCCGCACCCTGACCATCGCGCTGCGCAACCAGGTGGTGATGCTGTTCACCCTCATCTGCGTTGTCGTGCTCACGGTCCACCTCTACATCCACACGCCGAAGGGCTTCTTCCCCGAGGACGACACCGGCCTGATCATCACTTCCACCAAGGCGGCGGGCGACATCTCGTTCGAAGCGATGGCCACGCTGCAGAAAGAGGCGCTCGACATCATCCTGAGCGACCCCGCCGTCGGGCACATCGGCTCCTCAGTCGGTGCCTCCGGCCGCAATGGATCCATCAACCGCGGCCGCATGTACATCAATTTGAAGCCGCTCAGCGAGCGCGGCGGCGTGACCACAGCCCGCGTCATCAACCGCCTGCGCCAAAAGCTCGCCGACCTTCACGGTCTCGAGGTGCGAATGTTCCCATCGCGGGACATCCGCGTCGGCGCCCGCCAAGGCGATTCTGAGTATCAGTTCACACTGTGGGATCCCGACATCGATGAGCTCTACGCGTGGGCACCGAAGGTGTTCGCGCGCATGAAGAGCCTTCCCGGGCTTGTCGATGTGTCGAACGACCGGGACGAGGGCGGGCTGCAGCTTGACGTGAAGATCGATCGCGACGCGGCGGCACGGCTCGGAGTGCGCATCACCGACATTGACAATGCACTCAACAACGCGTTCTCCCAGCGCCAGATCTCGACCATCTATGCCCAGCGCAACCAGTACCGGGTGATCCTCGAGGTCGACCCAAAGCTGCAGCGTGACCCGTCCGACCTCGAGCACGTGCACGTTCCGGGCAGCAATGGCGCACAGGTCCCGCTAATGAGCGTGATCCGACTGCAGAAAGGACTGACACCGCTCGTCGTCAACCACCAAGGACCGTTTCCAGCGGTCACCATCTCTTACGGCCTCGCACCAGGCACCACGCTCGACGCGGCGCTTGCCGACATCGACCAGGCGATGGCCGAGTTGCATGCGCCGCCCGGCCTGAGGGGCGAGTCAGCAGGCGACGCCCGCGCCTTTGCCCAACAGGCCTCGCAACAGCCACTCCTCATTCTCGCCGCGCTGATCGCCGTCTACATCGTCTTGGGCGTGCTCTACGAAAGCCTGGCGCATCCGCTGACCATCATCTCCACGCTGCCTTCGGCTGGGCTCGGTGCCCTGCTGGCCCTGCGCATGGCCGACATGGAGCTATCGGTGACCGCGCTGCTCGGTGTCATCCTGTTGATCGGCATCGTGAAGAAGAACGGCATCATGCTGGTCGACTTCGCGCTCGAACGCGAGCGCGAGCGGGGCTTGCGGCCGGCGCCGGCGATCTACGAGGCGTGCATCGCCCGCTTCCGCCCCATCCTGATGACGACGATGGCAGCATTGCTCGGCGCGCTGCCGCTTGCTCTCGCCGTCGGGCCCGGATCTGACATCCGCCGCCCGCTGGGCATCACCATTATCGGAGGATTGATCGTCTCGCAGATCCTGACGCTCTATACGACGCCGGTGATCTATCTTCTGCTCGACCGGCTGCACCGTCGTCTGGGAGGGGCCCCACCTGCCGATGCGGATCGAGCCCCGGAAGCCGCACTCGAGGCACCGGGTCGCTGAGCACTTCAGCGCCGCAGCACCAGCTCGCTCAACGTGCCCACGTCGAGCCACGTCTTCAGATAGCCAGCCGCACGCGCCGGAGCGTTCGGGGGATCGTCGTAGATCGCGAGCATCTCGCAAAGATCGCCGAAACAGAGCCCCTTGACCGCCTCATCCCACATCATCGCCTCCTCGGCGGTGAGCTCGCGGAACATCGACGTTGAACCGTTCCGCCACACGAGAAGGCGCGTGGCATCGTCCGCGGTCGCCCACGGCGGAGGCTCTTCCTCCGCTTTCAGCGCGACCCAAATCGCGCCGGCATTGGTATGCGTGTCGAGACGGATCGCGCCGGGATGGCGAACGAAGCAAAGCTTCCCCCAAGCCTGCGCCGGGATGGCGGCAAGATCGGCCATGCGAAGGATGGGCGCATCGGCACTGTCAAAGGCATCGTTGAGCGCGCGCTCCAGCGCCGCAAGCTCGGCCAGAACCGGCCGGCCCGAATAGGGCGCAGTCGCGCGCAGGAACTCGGGCAGCCTGTGCGCGAACCAACGCGCATTGGGGTGGTTGGAGGGACAGCTTGCGATGTAGGCCCGCGCCATGTCCTCGAACTGCGCCTCACCGAGATAGCGACGCAGCATCTCGTGATCGTTGCCGATGACGTCGATCAGCCGCAGCACGTAGGCATCGCGATAAATGCCGAGCAGATTGGTCTTGGTCTCACGCGGGCCATCGGGGATGTCGGAGAGGATCGTGTCGTCTCCGTCGAGGATGGCGCGCTGAAAGCTGTCCTGAAAGTCCTTGAGCTTCAAACGATGCCTCCGTCCGGCCCGACCGCGGCAGCTCCCTCAAGCCGCTGATGCCGGCGGCGGCGAGCGCGAAAGAACCTTTGGTCCCAACATTTTTTGGGCCAAGTCGCGGGCGTGGGCAAGCTCGTCCAGCATGTTGGCGAGAGGCGGAATGTCGTCGTCGCGCTCGATCATGGTCGACACCGGCCCGAACCGTTCGAGTGCGGCCTCGTAAAGGTCCCAGACCTCATCGCGCACGGGGTGATCGTGCGTATCGACGACATAGTTCGTCATGTCGCTGTGACCGGCAAGGTGGAACTGGATCACTCGGTCGGCGGGAATGCCGTTGAGGAAAGCACGGGCGTCATATCCGTGGTTGAAGGCGCTGACGTAGACGTTGTTGACGTCGAAGAGAAGCCAGCATCCAGTTCGACGCGTCAGCTCGGAGATGAACTCCCATTCGGTCATCTCGGATTGGCCGAACTGCACATAGGTCGAGACGTTCTCGAGGCAGAGCTGGCGCCCGATGCGCTCCTGCACGTAGTGAACGCGCGAGACCACGTGATCGAGCGCCTCGCGCGTGTAGGGGAAGGGCAACAGGTCGTGCAGGTTGACGCCGTGCACGCCGGTCCAGCACAGGTGATCGGAGATCCATTTGGGGTTGACGCGCTTGGCGAGCGCATTGAGGCGGTCGAGATAGTCCTCATCGAAGGCTGCCGTCGAGGCGATCGAAAGCGAGACGCCGTGCATGACGACCGGATAGCGCTCGGCGATCTGATCGAGGAAAGCGAGCGGCTGACCGCCGTCGATCATGTAGTTCTCGGAGATGACCTCGAACCAGTCGACCTGCGGGTTGCTGTCGAGGATGTCGCGATAATGCTTGGGACGAAGGCCGAGTCCGAAGCCGAGGTAGGGCGGTCGGCGCGCCTCGTCCGCGGCAGCCGGCTGCGTGCCGGGCGCTGTCGTGGTGTTGCGATTCCTACGATTTGACATCGTCAATCCAACTCCATTCAGCTCGATCTTGTTCAGTGATCTCGATTGCTGGGGTCGACCCGGCGACCGAAGCCGCCGGGCCGCTTGCCGTCCAAGTCTAGGTCGTGTGCCCGTTACATCTTCGCGGGCTCGAAGGTAGTACCCTCGATCTTCGCGCACTCTTCCTTGGTCATCTCGAGGAAGCCCTTGCCTTTGCACGCGTTCTGACCGGCACACGCGTTGCTGGCGGTCTTGCAGGCTCCCTTGCCCTTACAGGCATTCGCACCCATGCAGTGGCCTTTGGCATCGCCGGCAGCGAGCTGCATTGGCGCGCTGATCGCCGTGCCGGCGATCAAGAGGGCAGCGGCAGCGGCGGCAATGGCCGCCCCCGAGTTGACATCAATCTTCATGGTAATCCTCCAACAACGACGAAGTTGGGTTGGGGATGAGGGACGACGTGGAGGTTGCCTTGGCTGCCCTCCATGGGAGCACAATCGGCTTCCTTTTTCGTTGCCCTCCCGGGTCTCATTTATTGCGTTTCGAGCCCCGGCTCCCGCAGATCGTTGATCGACCTGCTTTGGCCTGATACGGAGGCCGCGGGTCCCCCGTTTCGGCGATCACGATTTTGTGTTGAGAACCCCGCCTCGGCCCGGGGCTAGAGGATGCCGCGCCATTCAGTGTAACAAACCAGGATCAGGGGGCGAACAGCCGATGAGGAGCGTGTGGCTCATCTGAATCGCGAGGAGGAATGGGCAGCCTTGATGCGGGCAGCCATCGATGGCGACGCGGCGTCCTATCGCCAACTGCTCGAGTCGCTCTCCCACAGCCTTCGCGCTGCGACTCGCCGCGGCTTCGCTCAGGCAGGGGCCGCATTGAACGACGTGGAGGATGTGGTGCAGGAGACGCTTTTGGCGGTCCACCTGAAGCGCCACACCTGGAATAGCGACCAGCCGCTCGGTCCTTGGGTGCGGGCGATCGCCCGCCACAAACTGATCGACGCGCTGCGCCGGCGGGGGCGCCGTATCGAGGTGCCGATCGAGGCCGTGCTTGACACGCTTGCGGCCGAAGAGCCGCGCAGCGACCTCGATCGCCAGGATGCGGAGCGTCTCGTCAACGGATTGCGCGGCCGTCAGCAGGCCATCGTTCGCGCAATCAGCATCGAGGGGCAGTCAATCCGCGAGGTTGCGGAGCGTTTTGAGATGAACGAGGGCGCGGTGCGCGTAGCGCTGCATCGCGGTCTCAAGGCACTGGCCGACATGCATCGGAAGGCCCACGAGGAATGAAGACCGACGATTTGATTGGAGCATTGGCGGCTGACGCCGGCACGGTTTCCGAACCCATCGACCGCACGATGTGGTTCGCGACGGCCGGCGGCACGATTCTGGCCGCGATCTTTTTCTTTGTGGCCATCGGCCTGCGGCCCGATTTTGCGACCGCCATCGAGACCCCGCGCTTCCTGTTCAAATACGTCTTCACGCTGACCCTCTTGGTGTCGGCGATGGGGCTCGTTTTGCATCTGGCCCGGCCGGAAGCGGTGCCGGGGGCGTGGGTCAAGGCCCTCGTCGCAGCCCCGGTTCTGCTTGCCTTGGCTGCGACGGCGGAGCTGTTCGCGCTCCCCTCCTCCGAGTGGCTGCCGCACCTCGTGGGCACCAACGCGCTCGTGTGTCTGGTCCTCATCCCAACGCTGTCCGTTGCGCCGCTGATCGCACTCATCCTCGCGCTGCGCCAAGGCGCGCCGACCCACCCGGTGCTCGCGGGGGCGACGGCGGGTCTCGTCGCCGCCGCCATCGGCGCGACGCTGTATGCCAGCCACTGCCAGGACGACAGCCCACTGTTCGTCGCCACTTGGTATGTGATTGCCGTCGCGATCATGGCGCTGCTGGGGGCTGTGCTCGGGTCGCGTTTCCTGCGCTGGTAGGCGCGCCGGCTGGTTGAGCGAGGCGCGGCAGCCCGCTATGGTGCCATCGTTACAGCGTTGCAGAGCGCCGCTTCGCTCACCGCGACCAGGAGCGCGACATGGACTTGAAGCAACTCGAAACCACGTGGGGCCCGCGGGCGCTGGCGCTCTTGCGCGTTGTGACGGCGGTGCTCTTCATGGAGCACGGTGCACAGAAGCTGCTCGGCTTCCCGCCCCTGCCTGCCGAACGTCACATGCCGGAGCTCTTCACCCTTCTCTGGTTCGCGGGGTTTTTAGAGCTGGTCGGAGGCTTCCTGGTGCTGATCGGCTTCCTGACGCGACCCGTCGCCTTCATTCTTTCCGGCGAGATGGCGGTCGCCTACTGGATGGCGCATGCACCGAACAGCATCTACCCTGCGCTCAACGGCGGCGATGCGGCCATCCTCTACTGCTTCATATTCCTATATCTCGCCGTGGCAGGCCCCGGGGCCTTCAGCGTCGATCGCGCCCGAAACTAGGCCGAAACGGAGTAGGCGGTTCTGCTGCCCCGCAGCATCATGGTAAACCCTTAGTTGCCGGGTCGGTATTGACCTAGACGCAACCCGACCAAATTATACTTCCAGCAACGCCACTGCTTGCGCCCCGAGTTTGCATCCCGTCTGATTTGGTATCACATCGGTCGGGCGTTATCGAAGCAGCCGTCGCGATCCTGCGGCACTACGTGGTTAAAACTTCTTGGCGCGTCGGCAAACGGAGAATCCGCCCCGACGTCGTCAAGGGAAGGCATCAAGGGCTGTCATGCGTCCGAGGTATGTAGTTCTGGTATTGGCGCTCGCTCTGGCTGCCGCCGTCGTCGCACTGGGGCCCGGCAAAGGGCGCAGCATCGAAGCGGGATTTCGAGAGCTGGCGAGCCTGACGTCCTCGGCGTTGAGTGATGCCACCACGCGCGTGCGCGCCGCGTTGGCCGGGTCGTCCGTCGCCAGCAAGGCCGCGGACCCAGCTGACGCTCGGCCGCCCGAGGTCACCGTCAGCCAACCCGTAAGTAAGAACATCACGGAGTGGGACGAGTACACCGGCCGCTTCGATGCCGTTCAGGCCGTCGACGTGCGGGCGCGCGTGAGCGGCTACCTCACCAAGGTGAATTTTACCGACGGCCAGGAGGTCAAGGCAGGCGATCTTCTCTTCGAGATCGATCCGCGCCCGTTCGAGCGGGCGCTGGAGCAGGCCAAGGCCGAGCTCAACCAAGCCAAGGTCCGCGTCAGCAACGCGAGCCTCGACGTCGCACGCGGGCGCCCGCTGCTCAAGAACGACTACATTTCTCAGAAGACATTCGACGACCGCGAAAACATCGTACGTGAGGGCCAGGCCGCCGTGAAAGTGGCGGAAGCGCGCGTCAAGACGGCGGAGCTCGACTTGAGCTTCTGCCGCATCACGGCGCCGATTTCGGGTCGCATCAGCCGCACGCTCGTGACGCCCGGCAACTACGTGAGCGGCGGCACCAACGGCGCGAACACCGTCTTGACCACGATCGTCACCCAGGATCCGATCTACATCTACTTCGACGTCAGCGAGAACAACGCACTGAAGTATACGCGCCTCAGCGAAGCCACCGGCAAGGGCGCTCCGGGCATGCTGGGTGCCGCCGTCGGCGTCGAGTTGCCCGACGAGGATGGCTTTCCCCATAAGGGCCGGCTTGACTTCCTCGACAATCGCCTGGATCGGGGCACCGGCACCCTGCGTGCGCGCGCCGTCATTTCAAACAAGGAGGCCCTCTTCTCACCCGGTATGTTTGCGCGCCTCCGGCTTCAGGGCTCGCCCGAATACGCCGCCGTTTTGCTTCCCGACGAGGCGATCGGCACCGATCAGGCAAACCGCTTCGTATACGTCCTCGGGCCCGACAATGTTCCCGTTCGCCGCCTGGTGGAATTGGGCCCGCTGGTTGATGGATTGCGGGTCATACGCAACGGTATCAGCGCAGACGACCGGGTCATCATCCGCGGCCAGCAACGGGTGCATCCTGGCCAAAAGATCACGCCGAAGCACATCCCGCTCAAAGTGTCAGATGCCAAAGGCGACACGAGCTCCGTCAAGAAGCCCTGACGGGCGCGAGATCGAACGATGCGCTTCAGTAACTTCTTTATTGCCCGTCCGATCTTCGCCTCGGTCCTTTCGCTGGTCATCCTGATCATCGGCGCGATTGCCTACCTGACGCTGCCGGTCGCCCAGTTCCCTGAGATCGTTCCGCCTACCATTGCCGTTCACGCGAACTACCCCGGCGCCAATGCCGTCACGGTGGCCGATACGGTCGCGTCCGTCATCGAGCAGGAGGTCAACGGCGTCGAGGGCATGATCTACATGTACTCGCAGTCGACCGACGACGGCAAAATGACCTTGCGAGTCACTTTCGACGTCGGAACGGACATCGACAAGGCACAGGTGCTCGTACAGAACCGCGTGGCCCAGGCAGAGCCACGCCTGCCCGAGGAGGTGCGGCGCAACGGCATCAGCGTCAACAAGCGCGCACCCGATCTGTTGCTCGTCGTCCACCTGGTCTCACCCGACAAGACCTACGACCAGGTCTACATTTCCAACTATGCGATCTTGAACGTCGTCGACGAGCTCGCGCGCGTCCCCGGCGTCGGCGACGTCACCATCTTCGGCGAGCGCGAGTACTCCATGCGCATCTGGCTCGATCCGGAGCGGATTGCCTTGCGCGGCATGACGGCGGATGAGGTGCTGGCGGCCCTGCGCGCGCAGAATGTGCAGGTCGCAGGCGGCGCGCTCGGTCAACCGCCCCAGCGCCATACGGGGGCTTTCCAGCTCTCGCTGCAGCTCAAAGGGCGCCTGCTCAAGCCGAGCGAGTTCGAGAACATCGTCCTCAAGACGGGGCAGGATGGGCGCGTGGTGCGCGTCAAGGACGTGGGGCGCGTGGAGCTCGGCGCCCTCAGCTACACGACCTACGGCTACCAGGACAAATACCCCGCCACGGTGATGATCGTCACGCAGCAGCCGGGCTCGAACGCTATTCAGACCGCGAGTGCGGTCAAGAAGGAGATGAAGCGCATCTCCCAAAGATTTCCCAAAGGGCTCGAGTACCGCATCATCTATAACCCGACCGACTTCATCGAGGTGTCGATCGCGCAGCTGTACTTGACCATTCTGGAGGCCATCGCCCTCGTCGTCATCGTGGTGCTGATCTTCTTGCAGACATGGCGTGCAGCAATCATTCCGCTCGCTGCCATTCCGGTCTCGCTTGTTGGCACCTTTGCAGTGATGGAGGCACTCGGGTTCTCCATCAACATGCTGACTCTGTTCGGGCTGGTGCTCGCCGTTGGCATCGTCGTCGATGACGCCATCGTCGTGGTGGAGAACGTCGAGCGCAAGCTGCGCGAGGGCCTCAAGCCAGTTGACGCCGCGCGCGTGACCATGAACGAAGTCGGCACCGCGTTGATCGCCATCGCCCTGGTGCTCACCGCTGTCTTCGTTCCGACCGCCTTTCTCGGGGGCATAACCGGCCAGTTCTACCGTCAGTTCGCCGTCACGGTCGCGACGGCGACCATCATATCCGCCTTCAATTCCTTGACCTTGAGCCCCGCCCTGTGCGCCGTCCTGCTCAAGGGACACGACGAGCACCGCAAGGAAAGCCTGCTCAGTCGCCCGGTGCACGCGGCCTTTCGTGCCTTCAACCGTGGCTTCGACCGCCTGGCGTCTGGCTACAGCAGGCTCGTGCGCCGCGTAACCGCGGCGAGCCCGCTCATGCTCGGCCTCTACGCCGTGCTGCTCGCCAGCGGCGGCTGGCTGCTCTTGCATACGCCCACGGGGTTCATCCCCAAGATGGATCGGGGCCTTCTCATCGTGTCGCTGCAATTGCCGCCAGGTGCGTCGCTGGCACGCACCGACGAGGTCGTACGCCGGGCCAATGAGATCATCCTTGCGACGCCCGGCGTTGCCCACACCGCCTCCTACGCGGGCCGGTCGGGAGCGACGTTCTCCAACGCCACCAACGCCGGCGCCATCTTCGTGGTCGTCGACGACCCCAACGAGCGCTTGGCGCAAGGACTGACGGTGGACAAGATCGCCGACGATGTGCGCGCGCGTCTGGACAAGATCGAGGAATCGCGGACGTTCGTGTTCATCCCGCCGCCAGTGCGGGGCATGGGCGGCCAGACCGGCTTCTCGATGCGACTGCAGAACCGCGCCAACCTTACGCCCGCCGAGTTCGAGAAGGTCGCGCGCGCCTTCATCCAAAAGGCCAACGCGACGCCTGGCATCAAGAACGTGTTCACCACTTTTTCCACCTCGACACCGCAGATCTACGTCGACGTCGACCGCGACAAGGCGCAGATGCTCAAGGTTCCGCTCGATTCCATCTTCGAGGCCCTGCGCGTCTATCTGGGATCTGCCTACGTCAACGACTTCAACATGTTCGGCCGCACGTATCGCGTCACCGCGCAGGCCGACGCCGCATTCCGCGTCGACCCGGAAAACGTGGCCCGCATCCGCGTGCGCAACGAGGCCGGGCAGATGGTGCCGCTCGGCAATCTCGTGCGGTTCCGCAACATTGCCGGCCCCGACCGCATGCCGCGCTACAATCTATTCCCCACGGTGGAGGTCAACGGCGCGACAGCGCCGGGCGTCAGCACGGGCGAGGCCATCAAGATCATGGAAAACCTTGCTGCGCGCGAGCTGCCGCAGGGGATCACCTACGAGTGGACGGATCTGAGCTATCAGGAGGTGAAGGCAGGCAGCACCGGATATTACATCTTCATGTTGTCGGTGCTGTTCGTGTTCCTGGCGCTGGCCGCTCAGTTCGAGAGCTGGTCGCTGCCGCTCGCCATCATCCTCATCGTGCCGATGTGCCTCTTGAGCGCGCTCGTCGGTGTCTCGCTGCATGGCCAGGACATCAACATTTTGACCCAGATTGGCTTCATCGTGCTGATCGGCCTTGCTGCGAAAAACGCCATCCTCATCGTGCAGTTCGCGCGCCAGCTCGAGGAGCAGGGTCGCGACCGCGTGGGCGCCGCGGTGGAGGCCACCAGGCTGCGGCTGCGACCGATCTTGATGACGTCGCTTGCCTTCACGCTCGGCGTCGTGCCGCTCTACATGGCGACGGGTGCCGGCGCGGAGATGCGCATTGCGCTCGGCACCGGCGTGTTCTGGGGCATGATCGGCGTGACGTTGTTTGGGCTCATCTTCACGCCCGTCTTCTACGTGGTGATCCGCGGTCTGTCGGAGCGCAAACGGCCCGGCGGCGCAGAGAAGCACGGCAAAGCCGCCTCACCTGCCGAATGAGGAAAAGGGGCACCTTGTCTGGCGCGCCTTGTCTAGCGCGAGGCGGCCTCGGCGGCGTGGAGCGGCATTGATGGCAAGGGCGGCGGCTGCGCCCGATCTGGCCGCTCGGAGCGGAGCAGAAGCTCCAAGAAGCGGATCACGTTGGCATCGTCCACGTCGCCGCGTCCGAACACAAGCTCCAGGCCACTGCGCAAACTCGGATTGCGCCCGAGCTCGCGCGCAAAGTAGCGCTGGAACAGCGATCCTGGCGCAAGCTCGCTGGCGCCGACGGCGCCCTTGACCGCGTTGCGCAACGAGGACAGCCCCGACGCCGTCATGCCCTGCGTGTCCATCATCCCTTCGTGCGCCCGCAACGCGCGCAGGATCATCGACACGGCGTAGCGGGCCGCAAAATAGTCGGCGAGGATCTCGTGCGTAAAGTCAAGCGAGCCGGACTTGCGCCCTGCTCCGAAGAACGCAAACCGCACGAGCGCGACACGCAGCCTGCGCAACACGTCGTCGTCGCTCTTGCCGCTGCGGCCGATGGCGATGAGATCGCGGGCGTCGTCGACCGACAGCGCGCCCGGATCCTCGCAGCCCTGCGGCGTTCGCCGCAGCTTGTGCGCCAATCCGCCGATGAGCTCGAACAGCAGCTCGGGCGCTTGCTCGTCGAGCAAGCGGCAAACCGCCCCCTCAAGCTCATTCCCGTTCGGCACCGCCAGCTCGAGCCGGACCGCCTCGTCCTCGAGCGACTGCGCCAACGCTTCAACGTCGAGGAAGTCCTGCCACTGAAACACGCGCTTGCCATGCTCGCGGCGGATCATGCTTTCAACGAGCAGATCGAGCACGTCGAGCTCGTCGTGCGGCATATCCCCATTCTCGTGGAAATGCGACAGCATCACGCTGCAGTAGAAGGGAAGCTGGGCGAGCGCGGCGATTTCGCGGGAGCGCTCAAGCGTCGCCACGAAGCGCTCAACGCGCGGAGAGGTCTTGGCTCCCTCGCGTCCGCCCTCGAGCTCGAGCCAAGCCAGCTCCCGCCAGGCGTCTGACGTCCACGGGCTCAGCTCGTAGATCTCGGCGGTATCGCCGGCAGCGAACTGGCGCTCGAGAAAGGCGCGGAAGGCCGGATTGGAGCCGAGCAAGGAGTCTCGCGTGCATATGATGAACTGCGCCTTGCTGCCAGGCGCGCTCAGCGCTTCCTCGACGAAGGAGAAGAAGTCGCTGCCGCCGGCGTAGAACTCGTCGAGCCCGTCGAACATCCAGATCGCGTGGCCATTCTTGAGCAGCCACTTGAACTGCTCGGGCGTCGTCAGCTCCGCGATGTCTGTCTCCGCCACCGCCGCGATGATGTCGTCAACGTAGCCGATGTGCCGGCCGCGCAGATGCTCGGGCAGGAACACGATCGGCCGCCCGCGCGCGTGCCGCGCTCTCTTCGCGGTGATGAACTCGTGGTAGAGCTCGGAGGCGAGCGCATTGAACGCGACCGTTTTGCCGCTTCCCGCCGCCCCGTCGATGACGCGAAGCTTCGGCCCGGAATCGCGGATCGCCGCCTTGAGGTACGCGACGAGATCCATGTTTGGCTTGCTGCGGGCCGTCTCTGAAAGGCCTTCGCGGATGGAGAAGGGCTGCGCCACGCGGCGAACGTTGTCGGCAAGAGCGAGAACGCCGCCGAGAACGGAACGGGCACGGCGCGCTTCCTTGCGCTCGATCCTGTAAGCGGCGTCAAAAAACTCAACCGGAACGCGAATGCCGCCAGCCTCGCCCAAGATGCGGGTCGCCTCGCTGAGGAATTGCTGCGAGTAGCCCAGCCGGCTGCCGACGAGGTAGCAGCCGATGGCGCCCGGCGCCTTGTCCATCTCGGCCGCGAAGCGTTGCAGAAGTCCGGCCTCGGCGGCGGCGCGCTCGGCCTGCTGCGCACGATCGAGTTCGCCCGACGGCGGACGGGCCTCATCATCAGTCCAGATCAGAACCGTACGGCTGGACCCATCTCGCTCCGGGCGCTCGAACGCCAGGAAGCCTGGTTCGGTACGGAGGAGGCGTAAGCCGCCAGCTTCGAGATAGGATTGCGCGTTGGGGGCGAGGGTGCGCATATGGCCTTCGTCGGGTCGGCACCGACGCAAAGATGAATCGGTTCAACCGATGCATCATGCGTCGATCGTGAGTAGCAGCACCGCCCTCTGGCCGCTTTGGAGTTGCCCCGCCGGACAATCTTTACACAGCACGTAATTACGATCCAATTATGACCGGTATGGGCATATCGCATGAATTCGAATGATTGCACCACGCTTGGGCGTCGCAATTGTGCGTGCTAGAGCGGAAGTCGCCGATGTGTGTGGGGAGGAAAAACAGATATGTCGACCAGGATGAGATTGCTTCCGCTGCTCTTGGCAGTGGGTGTCTCGCTCACAGCCGCATCCGTCGCGGCGAAGAATTTCACCTTCGACGAGAAGGTGAACGAGCGGATGGCGAAGAAGCTCAACATCCCGGTCTTTTTCGCCGTGCCGGCAAGTGCCCGCGCCAAGCTTCCCGACGACATCAAGACGTCCTTCAAGCTGATCGACTTCAAGCACCCCGACGCCAAGGGCGCCGCCGGCGACGTCGGCTTGCGCCTCGTCGTTGCCAACCGCTCGAACCTCGCCAGGCGGCTCGCCGAAAGCGGGCTGGTGCAGACGGGCGACCTGCTCCTGAGCTTCCGCACCGAATGGGGCGGTGCCGGCGCCTACCCCGACGTGCAGATGGGCATCAGCCACACCGGCCTCGCCTACGTGAAGGACGGAAAGGTGCACAACATCGATAATCCCTTGAACGAGGAGTATCTCGGGCGCGGCATGCGTGCCGATCTCACGAGCGAGCACTACCGGACGCTCGACTATATTCACGTCATCCGGCCGCGGAACCTGACGGAGGCGGAGCGCAAGAACATCGTCGCCTGGGCGACGCGCATGAACGCCAGAGCCTCCCGCGTCTATCCGAGCCAAATCAGCTTCAATCAGGATTACAACGCGCCCAAGTACAGGCCGCACCACTCGCTCGATTTCGTGCAGCGTCTGGGCCAGATCGCGCTCGGGCAGAATCCGCCCGGCACCATGGACATGTTCTGCTCCGAGTTCGCCTGGTCGATGCTGGCGCTCAGGGACTGCGATCCCGATAAGACCGCCGACGATTTCAAGGGCTCGCGCGTGCCAGCCTGCATCAAGCCGGTCATGCGCCCCATGAAGGCAACCGGCAACGTCGTGCCCCATCATTGGCGCAGCTCCTATTCTGGCCTCGCCGACGGCCCGCTTCTCGTCATCGACGCCATGAAGCTGCCCGCCGAGCAACGCCAGAAGCTGTTGCAGTCGGTCTTCGTCGACAATCCAGAAGGGCTCAAGAAGATGTCGGTGGGGCACCGCACCATCGCCCAGTCCATGAAGCCCAAGTTCGAGCGGCTGGAAAGCTACTACACCGGCATCACGGGACACTTTTGGCAGAGCTGGTGGGCGCGACTGCTCGGCACCGGGTTCAACTTTGCGGGGATAGCCGAGAACTACTCGCCGACCTCCTACCTGATCAACACGCTGCTGCCACCGGACAACAAGAACCGGACGATGGACTACGTCGCGACCATCGTGCTCCAGTAGCGTGCGCAGATGACGCGCATGAACCGCCGCCGCTTCCTGTTGGCTGCTCTCGCCGCGCCGTTCGCGCTGCGCCAGGCCGCGCTTGCGCGCAAGGCGCCGGCGCGCGTCCTCGTCGGCGACATGCACGCGCATCTGTTCTTCTTCGGTCCCAATGCCGCCGCAAAGCGGCCGCTGGCGCGCACCATGGCCGCCGGCAGCGCCACGCTCGTCGCCTGGTCGCTTGTCGGCGATCTTCCCTGGCTGCGCCGCAGCCCGCGCGGGCTTCGCCAAAAGGGCGTGCCGGAAAAAGGCGAGGCGCTCGCCTGGCTCAGGGACGAGATCGGACGCGCCAAGCGCCACCTCGCAGAGCAAGGTCTCAAGATCGTGCGCTCGCCAGAGGACGTCGACCGCGCGCTCAAAGGCGAGCCCTACGTGGTGCTCTCGGTTGAGGGCGCGAGCTTTGTGGAGAAGGACGTGGGTCCGCTGCGCGCAGCCTACGACCTCGGCATCCGCCACCTTCAGCTCGTGCACTACGTCGACAACGCGATCGGCGATTTCCAGACCGCAAAGCCGCGGCACGGAGGGCTTTCGCAGCTCGGCAAGGAGGTCGTCGCCGAATGCAACCGGCTGGGGATGCTGATCGATCTTGCGCACGCGAGCGAGGATGGTGTGCGCCAGGCGCTCGCCATCTCCAACGTGCCCGTGGTTTGGTCGCACGGCTCGGTGACGCGCACCGGGCACCCGCACTGGTCGATGGCGGCGACCAAGGCGCGCCAGCTGAGGTTCGAGAGCGCCAAGGCCATCGCCGACCGGGGCGGCATCGTCGGTTTGTGGTCGTTGCGCTCCGACGTCGGGCCCACAATCGGCGACTATGCGGAGCGGCTGGCGCAGATGGCCGAATGGCTGGGCGAGGACCACGCCGCGTTCGGCACCGACATGAACGCGATCATCAACCCGCCCATTGCCAGCTACGCCGACCTGCAAGGCGTCATCGCGCGTTGGCGCAAAGGCGGCATGGCGGAGACACGCATCCGCAAGCTTGCCATCGAGAACTACGCGCGGGTTCTGCGGCAAGCGCTCGGCGCCAAGCCGGCCTAGTGGACTTCGCACCGACGAAATGCACATACTCTTGGCCTTAACCTCGCAGGCTTGGCGCCTGCTTCGCCTAACACCTCTCCCTCTGTGAGAGATGAAGTTGGGCACGCCCCAATGGCCTCGCGGCATCTCTGCCCGAGGGTTTGAAAGAAAAACCAGGGAGCGGGGCGGGTCAGGCCCTTCACTTTGGTTCGAGATTGGATGCGGCCATCGCCGCCCCACACAGGCACGAGAGGCTGTCCGCCGCCATTCCCCGAACTGCATCCCTATCCGGGGCGTCACTGACATTTTCGCGTCAGCGGCAGGATGGACACGAGGATAGCTTATGTCCTCGCGCCGCAAGTGCCGGCCCGCTCCGCGCAAGTCCGCCAGCGCACGTCTGCGCCCCTGGCCGTTGGAGCGGGCGGACGCAGCGTAAGGGCGCTGCGGGAGACGGGGATTAGTTTCTCGGCAGTGTGCGGGGCGATCTTCAGCAGGCCTGCGTCGGCTAGGGGAAATCCGGCTGCTTTCCCCCACCCAGAGGCCAGAGGTCGAAGGCTGTCGCGAAGGCCCGCATGCGCGCATCAAACGCCTCTAGGCCGAAGGCTGCCTCCAAAGGACAATTCGGCTTGGTGCAGCCGAACTCGCGGCGACATTCCGCTTCCGACCGGCACACACGCACGCTCTTTCCAACACGCGGGCAATACTGGT
>Ga0307442_1000397_pt1 | contig 21037 bp, 16 predicted proteins | sample SalMarWE160430MG_FD_202143 | JGI IMG/M metagenome (GOLD analysis project Ga0307442, IMG submission 202143) | Salt marsh sediment microbial communities from the Plum Island Ecosystem LTER, Massachusetts, United States - WE1604-30 | ecosystem: Environmental > Aquatic > Marine > Intertidal zone >...
GGTCAAAAGATATGGGCAGAAGTTATTTTCTCCCTATCGGGGAGTTTAAAAAAGAAAAGACTCTTGATAATGTGAATGTTAAGCTTAATGGTTTTAAGCTTTTAAGAAATCATATTTCTGTGGCACAAAAAATTAAGCCGTTGCTAGAATCCTTCTTGGGTAATTCAGCACTGGTAGATAACCTCTCTCAGGCTCTATTGGCCTGGAACAATGGAAAAGGTAAACAAACCCTGGTTACTCCAGAAGGTGATCTCGTGGATAATAGGGGTGTCATAATTGGCGGGAGATTGGGAAAAGATTCTTTAGGCTTGCTTGGGAGAAGGCGAAAGGAGAAAGAATTATCACTTAAGATAAAGAGTAAGGAAAAACTAATTTCTGTATTGCAATCAGATCTTGATCAATTGAATCTACAACTGGAGGGTATACATAGTCTCATTGGTCGATTAGAAAGAGATAAAGCATTGTATGCTCAACAGATTGAAAAAATGGACAAAGCCATATTCCTCCTTGAAAATGAGTCAGAACAACTCATAAAGCAATCTCAATATGTAGTAAGCCAGTTAGTATCTTTACGCAAGGACAGAGATGAGAAAAGGTCTCATCTCGCTAATATTGAAGAAAAACTATCAATATGCTTTAAGGAGAAGGAAAGGGATCAACGGATCGTTACAGAGAAGGAGGTTCATATTGAAGAGTTGGAAAATACCCTTGATGATTCGAAAGAAAATCTCTCACAGTTGCTTCTCAGGTATAACCAATATAAAGAGGAAGAGAGGGGTCTCGCGCGGGAAAAAGAGAGGATTGATCAATTTATAAGTGACATAGAGGCAAGAATTGGTAGGATAGAAGAAGAGATACAATCAAATAGTGATCAATACAAAAATTCTTTGATTATAGAGGAGGGATTAAAAGAAGGATTAGCCGTCATTTATCAAAGGCAGGAGGACCTTGAAAAAGAGGTCAATGATTCTGAAAACAGATTTGAGATTTTGAGGGGAGAATTAAAAGAAGAAGAGCAAAAGGTTGCTCTTTCAAGGGAAAGGGTGAGTAAGATAAGGGAAGAAGTTAATGAGGCGCGAATAAAAGAGGCAGAAATAGATTTTAAGCGTACGAGTATTTTATCTCAAGTTGGGGAAGAGACAGGAATTAACCTCCAAAGGGATTACAAAAGATATTTGGAGGAAGGTTTTTCAGAGGCTCAATATGAACTAAAGCTCAGAGATTGTTTACGTATAAAAGAGAGAATTGGAGAGGTGAATCTTCTGGCTATTAATGAATATGAGAAACTGGAAGAGAGATATAAATTTATAACGGCACAGCAACAGGACCTCCTTTCCTCGATTGAGTCTCTTTCTGAGGCTATTAGAAAAATTAACAGGATTTCTAAGGAGAAGTTTCTTACTACATTTGGCAAGGTTGATGAGAAATTGAAGAAGGTTTTTCCAATCCTGTTTAATGGTGGCAAGGCAAGACTGAGGTTGGTTGATGAAAGTCTTCCATTAGAAAGTGGTGTATTAGTTGAAGCACAGCCTCCAGGAAAGAGACTGGTTCATATGGGACTCTTGTCAGGTGGGGAAAAGGCCCTCGCAGCGATGGCGTTGCTGTTTGCTATCTACCTTATTAAACCAAGTCCGTTTATTATAATGGATGAGGTGGATGCCGCCTTGGATGAGGCCAATACAGATCGATTTAATGCTCTTTTGAGGGAGATTGAAAAATCATCCCAAGTAATAATGGTTACCCATAATCGGAATACAATGGAACTGGCTGCTCGGTTATATGGTGTGACCATGGATAAAAGCAGCACTTCTAAAATTGTTTCTGTAAATTTGGAGGATTATCATTAGAGAGTGCCTAAAGTAAACTAAAGCGCCTAAAGTGCTTAAAGTTAAAAAGATATGATAGATAATAAAGAATTCGCTATACAGACTTTCTTTCTGTTAGAATTTAGGCACTTTAGCTCATTTACTGATGAAAGGAGGCAAATACCTCTTTGGATAAACCAGAATTTGCTCATGGTAGTGCCCCCGCTGGAAGACTCTGGAATAAGCTATCTAACACAAGAAGGAAATTAACAGACAGGCTCAACGCGTTAGTAACTGGCAAAAATGTAATTGACCCACCCCTGTTAGAAAATCTTGAGGAGATTCTTTTTACCTCTGACATTGGTGTAGAGGTAACACAGCAGTTAATTGAGGGACTAACACAGAGGGTAGAAAAGAAATCTCTAAGCAAACCGGAACAGTTAAAAGCCATTTTAAAAGAAACAATGATTTCTATGTTAGAGGCTGGCCAGGACATTCCTACCTTTCCTATAAAAGATACACCCCCTAACATTTTACATGTAGTCATGTTTGTAGGTGTTAACGGAGTGGGAAAGACAACGACTATTGCTAAAATGGCTCATTATTTTCAAGCTCGGGAGCAAAGGGTAATGCTGGTGGCGGCAGATACCTTCAGGGCTGCTGCCATAGAGCAACTACAGATTTGGGGAGAGCGTATAGGTGCAGAGGTAATCAATCAAAAAAGAGGAGCAGATCCTGCAGCGGTTGTTTTCGATGCCCTTTCTGCTGCTAAGTCCAGAAAAATAGAGAGGGTTTTTATTGATACTGCCGGAAGACTTCATACTAAATCACGCTTAATAGAAGAACTAAAGAAAATTCAAAAAGTTGCGAGTCAGCAGGTTTCTGGAGCTCCCCAACAAGTGACCCTTATCATTGACGCTACTACTGGCCAAAATGCAATTGCCCAAGCCCAGGTATTTGCAGAGTCACTCGGAGTGACAGATATTATCCTGACTAAATTGGATGGAACAGCCAAAGGTGGTGCTGTCATTGGTATTTATCAGAAGCTCCGCATTCCTATCTCATTTATATGTACTGGCGAAGGGCTTGAGGATTTTGAGATATTTAATCCAAGAGAATTCGTTGAAGCCATCTTTGATTGAATGTTACCTTTATGAAAAAAACTACAGTGAAAAGACAGATAGTATGGGGAGATCTTGACTCCCTTGGAATTGTCTTTTATCCCCACTACTATAAGTGGATCGATACAAGTGGCCATGTGTTCTTTCAATCTCTCAACCCGCTTTAGGGAGCCTATTGAAGGAAAGGGGAATTATATTTGGTCTTTTAGAGACTGGGTGTAAATATCATCTGCCAAGGAGATACAATGAATGGATTGAAATTGTCACATATATTGATGATATTTCAGATGAGGTAGTGTTGTTACGGCATGATATCTCCCGTCTCTCGGACAGGACCCTTATGGTAAAGGGATTGGAAAAAAGGATCTGTTTAGATGTTTCCGATCCTTCGGAATTCAAGGCAATTGATATACCGCACGACATTAGAATTATCCTATCAAAGGGACAATCTATAAGTGATCCTTATCTAACAACGATCGACTGGCATCACCGAAAGTTGCATGTCCACTATTTGAAAAATGGCAAAGATTTTGATTGGCACATCTGGTTTTTCTTATAATGAGTGGAAAGATAATTTTTATCCCATTCATCTCCCTCAATCTGATTTTTTGTCCTTCTACTGCCAGGAATTTAATACAGTTGAGCTAAATTTTTCATATTACAGAATACCAACACTCTCTCAATGCAGGCAGATGTTAGAAAAATCAGGCCATAGAGTTGAATTTGTCATCAAGGCCTTTAAAGGTCTTACCCATGAAATTACAGATCAATCAATACCTGAGATATTACCTCAGTTTAAGGATCCCATAGCACCCTTTTCGCAAAGTAACACACTCGGTGCCGTACTCTTGCAATTCCCTCAAAGTTTTCATTATACTCCCAGTTCACGGGTCTACCTGCAATCACTTATCAAGGGATTGAGCCCAATGCCTGTGTGTGTTGAATTCAGGCAAAGGGAATGGTTAAAAGATTCGGTTTATACTACCTTAAAGGAGTTGAACGCTGGTTTTGTTTGTGTTGATGAACCTCCTCTGAGAGGCCTTCTTCCCCCAGTTGCAGTGGCGACTTCTGATATAGGTTATATTCGGTTTCATGGTCGCAATCGCTTAAAATGGTATACAGGAAATTCGAAAGAAAGATACAATTATCTGTATAGTGAAGACGAACTTACAGCGTGGCTTCCTAAGATTTATACATTAGCAGAACAAACGGAGAAGGTATTTATATTCTTTAATAATCATAAAAACGCCCAGGCTATTACCAATGCCAGGATGATGATTGGTTTATTAGATAAATTGTAATGCCAGTTTGCCAAGTTTTTTGAAAATCATTTCGTGGTTCAGTGATAGAAACTGAAGAAACGGAAATGCCTATGTAATTAGATCATAGCCTCATACACAGGGCTTTTGCTTTCTTGGTGTCATTAAAACCCATAGAGAGGGCCAACTTATTCCTTAACATATGGCCTACTATAAATTAGCAGGTGCTATATAAGACTTATCTATTGTGCCAGATACCCTCCATCAACAACAATGACCGTTCCTGTTATGTAACTCGAAGCGTTAGAAGATAAAAGCAATACAGCCCCAATAATCTCCGATGGATTCCCAAACCTTTTAAGGGGTATCTGTTTGACTAGGCCACGGTAAGCCTTTTCTGAATTCCTCAGACCATTTGTTAACTCAGTTTCAAGGTAATGGGGAGCAATCGCATTGACACGAATGTTATATCTGGCCCATTCAAGGGCCAGGCTCTTTGTCAATAGAATAACCCCTGCTTTCGAGGCGCAGTAGGCTGGTGCACGGGGAACGCCGGTAATGCCGGCAGTGGTTGCAATGTTTACGATAGTACCGCCACCTCTTTTGATCATATGTTTGCCAATATATTTACAGCAAAGAAAGGTTCCTCTCAGATTTATACGAATAATTTTATCCCATTCTTCTACTGGCATCTCTTCAGTTGGGCTGTAGGTCAGTTGAGAGATGCCGGCATTATTAACTAATATATCCACTTTTTTATATTCAGATATAGATCTTTTTACCAAATTTTTTACCTGAGCTTGATCGGATATGTCGGTTTGTATGGAGATACAGTGAGACCCCATGTTTTTAATGTGTTGAGCCGTTTTCTCTGGATAAACAATATCAGCCAGAATCAAAGAAGCACCACTCTGACCAAGGCTTACGGCAATCTCTTTTCCTAATCCTTGAGCACTGCCGGTAACTAGCGCCGTTTTGCCTTCGAGTTTAAACATTTCCGAGGTACCCATAGCTCCCATTTCCTTTCTTTAAGATGCTGCCATACTATGCCTTCCTGACTGAACACAAAAGTGCCTTCATCTGGGGGTAGCCCATGATGGGTTCTCGAATCTGGGTGTCTGTCAGCAGATTCACGTTGGCCTTTCCCGGCCACCCGTGAGGAACAAGGACGACACCTTCAGCGACTCTCTCATCCACATGGGCTTTCATCCAAACCTCCCCCCTATTCGTTTCAATAATGATATCGTCTCCTTCTTTTATTCCATATTGCTCCGCGGCCTTTGGCCCTATCTCCGCTTTAGGCTCCGGAGACTTATCATGCAAAGATTTTATCATCCTGTGTTGGCTATGGGTATAATAGAAGTTTCGATTCCCAGTATTAAGAATCAATGGATATTTTTCTAATAATTCAGGTGAACCCAAAGGACTCCTGGTAGGTTCTTTATAGGTTGGAAGAGGGTCAAATCCAACATCTTCCAGGGCTTTACTATATATCTCAATCTTTCCTGTTGGGGTCCTAAACTGGCCCTCTTTGGTTTCATACTCTTTCTCTTGATAATATCCTCCCCCTGCTTTTTCCTTCATAAGTGTCTCAAAAGTTAAGCCGGATGGTTCTAGTTCGAATGCGACGAGTTCTTCCTCCGACTTCCATGGGAAATACTCTTCCAACCCCAACTTTTTCGCAAGCTCAGTCCATAATTTCCACTCTGACCAACTTTCATATAGCGGCTCTATAGCTTTCTTTCTTAACATGAGATAGGGAACACAGTGGCAAACATTATATGTATAGGCCACTCCCCACTTCTCAAGATGTGAACAAGCAGGCAAGACATAGTGAGCCAGCTCCGCTGTTTCGGTCATGAAAATATCGTGCACGACGAGGAGGTCTAGCCTCTCAAAGGCCTCTTTGAAAGCGTTGGAGTCTGGCATGGAAAGCATGGGGTTTCCTCCGACAACGAGGAAGGCTTTTAACTTTTCCGGGATGCTTTCAGGAACCAAGGTAACTACACCATACGGGCTTTTTCTTCCAAAGACCTCGTAGAAAATAGGATATTGATCAGCCCCTAAAGGCTCAGTTTCAGCACCCAGACCAACGTTGCCGAATTTCAACCTTGGGCTAATCACCCAACCACCTGGAATATTGATATTACCGGTGATGACCTGTAGAATCGAAAAGGCACGGCTGCTCTGTGTGCCATTAGCTGATTGATCCTGGGTACAGGTACCCTGATAAATGCTTGCCCCTTTTGTTGTGGCAAAAAGACGGGAGAGCTTGCGAATATCTTCAGCAGGAACCCACGTGATCTTCTCTGCCCACTCAGGCGTATACTTTTGAACGTGGGGAATAAGTTTGTCAAACCCATACGTCCATTTATCAATAAAACTGGCATCATAAAGGTTCTCGTTTATAATCACATTTATCATTGCAAGCGCCATAGCCCCATCCGCACCAGGCCTGATCCTCAGATACATCTCCGCCTTGTCTGCAAGGGGAATCCGCTTGGGATCAATGACAACCAGTTTCGCCCCTTTCTTTAGATTTTTTTCAAGCGCTAACCTCAAAGGAAAGTCAGATTCATCGGGGTTATGGCCCCAGAGCATATAGAGGTTTGAATGGAATTCCTCTGTAGGATACTTGCCAAAGGTAATCTGTCTGGTGCGAATCCTCATTCGATAACACACACTCTCCACAGAGAAAAAATTGGGTGAGCCAAAGGCTGCTCGAAATCGTTGAGTCAAACCTGCCATCTCTAAGTTCTCTACCCCTATGGATCCACTAAACACACCAAGAATATCAGGGCCAAACTCCGCCTTCAATGTAGTAAGCTTATCCGCTATCTCGGTCAGAGCCTGATCCCATGTTATCCGCTCCCAGTTCCCATTGATCCTCTTCATTGGATACTTAAGACGGTTTGGGTGATAGATATTATCGAGCATTGCCTCCCCCTTAGGGCAAAGCTTGCCCTTGTTCACTGGATGAGACTCCAACCCCTCAACCTTCACCGCCTTTCCATCCTCAACAGTCACCTTCGTTCCGCAGCTGTGGTAGCAGAGAGTACAATCTGTAAGGACTTCCCTTTTTTTACCCATTTGTTTTCCTCTTCATTATCAAAGGTTTGTCTAACGATATTGCATATTTTAAGCAGATAATACCGGGATTAAATATGTTTTGGCTTTACCCCGCCCTTTATTCCTTAATTTAGAGTAGATCATAATCCCGTTTTTTCACTTCCTTTCTCTCTTGAAGACGAACTTACAGCGTGGCTTCCTAATATTTATACATTAGCAGAACAAACGGAGAAGGTGTTTATATTCTTTAATAATCATAAAAACGCTCAGGCTATTACCAATACCAGGATGATGATCAATTTATTAAATAAATAGGGGAGATCTGCTCTATTCTTCTAACATTGACTTCAAACACACAGTAAACTTTTCTATAAGATCAGGCATAGTGTGGCTTTTGTAATGGATTGTTTCAATAGGGTTGCCAAGTTGAATTGTTATTGATCCTTTCTCTATCTTGAAGCTCCCTTTTGGCATAATCTTGTTGGTTCCTTTGATAGCTATCGGAACAATGGGAGTACCTGATTCTATGGCAAGGTAAAAGGCACCTCGCTTTAATGGTTGCAAATGTCCATCTTTACTACGAGTGCCTTCGGCAAATATTACTATTGAAGCCCCGCTCTTAATCCTATCTACTGCCTGTTTAAAGGTGCTTTTTGCCTTTGCCGGAGAGGAGCGGTCAATGCTTATGTATTTTGCTCTCCTCATTGCCCAGCCAAGGATTGGAATCCGCATCAGTTCCTTTTTAAGAATGAATTTAAAATCAACCGGGAGATAGGCCAACAGGGCGAATATATCAAAAAAACTTAGGTGATTTGGAATATAGATATATGCTTTTTCTTTATCTATTACATCAAGCCCATTTATTTCTACCCTCACGCCTGAGCCCCAAAGAATAATTTTTGACCATGGGGCAGCACTGTAGAAATGTGTACTCCTACCAGTGGAGGAAAAGATGGATAGGAAAATCGCGATCAGTGCCCAGAAGAGGGTATTTATTACGCCAATGAATGTCCAGATAAAAAGAGATCTGATCATAGTAAGTGACTAAAGTAAGCCTGCCCTGGCGCGACGTGCTGAAATCAAACTTTTAAGCCTATAAGATACTACGCGCTCGGATCAGTTTATTAATATTATACGCCAGGTCTGGGCCAGGGCTAAAGTGCCTAAAGTACTTAAAGTCATTTGTCATTTGTACGTTGCAACTTATAACCTATTATTTTTTCCTCAAGGCTATATTGTATCCAAAAGCTTTTTTTGAACAATATAGTTTCCAGTTTCAAGTTCCCACAATCCCTCAATTCGATTGAGTTTTTTCCTTAACTTTAGACACTTATAACCTTAAGTACTTTAAACTTAAAAATAACTATGCAATCCAGGAAGATAATTAACACCGAAATAGGTGAAAAGCACAGATGTAAATCCAATTATGCTCATTATGGCCATCCTTTTCCCTCTCCAGCCCCGAACGAATCTGGAGTGAAGCATTGCCGCATAGATAAACCATGTAATCAAAGACCATGTCTCTTTTGGGTCCCAGCTCCAGTATGATCCCCAGGCAGAGTAAGCCCACACTGAACCAGTGATAATCCCCAAAGTTAAAAAGATAAAGCCAATAACAACACTCTGATAGGTAAGCTCATCTACTATTTCTCTGCCCGGTAAAAGTCTAAAAAAAAGACGTGGCCTTTCCCCTTTCTCTAATCCTTTTAAGAGGTACATGAATCCAAGGCCACATGCTATGGTAAGTGCAGCATATCCAAAAAAGCATGTGATAACATGGCTTATCAACCAGTTACTTTGCAGGGCGGGAATCAATGGCTGTATCCTGGCGTTGACATTTGGAGAAAAGGAGGCAAAGGCCATTGAAAAGAATGCAAAGGGAACCACAAAGGCGCCAAGATTCCTGCTCTTGATTCGCCACTCTATTATCAGATAGAGGAGTACTATAGTCCACGAAAAAAAGATGAGAGATTCATAGAGATTGGAAAGTGGTGCATGTCCAATTCCCATCTTGTAGGACTCAAACCACCTCAAGATTAATCCCACGGTCTGTGCAATAAGCCCAATAAAGGCAATAATTGAGGCAAGCGATCCCCAGAATTCTTTTCCTGTGACCATTTTAAAGATATAAAATATGGCTGAACCAAAATAAATAAAGGTTACCCAACTAAGTATTGTAGTATTGATAATCATGCTATCATCCCATCGAGGAAAAATGCCTTAGGAGATATTCTGTCTCCCGCTTTAGACCAACAGGATCTTTATTGCTTGTGGCTCCTACAGATATTCTACTCTTCCCTTCTTGATCATCCACCCTTACCCAAAGCCTTTTATGGGAGGAGAAAAAGGTGATAGATAAACCAAGTATAACAAAAAATGATCCAATTGCCACAATTACAACACCTGGGTCCTGGCTTAGTTGAAGGCCTGTATAATAGTTACTCTCTATTCTGTTGAGCTCGAAATAGTATGGCTTATAGCGGCCAGGATTGAATGTTGGCACTTTTTTAATTAAATCAGGAATTCTGTCTCTCATTTGTTCTATGCGTTTGAATACCCATATGCGCACCGTACCTTCAGGGTTTTGGATATGTAGAAGAACAGCTGGACCCATCGACATAAAATTTTTTTCTATCTTTACAATATTCACCGTTGCATTTTTTTCTTTCAGATAAAATGAATCCTTTTGTTTAACCTTTAGGGTCGTTTCTTCTGTATTTTCTCTATTGACAGTTATATATGCTAGGCCACCAGGAGTTGTTCCATAACTTGCCTGGTAAAACCTGATTCCATTAAATGTTATTGGATGATTAACCAGGAGGGGCCCTTGAAGAATAACATTGTTATCTTTCAGAAAGCTTAAATTCGATCGGTACTCTTTCGGCATTCCATTATCATAGAAAGAAATACTAAACTTGTCACACCTGACAGTAAAATCTAATTTCTTAACTCCCTTTTGTCTTCCCAAATGGACAGTATTGGTAGATTCCCCTTCAGGTATATTCACAAAGGCTCCAAATCCTAACAAAGACCCTATTGTTGCACCTGTAATGATTATCAGGATGCTTAAATGTATAATATACACACCAAAATTAGAATACGCCCCTTTTTCTCCATAAAAAAAAGTAATGCTGTCAGCATCTTTTCTTCTGATCTTTTTATACTTTCTTCTGAGGCGGTTTTCCACACTGTTAATAACTTCATTACGATCTTTTTCAATGAGAATGACGCTTTCAGGGGGAAGATGTTCAAAAGGTTTTCTCCTGTCAGGGGAAGGAATAGTGCTAAAAAGCTTCCAGGAAGCTGGTAATCTATTCAAGGAGCAAACTATGAGATTTAAAGACAGGAGTCCCATCAGGATGATGAACCAGACAGAGTGGTACATATCAAATAGTTGAAGAGAATTGAAGACTTTTACCAATCCAGGACTAAGATGCTGAAAAGATTCCCCTCCTTCATATTGCTGGGGAATAATTGTCCCCACTATAGATGCAACAGCAATGATAATTAAAAGGATGATCGTTAATTTTAGGGAAGAAAGGAAGGAGAAGAATGTTTTTTTCATTTTCAAAGGCACCTCAATCTAATCCTATTTCCTTATCTGTTAGATAGCAGGCTGGGTCCTCTCCCCATGTATCGCCGCTTACTGCCTCGGCCCTGGCTCGGAAGTTACCACTGCATATATCAAGCCACTTGCAACTGGCGCACCTTCCCTTTACATATCGACGTTTATCTTTCAGCTGGGCCATTAAAGGATTGGTTATGTTAGACCATATTTGACTGAAGGGCCTCACAAGAACAGTGCCAAAGGAATGTTCGCGCCAGAACTGATCTGCATACACTACACCATCCCAGCTTATGCAGCCTATTCCCTCACCTGAGCTATTTCCTCCATTCATCTTGAGAAGTTCTAAGACTTCTCCTGCCCGAGGATTATTTTCTTTGAGCATCCTCAAATAGAGATAGCAGCCATCAGCATGATTATCTACAGTCAAGACCTCCTTTTTTAATCCCCTGGTATACATATCCTTGGTCCTGTCAATTATAATGTCAACTATTTTCCTGGTTTCACTATGGGAGAGATCCTGATCAACTAAATTTGATCCCCTGCCGGAATAAACAAGATGATAAAAACAGATCCTCTCGATATTCATCTTTTCTGCGAGATCAAAGATACCTGGCACCTGATCTATGTTCAACTTGTTTATAGTGAATCGTAATCCAACCTTAAGTTCCACCTTTTGGCAGTTTTTTATCCCATTAAGCGCCTTCTTAAAGGCGCCCTTAACCCCTCTAAATTGATCATTCACCTTCTCAAGCCCATCAAGACTTATACCTACATAGGACACGCCAGCATTTTTTAACAGTATAGCTTTTTCTTCAGTAATAAGGGTGCCGTTAGTAGAGATAACTGCCCTCATGCCCTTACTTACTGCGTATTCGGTGAGCTCAGGCAAATCTGACCGAAGCAATGGCTCTCCTCCAGAGAAGAGAAGAACTGGTACCCCAAAGGTTGCCAGGTCATCGATGAGATTAAAGCCTTCTTCTGTGGTTAACTCCCTATCCCGACTTTGATGAACAGCCTTGGCATAACAGTGGATGCAATTTAAATTACAGGCCCTAGTAGTATTCCAAACGACTACCGGTTTTTTATCAGACGAAAACTGAAGCAGGTGAGCTGGCAGGTCCTTTGACTGCCTTCCGTATCTGATGGGATCAGATGCTTCAACTGTGCCACAGTATAATTTAGATATGCCGATCATATTTTCTCTCGTCAAAATTTATTGTTAAAACTGCTATATTCCATGCACTCGTTAGGCCTGTCAAGAAATTTATATAAAAACGTCGTTACTCAGGTTGCTTGATTCACGCCTGCCCGCCCCGATTATTTCGGGACAAGTAAGGCCCCGGAAAGTTGAACCTGAGCGAATACTAAAAAACTATGTTGATAAATTTGCAGGGTATTAGTAATCTACAATGTAAATGAAGTTCCATATTTTAGGCAACTAAATTTGGAGGGAGGAAAAATGGCAATCAAGGTTATAATTACAAGGAAAGTGGCTAAAGGCAAAAAGAAGGATTTGCTTCCCCTTTTGATGGAACTACGATTAAAAGCTATGAATCAAAAGGGATATATTTCCGGAGAAACCTTGAAAGGGATTAGCGATCCAGACGAGTTTATGGTGATAAGTACATGGAACAGCCTTAAAGATTGGGATGTTTGGGATAATAATCCAGCAAGAAAAGAGATTCAGGTCAAAATTGATGCCATTTTAGAAGAAAAAACAATTGCGAAGGCTTATCTTTATGGATAGGGTTAATTTTATCAAAGAATCTTGATGAATCTTTGAATATAATCGTCTTTTAAACCCCACTATATTCTTTATGTTAAAAATTCTTTTCCAGTGTCAGCATACTACAGTTTTCATTTTTACTTAATTCATTGCAATCGGAGATTTTGCGGTTGACGCGTTTTCAATTGGGTGAACTCAAATTAATTAAGTACTTCCCTGGTATTGTTGGCAAGATAACAGAGGAACATGCTGTCTACTATTATGAAAATTGGGGGCTTGATATCTCCTTTGAAACACAGGTTGGAAGAGAACTTTCAGAGTTCCTGATGGAATTTCAAGAAGACAGAGATGGTTTCTGGACAGCTACTGTAGCAGGAGAGTTTGCAGGCTTTATTGCCATAGATGGACGCAATCAAAGCAAGGAAGGCTCACGCCTGCGGTGGTTTATTGTTACACAAAAGTTTCACAGGAGTGGAATTGGCAAAACATTGCTGAAAAAATCGATCGAATTTTGCAAAGAGGCAGGCTACAAAAGAATATATTTATGGACCTTCAAAGGCCTGGAATCCGCACGGTATCTATATGAAAAAGAAGGATTCAGGCTTCGTAAAACTCATGAGGTTAGGCAGTGGGGCCAGGATATAGAAGAGCAGATGTTCGAATTAAACCTTTAGGCTTTGGTAGAGAATTACCTTAAAAATATCTTTCATAAAGGTTGTAACTTTTCTATCACGTCTTTACTTTTTTCATCTGGATTTATTTCAATTATTATGATACCGGCATTTAGAAGGAGTGCTGCTGTTACACCTAAACCATATCCAGTATCTGTTTTACAATATGGGGTATTGAGGCCGCATGAGGGACTCTTATTTTTTAAAATTGCCTTTGTTGCGCCTGTTAATTGTGCCAGTTTAAGGCTTTCCTGAGCCCCTTTAATAAAGGCCTCTGTTACATCCCTTCCCAAAGAATTTATTACCCGGGCATGTCCGGAAAGGACTCTTTTTCCATCGCCCTTAACAATGGAGGATGGTGCCCGGGGAGTGGATAAACCTCCTAACTGTTCAGGGCAGATAGGGATAAATTGTATTTCTTGTGCCTTTTCAATAATTTCTTGAGCTCGGCTATGACCACCATCATAACGGCACTCAATGCCAAGGAGGCAGCTACTTATCAAAACAGACAAAATGTGACCTCAATCAATAAATTTCAGTGCAGAATCTTTTCGCTTTCTTTCCTCTATCCATCCTATCTGGTATGCCTTTTCTCCCATTGCCTGAATTTGTTGCATAATATCTTGAACATCCTTTTCAGCGACGATAAGTATCAGACCGATACCATTGTTAAAGGTTCTTATCATCTCCTCTTCAGTGAGATTTCCCGCTTTCTTGATAAAGTGAAAGATGGGTTGCGGAGTCCATGATAATTGTCTTATCACCGCTTTGCAATTAGTGGGTAGAATCCTTGGCAGGTTTTCTGTAATCCCACCACCGGTTATGTGGGAGATTCCATAGATATGAAAATTTTTTATGAGGGGATTTAATGTCTTAGCGTAAATCGTTGTTGGCTCGAGCAATTCTTCCCCAACTGTCCTTCCAAATTCATCAACATAATCATTTACAGACATTTTGAGCGTATCAAAAAATATTTTTCTGACGAGAGAATAGCCATTGCTATGAAGTCCACTAGAGCCTATTCCAATCAACCGGTGTCCAAGTGCGATCTCACTGCCGTCAATGATCTGATCATTATCTACAAGCCCTATAGCGAATCCGGCAAGATCGTATTCTTCTTTGGCATAAAATCCAGGCATTTCAGCCGTTTCCCCACCTATTAGGGCACATTTAGCCTCTTTGCAGCCCTTGGTGATACCCTTTATGATCTCTACTGCTGTATCACGGTTAAGTTTGCCCATTGAAAGGTAGTCCAGAAAAAAAAGGGGGTTTGCACCCTGTACAAGAATATCATTGACGCACATGGCTACCAGATCTATTCCAATTGTGTCGTGTTTATTGAGCATAAAAGCTATCTTTAACTTTGTGCCCACCCCATCAGTAGATGAAACGAGAATGGGTTTTTTAATGTTTCCCAAACTAAGTGAGTAAAGACCGGCATAGCCTCCTATATCACTCAAGACATTCGATTTAAATGTCTTGCTTACTATGGGCTTTATAATTTCAACAAAATTTTTACCAGCATCTATATCTACACCAGCATCTGCGTAACTATCTTTTCTTTTTTTATATGTCATGGTTTTAAAACCTCTATTAATTTATAGTAATACTGCTTACAATAGCATGCAATTCGTCAAACCTAGAAGAATAAGTGAATGAGTAATTTTTAAGGACATCTTTCTGCTACCCTATCTTTTGATGAAATTCAACTATTATCGTAACAACTCAGGTTCAAAGTTCTAAGGTTTCCCGATAAAATCGGGATTCAACGTTAAAAACCGATTAACGCAGGCAAGTATGAAGATAAGATAACCAATCCCGATTTCATTGGGAGACCTTGAACTCCGCCTGCCGTCTAGCAGGCAGATGTGAACCTGACAACCCGAGTAGTTACCTATTGTTTATATTTCACCTTATGCTTATAGCATATTGATGTCTGAAATTATTTTCAAAGAAACAAACCTCATTTATAAAGGAGTGCTGAGTAGAGGCGAGGAGAAAAAAGAAAATTTGTTAGGAATTTTTTAAAAGTGGACTGTTTAAAGATTAAAAGTGGACTACCTTTAGATCACTATTTTTGACTCTTTGGACATCAATAAGGGTATTGTCACACCAGAATCTGACCTCAGATACGTCTCTGTTCAAAGGATAGATACGAAGCGTTACCATCTTTCTTGGAGTTGCATTATTCACCTTCAGTTGTAGATTGTTAATAGAAATTTTTCTGTAAGAATCAATGGTTCTGTTTACCCTAAGACAGAAGATATCCTTCACCGATTGAAACGGTGGTCTCACGTGAAACTCTCTAAATAGAGACCTCTTCTCATCCAGTGCTCTTTGAAAACGGAAGTAAGGAACCTCCTGCGTTGTTGAATGAACCTGTTTGTAGTTGTATCTTTTGATCTCATAATTAAGAACTCTCTGAGCCTGTCTTATATCGGTCACATTATCTCTTACACAGCTTCTTATAATTCTGTCCTGAAGCCACCCATAAGGTCTTTCAATCTTACCCTTGGCCTGTGGAGATAAGGCATAGGTTACCTTTATATTACAGTCACCCATAACCTGTTTCCATTGAGGATCAGCCTCATCAGTTAATGTATGGTGTTTCCTCCAGAGAGAGTCTCTGCCTTGCACAAACCGAAAGATGGAGTGAGAGTCTACGTAATAGAGAAAGGGTGAGCCATACTTCAAGATTACCGTTTGTAAGGCAAGGATATGGGCCCAAGAGGTCTCTTTCCTCAAAAAGGTAGCATAAAGGATAAAGCGGCTAAAATCATCTAAGGAGGTTATGAGATACCACTTCTCTCTCGCAGGGGGTGACCAGAGGTGATATGAGGAGTCATGCTGAATTATTTCTCCAATGTAGTTGGTTACAACTTCACGGTCATGAGATGCTTTCCTGGACTTCCTCTTCAGATAAAAGTCGTTCTTCTTAGCCCTATCAATAATGGTAGGTAACGATACTTTCTGGTTATACTTTGTTTCTAAAAGGTCTTTGATATAACTGTAATTATAGTGTCTCAAGGGTATTTCTGTATTCTTTATCATGTCCTTTTCGATTTGAAGTTCTTTTATAATGTTGTGTTCAACACACTGAGATATTTTTCTGGTTTTGGTTTTTCTTGTGTATTGAATAGAGAACTTGTTTGGATTTTTACGGTACTCCTTTATGAGAGCAAAAAACCTCGTTTTTCCAATGCCCAAAACCTGTTGGATATACTTTCGTTCTATTTCATTTTTCAAATAGCGTTCGACAAGTTCTTTAACCTGACTGTCGGTGAATTTCTTATGTATCTGTACCATAATCTAAAACCTCCTTTTGGTTTCAGATTATGGATTCTCAGGTGTTCACTTTTAAACTTTAAATCTTTAAAAAACGGTTCACTTTTAATTCTTAACTGACATTACTATAAATTATACTTGACTCGATGGAGATTTTTTATTATAAATTTGAATACTTAGTTGGGCGGGCATAACTCAGTCGGTAGAGTACAAGCTTCCCAAGCTTGGTGTCGCGGGTTCGATCCCCGTTGCCCGCTCCAAGTTATTGTAAAGTGCGTTCTGCTCCCTTTTCGAGGTACGCAAGTGTTGTTTGGGAAATGCTGTTACTTTGAAAAGAGGATGAGCCAGAAAGTTGTGTGCTTTTTTAACTCTGGCAACAATTGAGTGAGGTTTGAGGGAGCGGGCCTTTATGCCCGCTTTTTATGTGCGAGTGATATACATAATGTCAGAACCTAAGAGGATTATTAATGCGGTCTCCCTTTTAACTGAGTCTCTTTTGCCTGAATTTGGTATGGAGCTGGTGGATGTTGAATTTCAATTTGAAAGAGGTAGATGGATACTCAGGGTTTTTATAGATAAACAAGGAGGAGTTACGATAGACGACTGTGCCAGCATTAGTAGGGAGCTTGGTGATTTAATTGAGGCAGAGAATATCATTAATTTGTTCTATGTGCTGGAGGTTTCTTCTCCAGGTCTGAACAGGCCATTAACAAAAGAAGATGATTTTATACGTTCAATCGGCAAGATGGTGCAATTAAAGATGTCCAGGCCTATCAACAAAAGAAGGAATTTTACTGGGTGTCTCGCCGATATAAAGGAAGGGGTGATAAGCCTCGTAATGGATGATAATAATTTAGTCGAATTGCCCTTGAATGAGATAGATAAGGCGAGACTAAGATATGAATTTGATAATTATTTTATGGGTAGGGAATAGACGATGATTACAGATTTATTGAGAGCTATTGATCAAGTAAGTCGAGATAGAGGGATTGACTCTAAAACCCTTATAGAGGCTCTGGAAGAGGCAGTTAGCTCAGCTGTTAAAAAGAAATTTGGTTCTGAATATGAATTAGAGGTGAGCTTTAATACGGAAATTGGAGAGATCGAGGTTTTTGAGTTCAAAGAGGTGGTAAAGGATGTAACAGATGAGAGGCTTCAGGTATCCTTAAAAGAAGCAAGAAGACTTGATCCAGAATCAGAGATAGGGGACAGTTTGGGGATGAAAACTGATATAGATGCACTGGGAAGAATAGCGGCTCAGTCAGCTAAACAGGTAATAACGCAGAGGCTCAGAGAAGCAGAGAGGGATGCTGTGTATGATGACTTTAAGGGTAGGAAGGGAGAAATAATCAACGGCATTGTGCAACGTTTTGATAAAGGCTCCATTATTGTTAACCTGGGTAAATCAGAAGCTGAACTACCTGCTAAAGAACAAATCCCGAAGGAGACATACATGCAGGGTGATAGGATCAGAGCCTATATTTATGATGTCAAACAATTCAGTAGAGGTCCTCAAATAATATTATCTCGGACGCATCCTAACCTTTTATCAGCCCTATTCGAAAATGAAGTACCAGAAATTTCCGATGGCATTGTGACCATTATGCAGGTAGCCCGAGAACCTGGAAGCAGGGCGAAAATAGCAGTAGCTTCAAAGGATAGGGATGTTGATCCAGTAGGGGCTTGTGTTGGCATGAAGGGATCAAGGGTGCAGGCGGTAGTTCAGGAACTAAGAGGTGAGCGGATTGATATTATAAAGTGGGACCCTGATACAGCAAAATTTGTATGTAATGCCTTGGCCCCAGCCGAAATTTTAAGGGTTATAGTTGATGAAGAGAACAGAAGCATGGAAGTCGTTGTAACGGATGATCAACTTTCTCTTGCGATTGGAAAAAGGGGTCAAAATGTTAGGTTAGCATCTCGTGTTACAAACTGGAAATTAGATGTAATTAGCGATTCAGAGTATAATGATAAATTAAAAGAAGATTATCAATCCTTGCTTAAGGTTCCTGGTGTCGGTAAAAAATTGGCAACCTCTCTTAATGAGATAGGTTTTAGATCAATAGAGGATATTGCAAAAGCAGATGAAGTTGATTTGGCAAGTATAAAGGGAATAAGTGAAAAAAAAGCCAACGAATTGATCCAGGGGGCCATCAATTATATACAGACAGCAATTTCTGATAATGAAAAAGCCTCGGATGAAGAAACGGAGGGATTGCCCGGAGGAGTAAATGGGTAAGTTAAGGGTTTACGAGTTAGCCAAAGAAGTAAAAATGAGTTCTAATGAACTGGTTGATAGATTAAAGAGTGCTGGTTTCTCTATTAACAACTATATGAGTTCTCTTGATATGGATGATGTAGGCCGGGCTAAAGATTATCTGTCAGGGTCAACCGATGAAATACTCGAGGAAAAAAGGATAAAGCCGACCATTATCCGCAGACGAAAGAAAATCATTCCTAAAATAGAGGAAAAAGTCCAAGAAGAACAAATAGTTGAAGAGGAAATTATACTATCTTCTGAAGAAGATATTTCGGTGCCAGAGGAAAAAGTAGAGGAGGTTTTAGAAGAAGAAGTTGAACAAGAATTAAAAGAAATACCTATTCCTGAACCACCTATCAAAGAGGTCAAACCTACAATTGAGAAGAAGAAAAAAGAGAGACCCAAGACTATCCCGGCAAGGATAATAAAAAAGGCAGTAATTCAACCACCTGTAACGAAACATAAGGAGGCGGTAACAAAGCTACCGTTACCTGAAATTGCAATTTTTCCGGAGGAGGAAGGTAGAAAGGAAAAAGAAGCGGTAAAGGGAAAAAAGGCAAAGAAATATAAAGAGGAAGAAATAACTCCTCAGAAGGATTTTCGCAGACGAAAGAGAGAGATTTTCGAGCGGAAGGATCTCTATGGGGACCGGAAACAAGGCTTTGAAGCAAGAAGTAGATTAAAAACTAAAGGCAAACTCGACAAGAAGAAGTTAAAACAGACAGAGATAACTGTTCCCAAGGCTATAAAGAGGAGAATAAAGGTACCGGATGCGATAAGTGTAGCTGAGCTGGCAAGGCGGATGGGCATTAAGTTCACAGAGCTCATTAAGAAATTAATGGAAATAGACATAATGGTTACCGTTAATCAGACAATTGACTTTGACTCTGCTTCTCTTGTGGCAAGTGAGTTTGAATATGCATTAGAACCCTCGTCTTTTGAGGAGGAGGAGATAATTAAAGAAGAAGAGGAAAAACCTGAAGATCTTGCTCCTCGACCACCAGTGGTTACAATAATGGGTCATGTCGATCATGGAAAAACATCTCTTCTTGATTATATTAGAAAATCAAAGGTTATCGACAAAGAAGCTGGCGGAATAACCCAGCACATTGGGGCCTATTACGTCCACACATCCCATGGTGATTTAGTGTTTCTTGATACACCTGGGCATGAAGCCTTTACTGCAATGCGGGCAAGGGGTGCAAAAGTAACAGATTTGATTGTATTAGTTGTTGCTGCTGATGACGGAGTGATGGAGCAAACAATAGAGGCTATTGATCATGCGAAAGCAGCTAATATTCCAATCGTTGTTGCTGTTAATAAAATCGACAAGGCAAATGCAGATCCAGAAAAGGTGAGGAGAGAATTATCAAAATATGGATTCGTATCAGAGGAGTGGGGTGGTGATACCCTTTTTAGTGAGATATCTGCTAAGACAGGACGTGGTGTCGATGAATTACTTGACAGCATACTTCTTCAATCAGAGATATTAGAGTCGAAGGCGAATTATAAAAAGCATGCACGGGGAACAATTATTGAAGCCAGGCTTGATAAAAACAGGGGTCCCTTTGCCACTGTTCTTATTCGTAATGGCACTCTTAATCAAGGCGACTCTTTTGTTTGTGGAGAGAATTACGGTAGGGTAAGGGCAATGCTTAATGATAGAAGTAAGAAGATAAAATCAGCAACGCCCTCTATGCCAGTTGAAATATATGGTATTTCTGATGTACCTATGGCCGGAGATGACTTTATAGTAATTTCCGATGAAAAAAAGGCAAAATTAATTAGCGAGCATAGAAAAACCAAGGCTCGGTTAGATACAGTAACTGCGAGAGATTCTGTCAGCCTCGATAATCTTTTTGATAGGATTAAAGAGGGTGAAGTGAAGGAATTAAACATTATAATTAGGGCCGATGTGCAAGGATCTGCAGAGGCTTTAATAGATTCTTTAACAAAACTAAGCACAGAAGACGTGAAGTTAAAAGTTATACATGGTGGGACTGGAGCGGTAACAGAAAGTGATGTAATGCTGGCCTCAGCCTCAAAGGCTATAGTTATCTGCTTTAATGTGAGGGCAAATCCGGTTGTTAAAGCCCTTGCAGCAAAAGAAAATGTAGATTTAAGATTTTACGATGTCATTTATAAGGTGATAGAAGATGTAAGGTCTGCCATGACAGGACTCCTTGACCCAGTTTACAATGAGAATATTATTGGAAGAGCAGATATCAAAGAGGTATTTCACGTCTCCAAGGTAGGCACTGTCGCCGGTTCGT